>Ga0206946_1244_pt1 | contig 10979 bp, 5 predicted proteins | sample Alteio_BWOrgHeat_2_FD_152965 | JGI IMG/M metagenome (GOLD analysis project Ga0206946, IMG submission 152965) | Enriched cells from forest soil in Barre Woods Harvard Forest LTER site, Petersham, Massachusetts, United States -... | ecosystem: Environmental > Terrestrial > Soil > Temperate forest > O... | reverse complement strand
ACCCCAAGACAAGGAACAGCGAGTGCCCATCGTAGCTGGAGTAGACTTCGGAACCCTTAGCGTCAGAGTGACCCTCCTCGACAGCGCCCAAGGCCGCATCGGCACCGCCTCTGCCGAATACCCGCTGCACCGTCGCCGCGAAGACCCCGACTACGCCACCCAGTCCCACGCCGACCAGATGGAGGCCCTCGTACGCGCCACCCGGAAGGTCCTAGCCGAGAACAACATCGACGGTCACGACATCGCCGCGATCGCACTCGATACCACCGGGTCGAGCGTGATTCCTGTTGATGCCGCCCTCCAGCCTCTCGATGACTACTATCTCTGGTGCGACCATCGCGCCCACAACGAAGCCCGCCAGATCACCGAACTTGCCCACGCCGAAGGCCTCGAAGCCATACAGTGGTGTGGCGGCGTTTACTCTCACGAGTGGGGCTTCGCGAAGCTCCTTCACTGGCTCCGCAACAACCCCGACAAACGGAACCGCTTCGCCACCGCTCTCGAACACTGCGACATGGTCGCCGCCACCCTTACCGGCGTAACCGACCCTGCGAAAGTTCGGCGCAGCGTCTGCGCTATGGGCCATAAGTGGATGTGGAACCCCAAGTGGGACGGCCTTCCCCCTCAGTCTTTCCTCTCGAAGCTCGACCCCCTCTTCGATGGCATCCGCGAAAAGCTTGGCGGCGAATATCTTGCGAGCGATCGCATCGCGGGCCATCTCTCCCCCGAGTGGGCCGAACAGATGGGCCTCAAGGCGGGCATCCCAATCCCCGTCGGCGCCTTCGACGCTCACTGGGACGCTATCGGCGCAGGCTGCCGCGAAGGCGATGTCGTTAACGTCGTCGGCACCTCGACCTGCATCATCGCCATGGCGAAGAAGACCGAACTCGTTCCGGGAGTCTGCGGCGTAGTTCCTGGCAGCGTTCACCCCGGCTACACCGGTATCGAAGCGGGCCTCTCCGCCACTGGCGACATCTTTGAGTCCATCGCCCGCCGTGCCAACACCAAGGTCCGCGACCTCGCCCAAGGCCTCGAAGCCTACCGCGCCGGACAGACCGGCCTCCTCCGCCTCTCGTGGGACAACGGCGACCGCACCGTCCTCGTGAACCCGGAGCTAGGCGGCGTCACTTTCGGATGGAATCTCCTCCACACCGCGCAGGACGAGTTCTTTGCCGCCATCGAAGGCACAGCCTTCCACACACGCATCATCCTCGAGCGCATGTCCGAGCACGGAGTCCCGGTCGAACGTGTCATCAACGCCGGAGGCATACCGCAGAACAACGCCGTCCTCAACCAGATCTACGCCAACGTCCTCAACAAGCCTGTCCTCGTTCCCGACGGCACACCCACAAGCCTCGGCTCCGGTATCTTTGCACTGCTCGCCGCAGGTGCCTTCAAATCCATCGAAGAGGCGCAGCAATCCGTCTGCCTTCGCTACCGCACCTTCCTGCCCCGATCCGACGCCGTTCCAGTCTACGATCAGCTCTACCTGCTCTACCGCAAGGCATATTTCGCCCTCGGCCAGCCGGAAGCGGCACCGGCATCGCTGGGCACGATATTGCCTGAACTACGAAGGATCGCCGCCGCCACACGCTCTCAGTAGAGCAGCTGCATTTCAATCTGCAGAGGGAGGAAGGACGTTATTCATTCGAGTAAGTCACTAGCCTGCCTTCTTCTGCTGTTTTTCGTGTGCCTCTGCGCTGCGCAGCCGCACGCTTATCAGCTCTCCGGCGATGTTGCGGGCACTCATGATCCCTCCATCATCCGCGAGGGCAATACCTGGTATGTGTTTGCGACAGGGAAAGCTCCAGACGGCGGGCAGCTTGTCATACGCTGCTCCACCGATTTGAAGCAATGGAGGTTGTGCGGCCACGTCTTCGATGCGATCCCCGCCTGGATCAAGGAGCGCAGCCCTGGCACTCGAGATCTCTGGGCACCCGACATCTCCTGCGTCAATCATGAGTACCGGCTCTACTACGCCTACTCGCTCTTCGGCAAAAACACCTCGGGAATCGCTCTGGCCACGAACAAAACTCTCGACCCCACCAGTTCCAACTACAAGTGGATCGACAAAGGGCTTGTATTGGAATCGCTCGCCACGGACAACTTCAACGCAATCGATCCTAACCTCGTCCTCGACAAGAAAGGCGCAGCGTGGCTCGTCTTTGGCAGTTTCTGGGATGGCATCAAGATGCGTCGCCTCGACGATGCAGGGATGCTGTCAAAGTCCGATACAACGTTGTACTCACTCGCACGACGTGCAAAACCGACAGCGGATGCTGGCTCCGGATCCGCCACCCTGCCACCCAACTGGGAGGCCATCGAGGCTCCATTCATCGTTCGCCGCGGAGGTTTTTACTATCTCTTCACCTCATGGGATCTTTGCTGCCGCGGCCTCAAGAGCACGTACAAAACGATGGTCGGAAGATCTCAATCTGTCACCGGCCCCTACACCGACGCTACCGGAACCCCTCTTGCACAGGGTGGTGGAACACCAGTCCTTTTGCCCAATGCGCGATGGCTCGGCCCCGGCGGCCAGAGCGTTCTGATCAATTCCAAAGGAGAGGACCTTATCGTCTTTCACGCCTATGACTCCACAACGGGCAAACCCTACCTGCAGCTCTCGACGATCGATTGGAAAGGCAACTGGCCCCATGCGGCCGTCGGGCAGTGAGTATTCAAGAGTCTTTGTCACACGTCTTACTAAAGTGCAGGACATTTTTTCATGCTGGGATATTCTGAAAGCGCGCGTCGGAACTTTACCTATGGTTGAGAAGAAAGCGAAGAGTAAGAAACATAAAGCCGACGTACCGGAACGCATGGACATCCGTACGATCGCACGAGCAGCGAACGTCTCCATCGCAACAGTCTCGCGCACCATCAACCGCGTCTCCACCGTGAATCCAACCATGGCCAAACGCGTGTGGGAGGTCATCGGCGAACTTGACTACTTCCCCAACACGCAGGCTCGTGCCCTCGTCTCCGGGCGCAGCAAGATATTCGGCCTCATCATCTCCGAGATCACTAACCCCTTCTTCCCCGAGCTCCTTCAGGGTTTTGAAGACGTTGCCGTAGAAAATGGCTACGAGATTCTTGTCAGCTCCACAAACTACGACACGGCTCGCATGTACCAGTGCATCCGCCGCATGATCGAGCGCAAGGTTGATGGCGTCGCGATTATGACCTTCGGCATCGAGGCGCCTCTCCTCGATCAGCTCGCCAAACGAAACGTTCCGCTCGTCTTCATCGACGTCGGCCCCGAAACTCCCGGCGTCAGTGTGCTCAAAGTGGACTACCATCGCGGCATCCGGCAGGGCGTCCAGCACCTTGCAGCTCTGGGACATAGGGATATCGCATTCATCTCCGGCCCGCTTCATCTCCACTCGGCCCAGTCCCGCGTTACCGCCTTCTCCCGCTCGCTCAGCGAGTGCGGCATTGTGCCTGATCCCAAATGGCTTATCGAAGGAAACCACACCCTCGAAGGCGGCATCGCAGCCATGGAAAAGCTTCTCGCGACCACTCCCCGCCCAACGGCCGTCATGTGCTCCAACGACATGACCGCCATCGGCGTACTCCATAAGCTCTACCGCTCAGGCCTCCGCGTACCCGATGATATCTCCGTCATTGGCTTCGATGACATCCATATCGCCGAGGTAACCATCCCTCCTCTCACCACAATCCAGATGTCTCGCTTCAGCCTGGCGCGTTCCGCCTTTGCCGCACTACGCGCTCACGTCGAAGATTCGGCAGCGGCCTCGCTTCAACGCGAATACCCCATTCAAACCGATCTCATCGTTCGAGAGTCGACCAGCTTCCCGCGCGGCAGCACAGTGAAACAAAAGGGCAAGAGCTCGCGGCGGCGTCCATAATCCCTGTGAACTCTTCCCCAACTCGTTCTCAAAATCGAATTATTGTATGGTGGGAACGCTTGTACTTCCTCGGTTCAGGCGATTCACCACAGCACGGAACTCCAACAGGACCTGTTCATGCCCGCTCTTCGCAGCACCTTTAGATTGACCCTCGCCGCACTTATCGTCTGCTCGATCATCTCGGCATCGCCCGCTCTCATGGCGCAAGCCAGTCAGCCGGACAAGCCCCAGGAAGGCGGCCAACCCCCAGCCTCGGGAGGCGTCAACACGGGAGGAGTCCACGCGCCTGTGCTCGATCAGGAACACCGTCCCATCACCGCCGGCGGCTTCGTCAAATCCGGCCCCATCGTCTTCCAGGACATCGCCGACAAAGCTGGCCTCACCACCTGGAAGCACACCATGGGCACCCCCGAGAAGCGCTTCATCATCGAAGCCAACGGATCCGGAGTCGGCCTTATCGACTACGACAACGATGGCTGGCTCGACATTTACTTCGTCAACGGCTCGACCTACGAAGCCCAGTCCGGCAAAGCCCCCGCGCCTAAGGCTGCACTCTTCCACAACAATCATGATGGCACCTTCACCAACGTCGCAGACAAAGCGGGAGTCACGAATGAGCGCTGGGGTGTGGGCGTGGCCATCGCCGACTACGACAATGACGGCTGGCCCGACATCTACGTCACCAACTTCGGCAAGAATCGCCTCTATCACAACAACCACGACGGCACCTTCACCGACGTCGCCGAAAAAGCTGGCGTCACGCTGGGCAACTGGTCAACCGGAGCCACATGGGGTGACTACGACGGCGACGGCCACCTCGACCTCTTCGTCCCCGGCTACATTCACTACGACATGGCCAACCAGGCATCCTCGGGCGACAAGTCCACCTCGTACAGCTTCTGCCAGTTCCGGGGTGAACCCGTCATGTGCGGACCCCGTGGCCTCACAGGCGAACCCGACCACCTCTTCCACAACAACGGCGACGGTACTTTCACCGACGTCAGCGAAAAGGCAGGCGTGTCCGACAAGAATGCCTACTATGGCCTCGCCTCAGCCTTCGTCGACATCAACAATGACGGTAAGCCCGACCTCCTCGTCGGCAACGACTCTACCCCCAACTACCTCTACATCAACAAAGGCGACGGCACCTTCGAGGATGCCAGCTATCCCTCCGGTTACGCCCTTAACGAGAATGGCCGCGAGACCGCCACGATGGGCATCGCCATTGGCGACTACCAGAACAACGGCCTCCTCGACCTCTACAACACCACCTTCTCCGACGACTACAACCCCCTCTACCGCAATGACGGCGATGCCAACTTCACCGACATCAGCTACCAACTGGGCATCGCCGAGCCCACCATCCCCTTCCTCGGCTGGGGCGACGCCTTCTTCGACTACGATAACGACGGCTGGAAGGACATCATCATCTCCAACGGCCACGTCTACCCCATCGTCGACAACAAGCCCTGGGGCACAACCTGGGCGCAACGCCCTCTGCTCTTCCACAACATCGATGGCAAAAAATTCGATCTCGTCCCCGCAGTTGAAGGCACCGGCCTCGCCATTGTTGTCCGGGGCCGCGGGCTCGCCGTCGGCGATCTCTTCAACGACGGCAAACTCGACGCCGTTATCAATGTGCTCGACGACCACCCCGTCCTTCTCCGCAACGTCAACCCCGACACCCACCATTGGATCGAACTCAAGCTCGTAGGCGGCCCCAAGAGCCCACGCGACGCCATTGGAGCCACCGTCTACCTTACAGCTGGAGGCAAACGTCAACGCGGGGACGTCATCTCGGGAGGCAGCTACGCCTCAACCCATGAACCCCGCGTCCACTTCGGCCTCGGCGACTCCACCACGATCGACAACGTAGAAGTTCACTGGCCCAGCGGTTCAATCGAAAAATTCTCCATCCCTAAGTCAGACCAGATTGTCACCCTGACCGAAGGTAAAGGCGGACCCACCACAGCTAAAAAGCCATAACCCGGGATGCCCCCTCATCGCGCCTATCAGGGCCAAGGGGCATCCAACCGGAGCTCGACCCCACTCCCTACGCCTGCTCTCCACCTTTCGATGGATAGCCAACTCATCCTCCATTTCACTAAAATTACTCTCTGCCATGGTTCCCCGACTTTCCCCGCAGCGAGCAGGCCGCATTCTCATCGGTACCCTCCTTGGCGGAAGCCTCGCCTGCTGCATCATGGCCCTGCGCACCGGCCGCGCCCACGCCGAGTACGATCCCGCCACGCCCAACCAGCGGCAGGTTTACTCGAGGTCAGTAGCCGAGCACTACAACTACCGTTTCGGCACAGATAAGCCTTTCCTTCCCTCATTAGCCACCACTGATACCGGCGAGTTCATTAACCCCAAGACTTTCCCCACTGCGAAGTACTGCGGCCACTGCCATCAGGAAGCCCACACGGAATGGCGTCAATCCGCCCACGCCAACTCATTCCGTACCCCCTGGTACACCCGTAACGTCAACCTGCTCATGGCAGAGAAGGGCATCGAGTTCGCCCGTCACTGCGAAGGCTGCCACAACCCGACCGCGCTGGTCTCCGGAGCCATGACCAAGGGCTCGACCATCAACCGCAAGTTCGATGAAGACGGCGTCACTTGCTCAGTCTGCCACTCCATCCAGAAGGTCGACACTCGCGGCACTGGAAGCTACGTTCTCGCGCAGCCCGCCGTACTCGTCGACGAACACGATCAGCCCATCTACGGCGAAGTCTCCGACAAAGAGATCCTCGCCCACTTGGATCGCCATTCAAAAGCCGTCATGAAGGACTTCTACCACCAGAGCGAATACTGCTCTGCGTGCCACAAAGCCGCGCTTCCCCGCCAACTCAACGACTACAAGTGGCAACGGGCCATCTTCCTCTACGACGAGTGGCAGCTCTCCTCCTTCGCCAAGCAGTCGCCGCTTCCCTTCTATGTCAAGGACTCCGTCTCCACCTGCCAGACCTGCCACATGCCGCGTGAAGCTCTCGGAGCAACGGCATCCGACTACGGAGCCAAAGAAGGCAAGCTGGCCTCTCACCGCTGGCTCGGTGCCAACACCATCATGTCGAAGTTCTACAACTACGACACGCAGATGGAAAAGACCGTCGCCTTCCTCCGCAACAACGTCTTCAACATAGATATCTTTGGTCTCGAAAGATCTGATGCTCAATCGGGCACCAAGTCCGACGGCAAAATCATCGCCCCGCTGGGCAGCCAAGGCTTCACTATCGCTCCGGGTGATATCCTCACGGCCTCCATCGTCATTCAAAACAAAGGCATCGCGCACAGCCATGTCCCCGAGCAGCGTGACATGTACGAGAGCTGGGTGGAGTTCGAAGCCAAAGATGCGTCCGGCAAGACCCTCACTCACTCTGGCATCATCGAGCCTAACGGCGACCTCGACCCACGCGCCCACAGCTTCACTAACCGCCTCGTCAACACCAGGAGCGAGATCAACGACCTGCATCAGGTCTGGAACAACCGAGTCGTCGCCTACAACAACACCATCGCCTCTGGCCGCTCGCAGATCGTCCGTTATCAATTCAAGGTTCCCGCTGACGCCAAAGGTCCCATCACCGTCACCGCGAAGGTCAACTACCGCCGCTTCGACCAGCACTTTATGGACTTCGCCATGGGCAAGCACTATGAAGAGCCTGTAGTCGAGATGGCCTCCCGCACCCGCACCTTCAACATCGGCGACAACCCGGCGACCGCCCCTGACCCGCAAGACAACAAGGAGTGGATGCGCTGGAACAACTACGGCATCGCCATGCTCGACGCCCAGCAATACGCCGAGAGCGTCCACGCCTTCGAGCAGGTCGCAAAGATGCGGCCCGACTACGCCGACGCGTTCACCAACATCGCCATCGCCAATTTCTCCTGGCAGCGCTACGACGACTCCCGTACTGCCCTCAACCAGACGCTCAAGCTAAGCCCGCACAACGCCCGAGCGCTCTACTACCTCGCTCTCGTCGAGCGCAATCAGGGGAATCTCGAAGCAGCCATCGCGGACCTGCGAGAGGTCATCACGCAATTCCCGCGCTCCCGCGACGCCCATCGCGAGCTGGGCTTCTCCTTCTACCAGCAGCGGAAATATGACGATGCCCGCGTCGAGTACGAAACCCTGCAGTCCATCGACCCCGACGACCTCGCCGCGCACTACATCCTCTCCATCGTCTACCGTCGTCTCGGCATGAAAGAACAGGCCTCGCGTGAAGCAGCGGCCTTCGCCGACCAAAAGGATGATCCCACTGCCAGCACCTACGCCCTCGAGTTTCTGCGCAAGCATCACGAGATCGCCTCCGAGAGCATCCCTTGGCACACCCACAGCGACTTCGCACCACAACAACCCATCGAGGGAGTGCTGCCCACGGCCCAATGAATCTGCTACGTCCTGCTCTCCTCCTCTCACTCGCAGCAGCGGTCCCTCTCTTCGCACAGGCCGCGCCACCCGCGTCCTCGGCGTCCTCAGCAGACCCGCGCGTCCGGGGAGCCAAAGTCTTTACCGAATCTGGCTGCCCGCAATGCCACGCTATCCGCCAGCACGGAGGCACCAAGGGCCCTGACCTCTCCGGCGTAGGCCGCAGGCTGAGCGAGACCCAGATCAGGACTCAACTCCACGACGGCGGCAAGCAAATGCCCTCCTTCGCCGAGATCCTCGAACAAGCTGAGACTGACGATCTGGTAGCCTATCTCCGCTCTTGCCGCGATAAGAAGGCAAAATAGTCTCATGCGAGCAATCCTCCTCTGGACGCTCCTCGGCATAGTCGCACTCTCAGCTCGGTCGCAGACCGCCGCCAACCTGGGCCATCAGTCTTGGTCCACGGAAAACGGCCTTCCGCAGAACAGCGTTCATCAGATCTTCCAGTCCAAAGACGGCTACATCTGGCTGGCCACTGAAGGCGGGGCTTCCCGCTTCGACGGCATCAACTTCAAATCCTTCAGTCAGGAGACAGACCCCACCGCCTTCACCAGCAACGACATCTGCTGCTTCGCTCAGAACGCCGCCGACAGTCTCTGGATTGGCACCTCCGGCGGTCTCCTGCAATACGGCCCCAAAGGCTTCCGCCGCTACACCACGGCCGATGGCCTGCCATCCTCCACCATCTACGCCCTCGCCGTCACTGACGAAGCTTCTTTACTTGTCATGACTCGCGATACTCTCTCGCTCCTCGATCCCCGCACCAACCGCTTTGAGCCGGTCAACTTTGGTTATCCTTTGACGCTCACGCAGAGCGCCGACGGCAACGTCTGGATCACGTCCCCCTCCGGCCTCTTTCAATTCCAGCACAGCCGATTCATTCCCGTTCCCGTCAACCCCGCGTTCCCCAGCGAACCGATCGAATCCCTCACCGTCCTCCCCGACCACACCCTCTGGCTGCGAACCCGCACCACCCTTATCCAGCAGCGCGAAGGCCACCAGCGTCTCTGGGCCGTCGGCCGCGAACTTCCCGGCACACGCATCGAATCCTTCCTCGTCGACTTCGGTGGCATCCTCTGGATAGGAACCAACAAAGGTCTCTTTACCCTCGATCCCCTGAATCCGCAGTCTCTTCCGCAACCGATCCCCGCACTCGCCGGCAGCTCCGTCCTTTCTCTCTTCGAAGACCGCGAAGGCAACTTATGGGCCGGCACCGAGAGCACGGGTCTTCACATCCTCCGCCACCAGAACTTCCACTCTCTTCCTGGTCTCTCCGATCAGATCATCAACACCGTGATCCAGACTACCGACGGCGCGCTTTACGCCGGCACCAACGGCGACGGCCTCTATCGCTATCAGTTCGGCAAGCTCACACACATCTCCACTCATCAGGGTCTCGCCAGCGACATAATCCTCTCCCTCACTCCCGGTCCCAACGGCACACTCTGGATCGGCACCCCCGACGGCCTCAATCACCTGACCGGCGCCCGCATCCAGACCTACACTTCTGCCGACGGCCTCCCCGACGACCTCATCCGATCCCTACTCCTCGACAACGACGACACCCTCTGGATCGGCACCCGCCGCGGTCTCGCCCATCTTCAGAACGGCCACTTCACAGTCCTCACCACCACCAACGGACTACGCAGCGATCTCATCGGAGCGCTTCTTCAATCGCCTGATCACGATCTCTGGATCGGCACCCTTGACGGGCTCTCCCGCCTCCACAACGGCGCCATCACCACCTACACCACCGTCGACGGTCTCTCCGGCAACGTCATCACCGCCCTTCTTGAGGATGACGGCGGCACCCTCTGGATCGGAACCAAAGGCAACGGTCTCTCCCAGCGCACAACACATGGCTTCAACTCACTCCACCGCCCCGATCTCCCCCAGGACATCAACTCCCTCATCGATGACCACGCAGGCTATCTCTGGCTAGGTTCCAGCCGTGGCATCACCCGTGTAGCCTCCTCGGAACTCAAGGTATGCGGTTCATCTATCCAATGTGCTCTTCACCTCAACAACTACGGCACCGCCGACGGCATGCCTACCGAAGAGACCTCCGCTAACGGCCACCCCGCAGCATGGCAGACCAACGACGGCCTCCTCTGGTTCGCCACGCGCAAAGGCGTAGCCTTCGTCGATCCCGCAAACCTTCGGCAAAATAAGCTTCCTCCGCCCGTCATCCTCGAACGCGTCCTCATCGACGACAACCCGCTAGACCTCACCACATCCCGCAACATCATCGGCCCCGGGCACAACCACTACGTCTTCGAGTTCGCCGGCCTCAGCTATTCCGCGCCTTCCCGCGTCCTCTACCGTTACCTCCTCGAGGGCTTCGACAAGCAGTGGTCGCAACCTAGCCCCCGCCGCATCGCCAACTACACCAATCTTCCCCCTGGCAAATATCGCTTCCGCGTTCAAGCCGCCAACAACGACGGCGTATGGAATGAGACCGGGGCTGCCATCGGCTTCTACGTCCGTCCCCCCTTCTACCGAACCCTCTGGTTCGTCCTCATCGCCCTCGCAGCCCTCGCAGCGCTGGCCGGGGTGATCTACGTCCTACGCGTCCGCCGCCTCCGCTCGCAGTTCGACGCCGTCCTAGCCGAGCGCAACCGCATGGCCCGTGAGATTCACGATACCCTCGCCCAGAGCTTCGTTGGCGTCTCCGTCCAGCTCGA
>Ga0206946_1242_pt1 | contig 11092 bp, 7 predicted proteins | sample Alteio_BWOrgHeat_2_FD_152965 | JGI IMG/M metagenome (GOLD analysis project Ga0206946, IMG submission 152965) | Enriched cells from forest soil in Barre Woods Harvard Forest LTER site, Petersham, Massachusetts, United States -... | ecosystem: Environmental > Terrestrial > Soil > Temperate forest > O... | reverse complement strand
GGAAGGCTGCGGGGTTGAAGTATTGGGTCGCCGTGCCGGGGTAGAGGTTGCCCTTGAAGTTGGGGTTGATGTCGGGGCGGACGGGGTTGCGGGTGTCTCCGGAGCCGGTGGGGTTGTAGCCGAGTTGCGGGGTGAAGGGGAAGCCGGACTGGACGGCGATGATGGAGCTAAAGGTCCAGACAGAGATGGCGCGATTGGTGAAGCCGTTGGTGGTGGCAAGGGCTCCGCGTCCGAAGGGCAAGTCGTAGGTGCCGCTGATGCTGGCGAGATGGCGGACGTCGGTGGCCGCTGGACCCCAGTCAGAGCGTGGGTTGAAGGGGTTGGAAACGAAGGCGGGGGTGTTGCCGCTGACGCTGGTGTTCCAGGCTGAGCCGTCGTCGAGGTTTTTGGACCATGTGTAGTTGCCGCGGAGTTGCAGGCCGTTGGCGAAGCTGCGGCGCAGATCGAGCGTGAGGCCGTTGTAGAGGCTGGTGCCTTGCGAGACCCATGAGGTCGTGTTGGCTACGAGCGGGTTGGCTTTGACGGTCGAGGGGAAGTAGACCGTGCCCGATGCGAGGCTGGCGGGGCAGGCGGAGTTGGGGCAGGTGACGGGGATAGGCTCGTTCTGGTCTTCGGAGAGGATCTGGTGGTAGCCGTGGGAGCCGATGTAGCCGACGGTGAGGGAGGTGTTTGGGGCGATCTGCTGCTCGACCTTGAGGTACCAGGTGAGGACGGTGGGGGTGTCGATGTCAGGCTGGACGTTGGAGGGGGAGACGAGGCTTCCTGTGGGCGGCGTGCTGGTGGGAGTGAAGTGGAGGGAGCTGACGGCTGCGTTTTTGACCGAGACGGTCGTGTTGAATGGAGCGGTCTGGTCCAGGCGATAGTCGAGATTGTCGAGGAGTGCGCGGTGGATGCCGAATCCTCCACGGATGGCGGTGTGGCCGTTGCCCTGGGGGTGCCATGCGAGGCCGATGCGGGGCTCGGGGAGGAATTTGGCGTTGTTGGTGGTGAGGGCAGAAGGGCCGATGGTGGGGTTCGTCGCGATGATCCCGTTGGTGACAGCATAGTTGGCGGCGCGGGATTGCGACTCGCTCCAGCCGGTGGTGCCTTCGAAGCGGAAGCCGGCGCGGAGTTCGAGGCGCGGAGTGACCTTGATGGTGTCTTCGAGGTACCCGGCGTACTGGGTGGAGCGCCAGCCTAGCTCGGTTGGGGCGGGGACGACGGTGAAGGTGGCGACGGTTCCGGCGAGGAAGCTGGAGAGTGTGGAGAAGCTGGCCTGGCCGTACTGGTTCTGGGCGAGGTTGTCGTTGGACTGGAGGCGCTGGAGCCAGACTCCGGCCTCAATCTGGTGGCGGCCGCGGGTGAAGAAGATGTGGTCGTCGAAGGTGAAAAGGTTGCGGGCGGTGGTGTTGTTGCTGCCTACGTTGGCTCCGGCGCCGGTGATCTGGGAGGCTCCGTTGGAGGCGGTGGATCCGGCGATGACGATGGCTCCGACGGTCTTGCCTGCAACCCAGCCGGGGATGTTGGCGCTGATGTCAGAGGGGACAATGCCGGTGAAGAAGTAGGAGGCGCGGCTGTATCCGAAGCGAGCGGTGTTGAGGAGGTTGGGCGAGAAGACGTGCTGGTGCTGAAGGCTGAGGACCTGCTCGCGGAGGGTTTCATTGACGAGCGAGTAGGGATTGGCTGAGGGGGTATTCGCGGAGGAGTCGTCGATGGTGTAGACGGCGAAGAAGAGGTCTTTGGGGCTGATGTTGTAGTCGAAGCGGGTGGTGCCGAAGTCTTCGCGGATGCGCTGCATCGGGTTGGAGTAGGCGTAGGCGATGCCGCTGCCGAGTTCGGGGCCATTTTGTACCGGCCACAGTTGCAGAAGAGGCTTGACGCTGGCTACGGCGGCGGCGCGGCTGGCGTTGTCGGGGACTAGCGTGACGTCGGAGAGGCCGAGATTTTGTCGGTAGCCCTCATAGTTGGCGAAGAGGAGGAGTTTGTCCTTGCGAATGGGGCCGCCAAGGGAGGCTCCGAAGTTGTTGCGCTGAAAGCCGGGGATATGGGACTGGTCGAAGTAGTTGCGGGCGTCGAGGGCAGAGTTGCGGATGAACTCGTAGGCCGAGCCGTGGAGGGAATTTGTGCCTGAAATAGTTACGATTGAGATTTGTGCGCCCTGTCGTTTGCCGTAGGCGGCGGAATAAGTGTCGGAGACGACGTTGAACTCGCGTACGGCGTCGACACCGAGGAGCTGACCGCTGGTGCCGCCGGGGGTGACGTTGATAAGGGAGGCTCCGGTGTACTCGACACCGTTGAGTAGGAAGAGATTGTCTTGCGGGCGGCGGCCCGAGATGGCGAACATGTTGCCGACCGACGAGTTGGATGTCCCGATGGAGCCGGAGCGCTGGCCGGTGTAGTTGACGGTGGCGGGATTGAGGGTGATGAGCTGGTCGTAGCTGCGGCCGTTGAGGGGGAGCTGCTTGATCTGGCGCTCGTCGACGAGGCCGGAGGTTTGCTGGGTGGAGAGATTGACGACGGCGGGTGTGTCTTCGACGGAGATCTGCTGGTCGACGGAGTTGACGGTGAGTTCGATGTCGATCTGCTTGCTCTGGCCCACGGTGAGGGGGATGCCAGTGCGGTGCTGGGTGGCGAATCCGGGAAGCTCGACGGTGATGGTGTAAGTACCGATGGGAATGGAGGGGGCGGAGTAGCGGCCATCGGGTCCGGTAGTGAGGCGGCGCTCGTTGCCGGTCTCATCGTTGTGGACGAGGACCTGGGCGTTGGTGAGAGTGGCTCCGCTGGGGTCGGTGACCGTGCCTGAGAGGGTTCCGCCGACTACCTGGGCGTGGAGGGTGGTGAGGGCAAAGGCGGCGATGATGAGGAGTTTAGTCAAAGTAGCGAAGGTGCGGGCTTGCATGGTGGCTCCGAAAGATAAGCGTGGGCGCTCGCTTTTTTGTATGCGAGTCGCGTGGTCTGGATTTTTGAGAAGGAGGGGCTGGTTCTCGCTAGCGGCGACAACGACAGCGTGTTGCGGGATCGGCAAAGACGGAGCTTCCGGATTTACCCGGATGGGGATGGGTGGTCACGCGGCTGCGTCTCTTCGCGGCAGAGTGCTCGGCGAAGGTGAGGCGTCCGGGTTGTGCGAGTGGCGTTGGCATCGTTGGTCTAAACGGGAAGAACGTGAAGCAGGGTGAGGGTGAAATAGACGATGAGAGTTCCGAAGACGAGGATTTCGGCGGGCGAGAGGGCGGGTTTGCGTTTGGTCTCCTGCATGGTGTGCTCCGGCGAGTGGGATGGGGTTTGGGTGGGAGTCATCGGGCGACTCCGTGGTTGAAGCTCCAATAGACGAGAGCCAGGGTGACGAGGGCGATGAAGATTTCGCCGAGGATGCCTACGATCAACGGGCGCCAGCCTTGGCCTCCCAGGTCGCGAAGGTTGGTGCGAAGGCCGACTCCGGCGAAGGCTGGCAGGAAGGCCCAGCGGGAGAGGTTGGTGAGGCTGGTGAGCTGGGTGTGGGTGAAGAATCCGCTTGTAGCGAGGATAGAAAGAGCGATGAAGCCGAGGATGAACTTGGGGAATTTGCGCCAGAGGAAGACGCCCTTGTGCTGGACATCGGGGGCGAGGCCGCGCGACGACCAGTAGACAGCATAGGCAAGAACGACGAAGCCGATGAAGCCGGAGCGGGCGGTTTTGGCCAGGACGGTCCAGCGGCCAGCTTCTTCGCCGAAGAGCGAGCCGGTGACAAGGGATTCGGCAGTGTTGTCGACGGCGAGCCCGGCCCACATGCCGAAGCCCTGCTGGCTCATGTGAAGGGCGTGGCCGATAGCGGGGAAGGTGAAGAGGGCGATGGCTCCGAGGGTGAGGATGGCGGCGATGGCGGTGCTCGTGTCTTCTTCTTCCGGCTCGATGGCTCCCTGAGCTGCCATGATGGCGGTGACTCCGCAGATGCTGGAGCCGATGGCGAGCAAAGACGTGAGCTTCGGCGGTAGTTTGAAGATGCGTCCCAACAGGTGCATCACGCTAAGGGAGAGGATGAGCTCTACAGCAACGAGGGCCAGGGATAGGCCGCCGATGTGGAGGATGTCCTGCAGGAGGAAGCGCGCGCCGACCAGGACGATGCCGAGTTTCAGCCAGAGTTCGTAAGTGGCTACGCCGGGGCGGAAGATTCCCGCTACACCGAAGACGTTGCCGATGGCGAGTCCGAGGACGATGGCCCAGAGGACATACTCAAGATGTGGGAACGGGATGCCGGGGTGGGCTGTACGGAGTTGGGTAAAGGTGTGTTCGAGAAACTTGCCCAGGAAGCCGATGCCGAAGAGAAGGCCAATGCCCGGAAGCGCGCGCACGAGACGGGCCGCGGGCGATGGTGCCGGGATTGCGATCGGGGTCGAGATGGTGTGGGCGGCGGACATTTCTCAGTTTGCTAGAAGGAGATCGGGGGGATGACGTTGAAACGGATGAGCGCGGCCAGGGTAAGTGCGATGGCTACGGCGATAAGGTCAACATTGATGCGGCTTGCTGTTTTGCCTTGGTGAAGGGGTGCCATGTGGCTCCTGAGTTCCGAATGTTTGAGTTGGTATTGGGGCAAAAAGAAAACCCACGTTCGCGGCTAGCGCTGATACGTGGGTTCCTGAGATCCTCTAAGGCCGAATTGGTTCGGTTCGCTTAGGTGAGGGAGAGTCCAACGCAGCAGCAACAGGTGCCCTTACAACAAGGGCAACAAGTACAGGCTGCGGTGCGCATCAATCCCATGGGGAAAGGTTAGATAATTCCGAACGAGACGTCAAGTTGAGCCGGAAAAGTTGACCGTTCCATGGATTTCTTCGATATCGGTCGAAAGTTTTTCAATAATGGGCAGTTAGCTGTGGCGCATCATCGTTGCCATCCCAGGGACTGTTGCAGGTACAGGACTTGCGAGAGGCTTCGGTGGGCTACTGACCGGGGGCTGGGAGCCAAGATCACACGGATGGTGATGGACCTGCCACACTGATAAAGGTGCCTTAAAATGGAAACCCACGCAGCGCGGTGGGGGCTGTTGCGTGGGTATTCCAGTAAAGCAACGAAGTGGGTGGACTTCGTTATGACCGACTCAACCCGAAGGGAGTCCTGCCACTCTGTAAAGATATCGGTAAATTCGCATGGAGTCAAGCGTGAGATTGTGAAGAATGGGGTCATTTCACGACTAGATACTAGGTGCGGCTGCTGCCTTCCAGCTAGGGCCACAGTGGCTTCAAAAATGAACCATAAGTTACTTGTTTTCAATGCTAACTTGAGAGAGCGTACTGGTGCGCGCATGACCAAGTCAGAGCTATTCAAATTTATGACCGCCCAAAAACTGGGAGTCGTCGGCAGCGTGGACTCCGACGGCAAACCCCAGTCTGCTCTGGTCGGGATTGCGGTCACCAAGGATCTTGAAGTTGTCTTCGACACCCTCAAGGCGACACGCAAATACAAGAACCTGACGGCTGATTCGAGAGCGTCTCTTTCACTTGGGTGGGAGGGCGAACAGACGGTCCAGCTTTAAGGCACAGCGTTTCTGCCGGAGGGTAGTGAGCTGGAACGCTATAAGAATGTTTACTTTGCCAGATGGCCTGACGGTCCCGCGAGGCAAAGCTGGCCAGGACTCGTCTACTTCGTCATTCGGCCAAGGTGGATTCGCTACAGCGACTTCGATCAGCGCCCACCGCTCATCGAGGAGTGGAGCTCGCAGACTAGACCCGCTACTCGTCGCGCCCCGGCCGGGACATCAGGTCGCGGATCGCCTCGCGCGGATTCTTCCCATGGTGCAGGATCGCATCCATCTGCTCCGTAATCGGCATCTCGACGCTGTACCGAGCGGCCAGCCCCAGCGCAGCGGTAGTGCTACGAATGCCTTCAGCAACCTTGCCGTTCAGACTGGAGATGATCTCCGGAAGCTGCCGCCCTCGGCCCAGCTCAATACCAACGGTGCGGTTGCGGGAGAGCGGTCCCGTGCAGGTGAGAACAAGATCGCCTATGCCGGAGAGACCAGCGAGAGTCTGGGGTCGTCCCCCGCAAGCGACCGCAAGACGCGTAATCTCCGCAATGCCACGCGTGATGAGCGCAGCGGATGAGTTATGACCGAGATTCAGCCCATGAACGATGCCCGAGGCTAGAGCGATGACATTCTTGAGCGCGCCGCCCAGCTCAACGCCCGTAACATCGTCGTTCGTATAGAGCCGCAATGTTCCCGACGAAAATTCGCGTTGGATCGTCTGTGCGATATCCATGTTGGCTGCCGCGGCAACGATAGCCGTCGGTGTACCCGCCGCAACCTCCTGCGCGAACGACGGCCCGGACAGTACGGCAGTCGGATTGTCAGTAACGGAGCCGATGACCTGGGACATGCGGAGATAGGTCGTCTCCTCAATGCCCTTGCTCGCCGAAAGAATGATCTGGTCAGGCGTGAGGATGGGAGCGATGTGCGCAATCACTCCACGCAGATGCTGCGACGGAGTAACGCAGAGAATGATGTTCGCCTCAAAGATAGCGCCCGGCAGATCCGATGTGACGTGAATGTCAGCCGGAAGAGTAAAGCCAGGAAGATAGAGCAAGTTCTCGCCGGCGTCGGTGAGCTGAGCGGCAAGTGCCGACGAGTGTGCCCACAGCACAACGTCATGTCCACCACGGCGCGCAAGCGAGAGGGCAAGAGCTGTTCCCCAGGCCCCGGCGCCAAGTACAGCGATTCGACTCAAGCTGCCACCTTGCGGGAGCCGAATCGGCTCTCAGTGCCCGCGAGAAGACGTCGAATGTTCTGGTGGTGCTTGACGATGATCAACAGTGAAATGAATAGAAAGCCCGCAATGACGATAGGCGATCGATACGGCACGAAGTAGAAAGCGAATAGCGGAAAGGTTGCAGCAGCAATGATCGACGCCAGCGAAACATAGCGCGTCAACAGAAAGACGACGGCAAAGACGCCCAGCGTGCAGAGCGCGCTGGGCCATGTCAGCGCGAGGAAGACCCCAAGCGCTGTGGCAACGCCCTTACCTCCCCGAAAAGCAAGCCAGACCGGAAAGACATGGCCCAGAATAGCCACTACGGCAGCCGCTACAGCGAGATCGTAATTTCCAGGCGACAGATGCTGCGCAATGATCACCGCGACGTAGCCCTTCGCCAGATCGAGCAGAAGGGTCGCAACCCCAAGCCCCTTGGCTCCCGAGCGTGCGACATTGGTAGCCCCAATGTTGCCGCTGCCCGTAGCTCGAATGTCCTGCTTCCGAAAGATTTTGACGAGAACATAGCCGAATGGGATCGAGCCCAGCAGGTAGGCGAGCGGAACGGAGATGAGCCAGGGGTTCATTGTCTTCTCGATGAGTTTAGCAAGCGCAGCGGAACTTCTCCGCCTTCAATTCTCACCCGAACACATCCCATCATCCCTCCGGAGATGCCATTCACGCCCGATCCGATAGACTAAAGGAGCATGGCCTTCTCCCTCTTCGGCAAACGCGACAAGCCCGACCAGCAACCCGAGCAGTCCACCACCTCAGCACCTGAACCGCAGGAGTCCCGGCTCGGCCTCTTCGACCGGATGAAGCAGGCGGTCACCCGCACCCGCGAGACCCTCTCCGACTCCATCAGCTCTGTCATCGCGCTCACCCGCGAGGTCGATCAGGCCTCCCTCGATCAACTCGAGCCGCGCCTTCTTGCCGCCGACATCGGCAGCGCCACCACCGCCATCATCATGGAGAACCTCCGTCAGCGCGCCCTCCGCCATGGCATCGAGAGCGGAGCCCAGCTCAAACAACTCCTCAAGCAAGAGCTCAAGCAGATCCTCGACGGCGTAGCCCACCCCATCCAGCACCCCGCCACCGCACCTGAAGTCATCCTGATGGTCGGCGTCAACGGCACCGGCAAGACCACCACCACCGGCAAGCTAGCCGCGCTCTTCCGCAGCCAGAACAAGAGCGTCCTCCTCTGCGCCGCCGACACCTTCCGCGCCGCCGCCATCGAACAGCTCGAAGTCTGGGCCCAGCGCTCCGATGTTCCCATCATCAAGACGAAGCAAGGTGGAGACCCCTCAGCCGCGCTCTACGACGCCTGCACCGCAGCCAAAGCGCGCAACATCGACATTCTCATCGCCGACACCGCAGGCCGCCTCCACACCAAGTCCGATCTCATGAAGGAGCTCGACAAGATGCGCCGGACGGCAGAAAAGCTGGTGCCCGGCGCACCGCATCAAACCTTCCTCGTCATGGACGCCACCACCGGCCAGAACGGTCTCCAGCAAGCCCGCCTCTTCACCGAAGCCGCGCGCGTCACCGGCATCGTCCTCACCAAACTCGACGGCACAGCAAAAGGCGGCATCGTCCTCGCCATCGCCACCGAATTAAAACTCCCCGTCATCTACGCTGGAGTAGGCGAAAAGATCGAAGACCTCATCCCCTTCGACTCCGACTCCTTCATCGACTCCCTCCTCGACTAGTCACAAATATAAAAATTTATTTTCATTTTGGCTTAACCGAAATCGCTCCCGTCGGTCTAATCCCGTATGCATGACGACGGCAGCGCCTTCGATCTCATACTCCCGTATCGGTATCGGCCTCACCCTGCACTCATGATTGTCGGAACTTTTACCTTCTTTCCCGCGTAATTCAAAAAAGGAACGGTGCTCACATGAGTTTCCCCAAGCGTGCCTATCGCCGCGCAGTGGAGAGGTTCTGCCTGCTGCTTCTGGTTCTTTCCTTCGCGTATCCATTTCAGCTTCTCGCGCAAAATGCCGGCAGCCTCCATGGGCAACTGCTCGATCCCAGCGGCGCAGTCGTGCCCGGAGCAACCGTCACCCTCACGCAAGGCCCCAAAGTTCTCACCGCCCAATCATCACACGATGGCTCATACAGCTTCACCGCAGTTCCCTTCGGCGCCTACACTCTCGCCGTCGACGCCGAAGGCTTCGCCCATTTCTCCAGAGCGAATGTGCTGGTCCTCTCCGACCGTGCTCAGTTAATCAACGCAACCCTGTCGATTGCTGTCCAGCAACAGGACATGGCGGTCACAGGCGAACACGAAGGCGTCAGCCTTAGTCCCGACGAAAACTCAAACGCCATCATCATCAAGGATCGCGATCTCGATGCGTTATCCGACGATCCCGATGAACTTCAAAACCAACTCCAGGCATTAGCCGGACCAGCAGCCGGTCCCAACGGCGGCCAGATCTATATAGACGGCTTCACCGGCGGACAGCTCCCACCCAAGTCCTCCATCCGCGAGATACGCGTCAATCAAAATCCCTTCTCGGCCGAATTCGATCGCATCGGCTACGGAAGAATCGAAATCCTTACCAAGCCCGGCTCCGACAAACTCAAAGGCCACCTCGGCGTATTCGGCAGCACTTCGGCTCTCAATACCGCAAACCCGCTCGCAAAAAATCAGCCGAGCTACTACCTCTATTTCCTGACAGGAGATGTCAACGGCCCTCTCTCGAAGACAGCCTCCTACTTCACGAATGCCTTCTACTTCAACAAGCAGAACCAAAACATCGTCAACGCAGTCAACCCGGCGAATACAACGACCACTCTGAATGTAGTGGTCCCAAATCCCACAACGTTCTTCAATGGAAGCGTACGCACCGACTTCCAGCTCGGAAAGAGCAATACCCTCACCGTCCGCGACTCCTTCAATCGATCGACGCAGACCGGTGCCGGTGTCGGCGTATTGAGTCTTCCCGCGCAGGCATTTGATCTCGACAATCAGGAAAATGCTCTTCAACTCGGCAACACAACCGTCGTCAACTCGCACCTCATCAACGAGACTCGCTTCCAGTGGCGCCGCATCCGCAACAATCAGGTCGCCGACCTCTCAACACCCACCGTCACCGTGCAAGGCGCCTTCACCGATGGCGGCAATAACTCCGGCGTAGTTCGCGACCATCAGGACATCTTCGAGCTCCAGAACTACTCCACCGCCACCACCGGCACCCACACCATGCGTTTCGGCACTCGCCTCCGCGCCTATCGCACCGCCAATTACTCCACCTCCGGAGACAACGGCAACTACATCTTCCAATCCCTTTCACAGTACGAAGCAGGCACACCCCAGCGCTATCAGCTCACCCTTATCAACAATCCCCTCGCCCGCGCTCTCATCTTCGACGGAGCTCTCTTCTTCCAGGACGACTGGCGATGGAAGCCGAACCTAACCCTCAGCTACGGCCTCCGCTTCGAAGGCCAGAACTACATCAGTGACCACGCCGACTGGGCCCCCCGAGTCTCCCTGGCGTGGGCTCCCGGACATCCCGGCAAAACCCCACCCAAAACCGTCTTCCGTGGCGGCTATGGCTGGTTCTACAACCGCTTCACCGTACCCAACTCCTTCAGCTCCTCCACCGGGACTCCCTACATCATCCGCACTATCCACCAGAACGGCATCAACCAGCAAAGTTTCGTCGTCGATAACCCGGACTTCTTCAACCCAACCGCACCACCACCGCCCCCCGGCCAAGTAGGCACCAGCTCAACCCTCCCGACCATCTCCACCATCGATCAGCACTTTCGCGCTGCGCTCGATATGCAGGGAGGAGTCGGCGTAGATCGCCAGATCAGCAAGCAAGTCACCCTCAACGCTACCTATCTCTTCACGCGCGGCATTCATCAGTACCTCTCCAACAACATCACCGCGCCTGAGTTCGACCCCACCACCTACACCATCGTCGGCACCATGCCGGACTACTACAACTTCCAGTTCCAATCCGGAGGCATCTACAGCCAGCATCAAATCATCGTGTCTACAAGCGTTCGCCTCAAACACCTCTCACTCAACAGCAACTACACCTTCAACGAAGCAAAGAGCGATACCCAGGGCGTCACGTGGTTCCCATCCGTCGCGCAGAATCCGCGTCTCGACTACGGCCGTGCCAGCTTCGGCATTCGCAGCCGCTTCTTCCTGCTCGCCAGCTACTCCGCTCCCCATGGAATCGTCGTCGCGCCCCTCCTCGCCGCTCAGTCCGGCACACCTTACAACATCACCATCGGCAACGACCTCACAGCCAATAATCAGTTCAATGCCCGGCCCACCTACGGCACCTGCGGCGCGGCCAACGTCGTCTCCACCCCGTTCGGCTGTCTCAACTCAAACCCCGTAGGCGCAGGCGAAAAGATCATCCCCTACAACCTCG
>Ga0206946_1241_pt1 | contig 11116 bp, 11 predicted proteins | sample Alteio_BWOrgHeat_2_FD_152965 | JGI IMG/M metagenome (GOLD analysis project Ga0206946, IMG submission 152965) | Enriched cells from forest soil in Barre Woods Harvard Forest LTER site, Petersham, Massachusetts, United States -... | ecosystem: Environmental > Terrestrial > Soil > Temperate forest > O... | reverse complement strand
AATTAAAATTACAACATGCTGCAAACGAAGAACAGGATCATCTTGCTTGGTGCCATGAACGTTTAGAGCAGTTGCAGAGTCAAAATAAATCGATCGAGCAAAGAATAGCTACGCATAACTCCGTCAGATTAAATTAGTAACAAGAGGCTTCACCAAAACGTGTTTTACTCAACTCGTCTTAGTTTTTGCGTCAGATTTTCCAACATCAAGCAAATGAATAGTGAAAACAAGCGTTTGATTAGGCTCAATAGTAGGCGCAAACCCATGCTCTCCATAAGCTAATTTAGATGGGATAAACGCTTGAAATGTTGCACCTGGCTTCATTAATTTCAAAATTTCTATCCAGCCAGGAATAACGCCAGAAACTGGGAATGTAATTGGAGTTTTAGATTTGTCAAAAACAACACCATTAATCGACATACCGGTGTAATCAACTGTAACTACATCCTTATCTGTAGGACTCTTACCTTTTCCAGGATTTATGATTTTATATTGCAAACCGCTTGCAGTAGTGATGATACCTGGTTGTACACGATTTTTTGTTAAGAATGCATCTCCTAAATGTTTATTTTTATTCGCCAACATACGTATATGTACCTTCTTGCGTTCAATGAGTGTCTTTTTTAAATCATTCAGTACAGCAATCATTTGATCTTGTGTTAATAAAGAGTGATGGTTCATGCCGTCTTCTAATCCCTTGCGAAACAAATCTGGATCTAAAACAATACCCTGCTCTTTAAAATTCGTGCCTAAATCAACACCAATACTGTAACTAACTTTAGCTTTTTGTGTACTAAGCAAAGACGATTGTGTTACAACACGATTATTCGATGAATGTACTGGCTTTTCCATGCTAGACTGTTGCGCTGCTATCGTGTACGAACCATAAACCAACCCAACACCGAGAGCAGCAGTTAATGCGAATAATTTCATAAGGCAGCTTCCTGATTGATGAAAGGAATAAGCATTTTGCCTGATATCCTATCAGAACGCTAGAGTCTACATTTTAATAAACCTATGAGTCATTACAATCAATTTGATGTGCTTATCATCGGGGGTGGCCACGCTGGCACTGAAGCAGCTTTAGCCGCTTCACGTTTAGGGTCATCTACTTTACTATTAACACATAATATTGAAACGCTAGGTCAAGCATCTTGCAATCCAGCAATCGGTGGAATTGGGAAAAGTCAATTAGTTAAAGAGATCGACGCGTTAGGCGGAATCATGGCTCTTGCTGCCGATCATTCTGGCATTCAATGGAGAACGCTTAACGCTAGCAAAGGTCCTGCGGTACGTGCTACACGTGCACAAATTGATCGCACACTCTATCGACAAATGATTCGCTACACACTCGAGCATCAGCCTAATTTGCGTATCTTTCAACAAGCGGTTGAACAATTTTTGCTAGAAAATAATCGCATTATTGGCGTCGTGACGCAATTTGGAATTCATTTTTATGCAAAAACTATCGTCCTTGCAACAGGAACATTTCTAGGAGGAAAAATTCACAGAGGTCTACATAATTACGCAGCTGGACGCGCTGGAGATCCACCTGCTACGCATTTGGCAGAACAATTGCGCCAACTACCCTTGCGTACGGGTCGCTTAAAAACCGGCACGCCACCGCGCATTGACGGACGCAGCATTCATTATGAAGGGTTGCAAGAACAACCCAGCGAATATCCAACTCCTCAGTTCTCTTATTTGCAAAGAACAAAAGCACCTCCACAACAAGTCAACTGTTTTATTACGCATACAAATGAAATAACACATACAATCATTCGTGACAATCTAGATCAATCCCCTTTGTACACAGGCTTAATTTCAGGCGCAGGACCACGTTACTGTCCCTCGATCGAAGATAAAGTAATGCGTTTTAGCGATAGATCCTCGCATCAAATTTTTTTAGAACCTGAAGGAATAGATACCCATGAAATCTACCCGAATGGTATTTCTACAAGTTTGCCATTTGAAATTCAATGCGACTTAATACACAGCATTAAAGGACTAGAAGAAGCTCATATTACACGACCAGGCTATGCGATCGAATACGATTTTTTTGATCCGCGTGATCTATATCCATCATTAGAATCACGCATCATTCAAAATTTATTCTGTGCTGGACAAATCAATGGAACTACCGGTTACGAAGAAGCAGCAGCTCAAGGCTTAATCGCCGGATTAAATGCTGCACTCAAAGTACAAAACAAAGATCCCTGGTGGCCACGCCGCGATCAAGCTTATATAGGTGTTTTATTAGATGATCTATTAACTCAAGGCACGCTAGAACCTTATCGTATGTTTACAAGCCGTGCCGAATATCGGTTATTATTGCGACAAGACAATGCTGATTTACGCCTTACAGAACAAGCACATCAACTCAATTTAATTAGTGAACAACGATGGAAGGCTTTTTGCGCAAAACGAGCTGCCATTGAAAAAGAACATGCCCGTTTGTATCAATTATGGGTACGACCTCATACAAATGTCAGCAAACAATTAGAATCGTATCTCAATCACGCATTAACAAAAGAATACCGCGTCACTGAATTATTAACACGGCCTGAATTAAATTATGCCAATCTTATGCGGATTACAGAGCTCGGTCCAGGTGTGCACGACACACGAGTCAGCGAACAAGTTGAAATTCAGGTAAAATACAAAGGTTACATCGAACGACAAGAGCTTGAGATAAAACAGCAATGTCGTCATGAAGAGACCCTACTACCCCAAGATTTTCCGTATCAAGACATCGCAGGACTCTCAACAGAAATCAAAAATATCTTAGCCTGTTACAAACCTATTACTTTAGGACAGGCGGGGCGCATTCCAGGTGTCACGCCGACGGCCGTTTCACTATTGCTAATTTATTTAAAAAAATGGAAAGCAAACATCAAAGTTGTCTTAGACAAATAACATATTCAACACCATGCTCAACTTTTATAGAGATAGATAGATAAACATATCATCACGATGACCATGAGTGCGAACAGCTTTTCTGCTCTGGTCTAAAGTAGACACAAGAGTTTTGCCTCAAAATTTTATAGGACAGCCCTGAGTAATGTCTCCATGAGCAGGGCTAAGTCCTGTAAACCAGTTTAAATCGCTTACCACAAAAGGCGATGGTGATCTTTAGGAGGGTAGAACAGCCATGGTGTTGTGCTTCTCGATCATACGCTTTTTCTTCGATAGGATGGATCACTGAATACACTTCCAGATTATTTAATCCCGAAAATAAACTTTCTTTCGATACCCGTAAAATTCCCGTTAACACTGCTTTGAAACAATGTGGATTGTCTTTTAACGCTGAACCTAAAAAGGTTCGGAAAAATTTAATGATCGGCGCTATGCCATGATGACGATGCAGATAATCACTGAGTCGCTTTAATGCAGCTTCAAGATTAGTTTGCGTCGCTTGTTCACTCAGCAGTTTGCCAGAGTTAAATAGAATATGTTATAAAGCCAAGGTGATGAGTGCTATACCTACTAAAAGTTAACTTTCTTCTTAGCTAATAAACAATAAAAGTGTTTTTACAATACCGAACCGATAATCGATCGATAGCGGTTATTGCACACCGTGGCGGTGCAGGTCTGCGTCCGGAGAATACACTGAGCGCTTTGCAACATGCGAATTCTCTTGGCGTCCATTTTAGTGAGATCGATTTGCATATGAGTCGTGATGGCGTGTTAGTTGTGATCCACGATAGCACGGTTGATCGTACAACTAACGGCACGGGTCTTGTTCAGGATTTAACGTTGACACAGTTAAAACAGTTGGATGCCGGTTACACTTGGAGCAATGATCAAGGAAAAACTTTTCCTTTTCGTGGACAAGGTATTACTATTCCAACTCTGACTGAAGTCTTCAATGCCTTTCCTCAACAACCGCTGCAACTTGAGATCAAACAAAAGCAACCCGCTATTTTAGCTGAATTACGCACATTGATTTGCCGGTATAATAGAACGCATCAAACCTTAATCTCAGGCTTTGATCACAAAACAATTAAAACTTTTCGTAGGTTGTTTCCAGATGTCAACACAACAGCCAGTCTGCGTGAACTTCATTATTTCAGTTATTTTCATCGTATTCTTCCAATAGCTTATCCGCGGCTGTCGCCTATATTATCTGCTCCCATGTATATGCTAACACAAAGCTTTGTAAAAAAAGCACATCAAAAAAACAAGCATGTGTACGTTTGGACAGTCAACGAACGGGAAGATATGCAACGGATGATCGAACTGGGCGTGAATGCTATTTTAACTGATTTTCCTGATCGATTATTGCAATTATTATTAGAGGCACCTGTCATTTAATTTTTTATTCCTTCCGTACGATTTGATCGATAGAGACAGCATAGTCCATCGTATTGTGTTGCGTCTCATCTAAAGCACCCCAACAATGACCGTAAATAATTTCCCAGGTTGCAGGAATTTTAGCGTTATCTGTACGATAACGTTCATAAGCACGCAAAAAAGCCTGAAATTTTTCTTTTCCTACTAAGTACGGAGAACGTTGTACACTGCAATTGCTGACACCTAAGCCTTGTAACTCACGCATTAATGCGTATACATCAGGATAAAGCACAGAACAATAATCAACATCCATAACTGGATAGCGTAATTTAACGGAAACCAAACGATCACCCACATCATGCATGTCCATAAATTCATGCACATGAGCCTGTTGATCAACGCTCGCCCAGCTCGTACGTAATTCATACAAAGTATCAGGCCCTACCGTTGAAAACAAAAACAAACCTTCAGGTGCCAAGATTCGTCGCAGCTCACAGAAAGTTTGCATGAGATCATCACTCCAATGCACCATCAAATTAGCATAAATGAGATCAAAGCTACGCGTACGAAAAGGTAAATAAGCTGCATCTCCACAAAGCAATTGATATAATCGCGTACTCAAACGCTTCCTTGAAGCAACACGCAGCATGCGCAAAGCAATATCTAACCCAATAACGTGAGCGTTTGGGTAGATAGCGCGTAATGATGCAAGAAAATTTCCAGTGCCGCACCCTAAATCTAAAATCGTTCTAGGTTCAATTCGTATATAGGCCAAGCGATCCAATAAACGCTGCCCAACCATGCGTTGCACGACAGCGAACTGATCATACTGATTGCTGACTTGATTAAATTGTCTGATCACATGCGATTTATCGAATTGTGTTTTCATCCCATTACCTCTGTGCGTAGCTTAAAAAATAAGCGCTTGCATTCTAAACAATACAGCACTAATATGGTCCATTATTTTAAAACCTCTAAGAAGAATGAACGATGATGTTGCGTATTCGCAAATTAACTGATTATGCTACCGTCATTCTGGCGCATTTAGCGCGACATGCGGATAAAAGTCATACTACAAGCGCCATTTCCAAAGTAACTCATATCGCTCAACCTACTGTTCGTAAATTATTAAAACAATTAACACGCGCTCAACTTTTAACAGCGTACCGTGGTCGGCTTGGAGGCTATCGCCTTACTCTACCTCCACAAGATATTTCACTGGCTACCGTCATTCGTTCTATAGAAGGCGTAATCGCAATCACAGAATGCAGTCAAACAAACCATCATTGCGCTGTGGTACAACACTGCAGCATTCAACAACAGTGGCGCTTGATCAATCAACAGATTCAAACAACACTAAATAACATTAGTTTGGCGCAAATGATACAACCGAATCCTATTGCAGCGATGACGCCGAAAGTACCATGACCGATCAACTCTTCACCACATTACAACAAGACTATAAACACGGATTCATTACTGATATCGAATCAGATACCTTACCCTGCGGCCTAAATCCTGAAGTGATCGCTACGATCTCTCATAAAAAGAACGAACCCGAATTTATGCTGCGTTGGCGTTTAAAAGCATATCAACATTGGCTTACGCTCAAAGAACCCCATTGGCCTCAACATATTATTTATCCTGCGATCGATTACCAAGCGATCAGTTATTATTCAGCCCCTAAGCGCAATCAACTCAAACGTTTAGATGAAATCGATCCAGAGTTATTACGTACGTATAACCGTTTGGGTATTCCCCTAAAAGAACAAGAATTACTTGCGGGTGTCGCGATCGATGCCGTCTTCGACAGTATTTCAGTAGCTACCACATTCAAGGAAAAATTAGCTGAACTCGGTATTATTTTCTGTTCCATGTCTGAAGCAATACAGCAACACGCACACTGGATAGAACGTTACTTAGGATCTGTCGTGCCGTACGGTGATAATTTCTTTGCCAGTTTAAACGCCGCTGTATTTAGCGATGGATCGTTTTGTTACATCCCGAAAGGCGTGCGCTGTCCCATGGAATTATCGACCTATTTTCGTATTAACGCAGCCAACACCGGACAATTTGAACGCACACTTGTCATTGCGGATGAAGGAAGTTATGTCAGTTATTTAGAAGGCTGCACAGCACCTAGACGGGATGAAAATCAATTGCATGCTGCTGTAGTTGAGCTCATCGCTTTAGATCATGCGCAAATCAAATATTCCACGGTACAAAATTGGTATCCAGGTGATCATAAAGGTCGAGGCGGCATTTACAATTTTGTGACGAAACGCGGTCATTGTCTCGGGAAACATTCCAAAATATCTTGGACACAAGTAGAAACAGGTTCTGCCATTACCTGGAAGTATCCCAGCGTTGTTCTACGAGGAGATCATTCTGTTGGAGAATTTTATTCCGTTGCTTTAAGTAACCATCATCAGCAGGCTGATACGGGCAGTAAAATGATCCACATCGGCAAAAATACACGCAGCACTATTCTTTCCAAAGGAATCAGTGCCAAACAAGGTAAAAATACCTATCGTGGTCTAGTTAAAATTCTTAAAAAAGCGAGCAATGCGCGCAATTATACGCAATGTGATTCTTTATTAATTGGCAGTCACTGTGAAGCACATACTTTCCCTAGTATTGAAGTAAAAAATCAACAAGCGCAATGTGAACATGAAGCCTCTACGACTAAAATAGACGACGAACAACTTTTTTATTGCAAACAACGCGGTTTGATGCCAGAAGAAGCCTTATCGATCATCGTCAATGGATTTTGTAAAACAGTATTTAGAGAATTACCGATGGAATTTGCTGCAGAAGCTCAAAAATTATTGGAATTAAGTTTAGAAGGAAGTATCGGTTAAATTGACGTGAAACTATTATGCTCAACATTACTAATTTAGAAATTTCCATTGAGAATACGCCCATCCTGCGTGGGATCACGATGCAAGTCCGCCCAGGCGAAATTCACGCCATCATGGGACCGAATGGTTCAGGTAAAAGTTCTCTCGCCAATTTTTTAGCAGGCAAAGAAAATCACACGATCACAGCGGGTTCAATCTTATTTGATCAAAAAGATCTCAACTGCTTAACGGTCGAACAACGCGCGCACGCCGGTTTATTTTTAGCCTTTCAATATCCTGTAGAAATTCCTGGTGTCAGCACGATTCATCTATTGAAAGCTGCTTTTAATGCACTACGTACCGCACGCGGAGAACCTGAATTAGATGCTATGGACTTTTTAAATCTAGTTCGAAAAAAAATAAGCTTATTAGCGATGGATCAAGATTTTTTATATCGATCAGTGAATGAAGGATTCTCAGGCGGCGAAAAAAAACGCAATGAAATCTTACAGATGGCTATTTTAGAACCACGATTAGCTATTCTTGATGAAATTGATTCAGGATTAGATATTGATTCACTCAAAATTGTTGCGCAAGCACTCAATGCATTACGCAATCGAGAACGCTCTATGATCTTGATCACACATTATCAACGCCTATTAAATTATGTACAACCGGATTATGTGCACGTGCTTGTTCAAGGTAAAATTCTAAGATCGGGCGACTTTTCGCTCGCACAGGAATTAGAACAACGTGGCTATGGCTGGATCACCGATGCACACTAAACAGCAAGTTTATTACAGACAGTATCAACATCTAGCATTGCCCGGATCTGAATTAATTCAACAGCACCGGCAACATGCCTTAGAAAAACTATCCAATCTAGGATTACCTGATCAAAAAGATGAAGATTGGAACTATTTACGAATACCGTCCTTAGCGCATCGCTACAATAACGATGCTGTACTCAATCAAGCGACTATGTCTTTCTTAACAAATTGTAAATTAACACAAGGGTTAGTCTTTATCGACGGTCATTATCAAGCATGTCTCTCTAAATTGCCACAATTGCATGCGCTGAAAATCTGTAGTTTACCGGAATTACTTGTAGAACAACCCGATAGCTTGATTCCTTATTTAAAAATCAATAATCAAGAAAATCATTTTTTTTATCAATTAAATCAAACCTTTCTCAACAAAGGCGCTTATATTCACATACAAACATCGCTGCAAGATCCTTTGGAATTGATTTTTATAACAACCGAATCGGATCAATTCATACCGCTACACATCATGATCATTGCCGAAGAAAACACACAAGCGCGTATCGTACAACGTTATCTAACACGCAACGCTGATCATTATTTTACGAATACAGTAACTAGCTTACATTTAGCAGCGCACAGTCAAATTGAACACAGCACCCATATTCACGAAGCCAAAACTGCCAGTCATATTGCTTACATCAAAGCGCAGCAAAATTATAAGAGTCAACTTCATCTACATTCTTTCATCCAACAAGGCGCTTTCGTTCGCAACGAGATTGAAGTGCACTTAGCGCAAACACAGGCACAGTGCCATTTGAATGGACTATATCTAGCCAGCGATCAGCAGCAAGTAGCTCAACATACTCGCGTTATACATAAAGCGGCGAAAAGTATCAGTCGGCAATTGTATAAAGGAGTTTTAGATCAAGAAGCACACGCAAGCTTCAAAGGAAGCATTATGGCCTATCCAGAAGCCATTGGAGCGGAAGCAAAACAATTAAATAAAAATTTATTATTATCAGATAAGGCTGAAGTTAACAGCAGACCGCAATTAGAAATTTTCGTGGATGACATTCGTTGCACGCACGGTGCAACAGTCGGTCAACTCGATCCGGCTGCCTTATTTTATTTGCGCACACGTGGTTTGTCAGTCACACAAGCGCGTACTCATTTAATTCAAGCATTCATCCAAGAATGCCTTGCTTATATGCCGCTGATAAAAGATACGCTCGAACAGGCGCATCCTCTGAGTTAATTATGTTGACTTTTAATCCAGAAAAAATACGCAATGATTTTCCAATACTGACCTACAGTGATTCACCCCTAGTTTATTTAGATAGCGCTGCCAGCGCACAAAAACCTTGCGTTGTCATCGATCGCTTAGATACATTGTATCGACGCGAATACAGTAGCGTACATCGTGGCGTTCACCGACTCAGTGAACACGCAACCGCACAATTTGAAGCCAGTCGTGTTAGCATTCAAAAATTTCTCAACGCACAATACGCACATGAAATTATTTTTGTACGTGGCACAACGGAAGCGATCAATTTAGTAGCCTCCAGTTACGGTCGCACGCAGTGTCGCGCAGGCGATGAACTGATCATTTCTGCGATGGAACATCATAGTAATATTGTTCCTTGGCAAATTCTATGCCAACAAACAGGCGCTTTATTAAAAATAATTCCAGTAGACACACAAGGCCAATTACAAATAGATGTCTATAAAAATTTATTAAGTCCTCGTACAAAATTAGTCGCATTAACCCATGTCTCAAATGTATTGGGAACAATTAATCCAATCAAACAAATCATTGCGCTAGCGCATCAAAACAATACGCCCGTTCTAATCGATGGTGCGCAAGGCATCGTGCATACACAAGTCGACGTGCAAGATCTTGACTGTGATTTTTATGCGTTCTCAGGCCATAAATTATTTGGGCCCAGTGGTATCGGCGTACTCTATGGAAAACAAAATTTACTGGAAGCGATGCCCCCTTATCAAACCGGCGGCGGTATGATTACTACAGTTAATTTGGAACAATCACAGTATCGTGAGCTGCCATATCGTTTTGAAGCCGGAACACCGTCTATCGCGGGCGCCATCGGTTTAGCAACTGCGATCGATTATCTTAATCAGATCGATCGTGCTGCAGCGCATTGCCACGAACAAATGCTGCTGCACATGCTCACAGACAATCTATTAAACATACCTAAGTTACACCTGATCGGAACGGCAGAAAAAAAAGCAAGTATTCTAAGTTTTGTCTTAGACGATGTGCATGCTCATGACATAGGTACCATTCTGGCCGCGTCTGATATAGCCGTACGCGTGGGTCATCATTGTTGTATGCCGTTAATGCAGCAATTTCATGTTCCGGCCACTGTACGTGCTTCTTTAGCTTTTTATAATAATCAACAAGATATTGAAGCACTGATAACGGCACTACACACTGTACGAACAATTTTTAAGTAATAAAATTGAATTATTATGTCTGTTGATTTACGCGAGCTCTATCAAACGATGATTACGGATCATGCACGTCATCCACGCAATTTTCGTGTCATCGAACAGGCCAGTCATCATGCGGAAGGCTTTAATCCTTTATGCGGCGACCGCTTGTGCCTTTACATACATTTAGAACAAGATCGGATCAAAGACGCCAGCTTCCAAGGCGAAGGTTGTGCTATTTCTACTGCATCTGCTTCACTCATGCTGGAATCTTTACTTGGAAAAACAGAAAAAAAAGCGCAAGAGCTCTTTCACACATTTCAAAACATACTAACGCAAAAAGAAGAACCGACTCACGATCAAATAAACGCACTTGGAAAGCTAGCCGTATTCTTAGGTGTACGTGCTTACCCAATACGCATTAAATGTGCAACCTTAGCTTGGCATGCCTTACGTTGCGCTTTGAAAAATAATAAATACTAGAACGTCAACTGATTAAAGTTTTTTCAGTTATACGATTAACAAAGCACTCAACGCGTACAAACCAATTTAAATCGCTTCCCACAGAAAGCAAGGGCAAGTTTCAAGATAGATTGACTCCCGCGTTGTTTTGCTTCAGCGTAATAAGCCTTCTTTTCGATCTGTGCTAAACCTTGCTGCGCCGCTTCGTCTAAGGCTTCCTCGATCCGTTCTACCGTGGGCTGCTCTGTTCGCGCAAATTTTACTCGTTTAAATTCCATCAACAAACTTAGTTTCTTCGGATCC
>Ga0206946_1240_pt1 | contig 11130 bp, 16 predicted proteins | sample Alteio_BWOrgHeat_2_FD_152965 | JGI IMG/M metagenome (GOLD analysis project Ga0206946, IMG submission 152965) | Enriched cells from forest soil in Barre Woods Harvard Forest LTER site, Petersham, Massachusetts, United States -... | ecosystem: Environmental > Terrestrial > Soil > Temperate forest > O... | reverse complement strand
ACGCGGATGAGGATGACGGTCCTGTCAGCATTCCTAATTACAATCCGTCGAATCCTCAGAGCCTCAATCTCTACAGCTATGTTCACAACAACCCGATCACCAACACAGACCCAGATGGACATGATTGCGTGGTTCAAACACGGACGAGCAACACAACCGAGAGCGTGTCAGTCACGAGTGGAAACTGCGACAACGTGAAGGTGGGAGACGGCCAGACAAAGACCTACGTTGCGGGTACGGTGACTTCTATCAGCGCGAACGGTGGCAACAGCATCGACATCGGCTACAAATCCTACGACGGACAGAGTACGGGCGTCACAAACGCAGGTGCCGCACCGACACCTGATAATCCCGGTCTTGCATATGGCTGGGGTAATAACGCGCAAGGCTACAACACACTCGGAACGGCAAGTGCGACAGTTGGGAGTGTAAAGGGAGTGGCTTCCTTCTATGGGGTATCCGCGCTAGGGGGACTAGCTGCTTATGGAGCTGGTCTTACGGCTGGGGCTGAGCTGACGACGCTGGGAGATCTAGGTAGTGGGGTTACAGCACACGCAGAAGAAGCACAACTGCTGGCTCGCCACGGGATCACTCCGGAACAAGCACGCGCTGCAATCGAAGCAGCTAAAAAATCTGGAGATGTCGTCGAGGCGATGGGCAGATATGGCCCACAGTTGAGATATACAGCCAACGGCATCAGGGTCGTTGTTGCGACCACAGGTCGTAACGCGGGAAAAATCATCACGGCTTTCTTCAAATAGGGATGCGATGAAAATACGAGAATCAACCGTCGAAGAAGTGTTGCGGTCCGAGGATATAGAAACGCTCTTTCAACATGGAGCGCCGGACAATGAGTACACGCCTGAGGTACGGGGTATCGTGAGCGCTTTAGATCTCCTCAACGAAAACGACATCACAGAAGATCGTCTTTTTGCCGTGGTTCGTTCGGTGTGGGCGCGGTTGTTCGGGCTCGGTGAAGACGACCTTGAGATCCGGACGCCAGCTTTTCGGCAGGTTGCGCACCGGATAATCGAGCAAGACAGTCAGCACTAAGCTGTTCCGAGTAGCCGCAGGCCGTCCCTTCGGGGGCGGCCTTGCTGCGTCTGTGGCCCTCTGCGGTAGCCGTTCCGCCCCCAGAGCAAAAGCACGCTGCTACGCATCGGGTTGAGGGTGACACGCACGCGGCGCGACCACATGAAGTACCTCACGCTCATCCGCACCATCGCGCTTCTGCATCAGTACCAGCGGCCCCGTCAGATGGTCGAGCACCGAGGCCGTGCGGTCGAGTACATCGAGGTCACGCTGGCCGACATCGCAACGGCGAACAGGCTTGCTCATGAAGTGCTAGGCCGCTCGCTCGACGAGCTGCCGCCGCAGACGCGGCGGTTGCTGCTGTCGATCGACACGATGGTCGCAGCCGAGTGCGATCGGCAGAAGATGGAGCGATCGGACTACCGCTTCTCGCGGCGCGACGTGCGGGCGTTCACAGGCTGGGGCGATACGCAGCTCAAAATCCATCTGCATCGCCTGGAGGAGATGGAGTACCTGTTGATCCATCGCGGCGGTCGCGGCCAGAGCTTCGTGTATGAGCTGCTGTTCGTGCGGCCAAGCGACGGCGGAAAGCCGGTGCTGGGCGGCCTGATCGACGTGGGCGTGCTCTCGAAAAATACCTATGACGGAAAGAAGTCGGGGCTAACGGGCCAGCGGTCGGGGTCAAGTCGGCCCCAAGTCGGCGGGGTGTCGGGTTCGGTTAAAAGTCTCGCATCGCCAGTATCCATAGGGCTTCCAGAGGATGCAGACTTCGAGATCGAAGAAAGCACATATATGGGCGCACACAGAAACGGCCACTATGTCCTAACGATGGCGGGGGTGAAGTGATGGCTCGCGTGACGAAGACCCTGAAGCCGATAGTCATGCCCGCAACGCCGCTGGAGGCGATGATGCGCGATCATCTGCACGCGCTGGCCGTGCAGAACTACTCCGTCCACACCGTCCGCAACCGGCAGGTCCATATCGGCTACTTCATCCAGTGGTGCGTCGAGCGCGGGCTGACGGAGCCGATGGAGGTGACGCGACCAGTGCTAGAACGATATCAGCGGCATCTCTTCCACTACCGCAAGAAGAACGGGGAGCCTCTGAGCTTCCGTTCGCAGCACGCTTGCCTCGTCCCGCTGCGTGTGTGGTTCCGATGGATGACCCGGCAGAATCACATCCTGCATAACCCGGCCTCAGAGCTGGAGCTGCCACGGCTGGGCCGCGCCCTGCCCAAGAATATCTTCTCCGCCCAGGAGGTGGAGCGGATCATGCAGCGCTGCGATCTCGGCGATCCTATCGGGCTGCGTGACCGGGCGATCCTGGAGGTGCTGTACTCGACCGGCATCCGCCGTCTGGAGACGATCCTACTTAAGCTCTACGACCTCTCGCTCGATCGTGGTCTGATCCTCGTTCACGGCAAAGGCAAAAAAGACCGCTATGTGCCGATCGGAGAGCGGGCGATCGCATGGCTTGAGAAGTATGTCCGAGAGGCCCGACCGCAGCTCGCCGTCGAGCCGGACGATATGACCGTGTTCCTCACGGCGCAGGGTGAGCCGTTCAGCCGCGACCATCTGAGCTATGCCGTCAAGGAGCGGGTCGATGCGGCGAAGCTGGGCAAGACCGGCTCCTGCCATCTCTTCCGCCACACGATGGCCACGCTGATGCACGAGGGCGGGGCGGACATCCGTTACATCCAGCAGATGCTCGGCCATGAGGACATCAAAACCACGCAAATCTATACCCAGGTTGCGATCCGAACGCTGCAACAAATCCACGCTGCAACACATCCCGGAGCGATGCTCGAACGTGGTGAAAATCCCTCTACAAAAGCCACCGATCCCGACGCTGAAGCACTCTTCCAAATGCTCGCCGCAGAGGATGAAGACGACCGCGAATAACCACACGCGCGCGTTCTTTTTTAGTAGTTCTTTTAGCTGCTAAAGAGGGTCGAACTGCGCCCGGAATCGACGCGGGAACACGCATCGAATCTTCTCCAAAAATAGCCGCCATCGTACAATCAACTCACACATGCAGCTCGGCTCCCACGCGCAAATCCCGGATGGTCTCTTGGCAGAAATCGCGCTGCTAAGAGAAAAACCGCATCAGGGGGTTCCAAGTAGAAATCTTGCACTGCATCAGGGCATCGACGAGCATAACTCCACGGCTGCACTAGGCTTGCGAGCAAGCTTGCTCCTGAAGTGCGTCGGGTCAAGTTATACCAAAGGGAATATACTCTTTCCGGACTCCGAGGAAGCATCATATGTGGAGATACGAATTCCAGACGTCACCAATTCTCTTAGGGCATTCACGCGCGATGTGACGACTGTCTTTGATGGCCTCTACAGCAGAACATCCCAGATTATTCAACTTACTGAATGGACTCTTGGGACAGCAGACTTCGATCAGGTAGGATGGAAAACCTGCGAACTTATGCGTCGTGCATACGGTGAACCTCGATCCTTAGAGGTAGCTTGCGCCCATGTGTTTAGATTCGATGAAGAAATCGAAGTTCGTGCCTTGCTTATGCAGATTTTCGTGAACCAATGGAGTGCGATACTCGCTCCAGTCCCCATAACGTTTTTCATTTCCATCGATGAAGAGTATCTCAAGTTCCATTTGCACGACGCAAAGGTTGCGAAGTATGTAAGCGAGAAGTTAGCTCGGTGGAGCCCTCAACTGAACTGTTAGGTACTTTGTACCTTTTAGGATCTTTGCAGGGGGGATCTGACCTGTCCGGCTCTGTTGCATTAAGCGGGCGTGTCGTCGTCTGGAGCTTCTGATTCGAGGAGCCCTGTCCATGTTCAAGCGTCGCCGTTTTCCGGTTGAGATCATCCTGGTCTGCATACGCTGGTATTGCAAGTAGGGAATCTCCTATCGTGATCTGGCGGGTTCACCCTATACATTCGTGCTACGCTTCCGCCATGCTCGATTACGCAGCGATCTCTTCCTGGGAGGCCATTCTTCAATGCCTTCAGTCCAATGGCAATCTGAAACTGACGGAGGACGAACTGATCGCCCAGATAACGGGTGGTGGTTTTCTCTCTGATAAACCCAGGGCAGCTCGCGACCTGCTCCACGATTGCGTCGTATTCAATCTTGGCAAAGGCTTCCTTGAAGAGAAAGATGGCAAGCTGGGCCGCACCCTCAAAATCGGGCAGTGATCTTTTGATCGAAGAGCTGGAACGAACAGAAAACCCGGCGTTTGTGAGCGCCGGGTCGGTCATGAGTATTACGTAAGGTGGATCTAAATCCGGATGCGCCGCCGGATCGCTCCGCAAGTCCCGATCAGACCTGTTGCTAAAAGAGCGATGGTGGAAGGTTCCGGCGTTACACCGGTGGGACCTCCAGTAGTCTCTGAGGACTCAAACGTCAATGCCCCTGACTCAAAGACATAAAAGGGCGGCACTCCGCCTGGACCCTGAATGTTGCCATAACCTCCTCCTCCTGGATTGCAAGGGTTATCGATCGCGCAAACTACACCTCCGGCATACCCAACTAGGGACGTTACTGGTAAAGCCAAAACAAGATCATCTCCTGCCACATCTAGTGAGGAAACTATGTAGGCTATGACATTGAATGCTTGTGAATCCACACCCGTAAAGTGGTCAACTGTACTGCCGAGTGTAAATGTCACGTCCACTCCTGTGGCTACGCCAGTCGTAGTGTCGATAGCAACCGTGCCAGTGGCAGTTCCACCGGTATTGAAAGTAAAGTTGCTGAGGGAAAACGTAGAGATTGTGTCCGCCTTAGCGGCCAAGGAAGAGAATGCGATCACAGCAATTGCAGCGAAGCGGTAGGCCAATTTCTGCATGGTGGTGGCTCCTTTTACTTCTGAGTTTTTGGGAGGTGGCCAAGCAGAGCCGGTTCCCTCCTTCTTCGTTGCTGTCCAGAGAAACGCGGCAAGTTCCTGCCGCCGGGTAAGGCAGGCTAGACCATCAGGCGACGCCTCGCTGCTCCCACTGCTCCGAGGATGCCAGTACCCAGCAGGACGAAGCTGGATGGTTCGGGAGTTGGGCTGGGAGGATCGGTATCGAACGAAGTGACGGGATCTAGACTTCCACCTTCCAGGGTTGTGCTCAAGGTAGTGCTGAAAGTCTGCTCGTAGCCTGTGAACTCACAATCAGTGTGATTCAATGGGCCGCAAACAAGACCACCGGTATAGTTCACGAGACTGGACACAGGCAAAGGGATATTCACAACGTCGCCGAAGGTGTCACGGTCAAAAATGACGGCTTCGTCCGACCCAGGAAACGGGGAGAAGCTGTTACTAAGGGAGAAGATGTTTCCGTTGTAGGTGATAATGCCAGCCAGCACTGCTCCTGTGGTGTCGTCAAGTGTGATGGTTCCAGTCGCAGACAGACCATTCGCGAATGTCATGTTCTGAAGTTTGAGGATTTGGATTATGTCGGCCCTCATCGAAAGCGGAAGCCCAATAAGCAATCCAGCGGCCAGCAGGGTTGTTACGCGCATGCTCATCTCCTTGTAGTAATAATTTGGGGAGGACGGCCAGCCTAGCCGTTCCCTGCCCTCACCGCAAGATGAAAGAATTTGCGCACGAAATGAGCCCTCCTGTTTCCTTCCTCAATACACCGAGCATGGAAACAGGAGGGCCTTTGTTTAGGAGTGTGAGACCTTACGACGGGCAAACCCAGCTACACCGATCACACCTGTCCCAAGCAATAACAGGCTAGAGGGCTCGGGAACAGGTGGTGTGTAATCCACATCAATTTGTACCGAGTAGGGGACATCCGCTTGACCGCTGCCCTCGATCCAACCAGCCCAGTTGTAGCCTTGAGTATCTACCGTGGCAGCAATGTCACCAAATGTAATGAAAGAGAGATTCCATGTGCCAGTAGATACTTCGTTGCCGCTGATTATCGGGGTGTCGGGGAAGACACTCGGTGGAATGCCCTCGGCGGTGAAAACACTTTGTACATAGTCGGTCATCGTTGCGGGCGAGTTGAAAGTTGGCGGTGTGTGCACACTACCCACGCCAAAATCTGGTAGGGGATAGAATTCTGGTGCAATCGCGACTGACGCTGTACCTAAGATGATTGAAGGATAAATAAGTTCCATTGTGGCTGAAGTGATTACACTTCCAGCAGGCAGGAAGAACGACACATTGGAAAACGTCGTATTGCCATTCACAAATGGAACACTAACGTGCACCGTCGGCATCGTGCCGTATGCGTCAGCCAGCGTCTGGTAGGTTCCCCACCAGTTGTCATCTGGACTACTACCAGATACATGCACACTGGAACTGATGGTGAACTGAATGCTATCCGCTAGGGCTGTGGGTGCAAAGGCGAACAATATAACCGCTACGATACAACCTATAGTCCACATCGCTCTAGACCTCCATCTCAGACCGGTGCCAGCAGCGAGTTTACGGTGTCCTCGTCGCCGTCAAAAGGCCTACTTCATTCCCTTTTGCACCGCATTGGGTTGGTCTGGGGTTCTATTGTTGTTTTAGGCGGAATACTCCCAACATGGAGAGGCAACCTGTGCCGAAGAGGATAAAACTGCTTGGTTCAGGTGTCGTGTCAAACGCAGCAATAAGTTCGTCAGCTTCACCATCAATGAAGACGGTATCACCTGCGGAGTTCACGAAACCTCCATCGAATGAGGCAGCGGGGAGGATTAGGTCAGCAATTGGATCTGGACCACTCCAAACCCCCTGAATCTCGTTATTGTAGAAGCCCCCGTAAACCTCGTGTCCGTTGTTGCAGGTGGCTTTGAGGACATCCATTCCTGGAGCAATGACGGGATTACAGGGAGAGCCGTTGTCCAACACCAGCGGCGGAGCGACTGTCGTAATAACTGGAGATAGGAGTTGATTGCGATAAAACGTCTCGAAGCATGGATTGAAGTCCGCACCGCCGCAACCTGGAAAATGCGAAGCGTTTTCTGACACGTTGATAGTGAAATCTCCACTGCTGTCGATTCCTACAAAACCTTCGTTTTGGGTGTGGGTGATCACGAACACCGAGTAGCTGTCGGCGTATGTTGGAACAGTAGTCGCGAGGGTTAAGATTGCGAGGGCTATGACAATATTCTTCATGATGAATCTCCACAAGAAGATTTGGCCCGGTGGCGAATAGTAGTCCTATTCCGCTCTCGCCGCAAGGTGAGTTTGCAAACAAATGCCTCCGCCTTGTCTCTCATTGAGGCTCGATGGGGCAATTCGTTTTGAGTTTAGACTCAGGCAAAAAGATGCCCTCTTCCTGTAAAAGAGGGCAGATGCGCTTTCTAAAGGCAATGCTTGCTTTTGACTTAATCGAGTGCCACCAATAGATCGCCTTCGTTCCACAGAACAGACCGAACCCGACTGCCGTCAGACCATACCGGTACAGGCTGATTCTTTTAAATTGCTGAAGGACTATTCCGATCACAAGAATGCCAGCCGCGAGCAATGGTTTTATGAAGCCATTTTCGCGGAGTTGATCTAAGTGGGAAGTCCCTCTTACCATAACTTCGAGGACAAAGATTAATACTCCGATGAAGAATACTGCTTTGAATCAAAATAAATCCAGCCACAAGGGGTGTCAGGGAACTCAACCGTCCGTGTGCCCGGCGAGTATTCTCTAAGAAGCACCTCATTTTCCCGCTTCATCCATTTCGTCTATGACAAACCTCCATAGTGCGAATGACTGGATTATTTCATGTTGCGTTAGATAATAGAGAATATGCCGATTGACGACCCTTTTGACGCAGTAGAGAAGCAACACCTGGATGGTGCGGACCGAATGGGCATCTATAGCGACTGAAGTAATAGTTTGCGATGACAACCGCAGCGCAAATGGTTTTGTCAGGAGGAGATGAAATGAGCTTCTGGAAAGACCTAGGCAAAAGCATTGGGGAGACGTTGGAGGGAATGGCTGAGGCAGACAAGCAGCTTGCGCCTTCCAAATCGCTGTTCGAGTCGATGGTTCTTATGAAGGAGTCGTCGGCTAAAGACTTTTTGCGTAACCTCGCCAAAACACAGAATGATACAGATTGGGGACGCCTCATGTCAGTGGTGAAAGTTCATGCCCAAATGGGGATTGGAGATCGAGGCAAACGAGCCAAGCGACTGGCTGAACTCGCTCAAGATATCCGTCCGTACAAATAGCAAGTTGACCCGGCTGTGCGAGGAGAGGGTTGGATCGTGACGTAGGAGAAAGAATCTTTAACGAGCGCGGCGACCACAGCATGTCCCGCTTCATGAAGTGCCACCCAATTTAGATACTCTGATTTAATAATTGTCCTTTGGGTCTGTAATGGCATCCATTAGGTTGAATCAGATGACAAACATATCCCAGAACACCGTTGTCGCGATGATCAATTTATTTGAACATTTGGGATGTTATGACAGTCCGATGTACACATACGGTTTAGACGGTCCCCTTGTCTCTGCCACCGAATTGAGGACGTTTCTCTATTCGCTAAACTTCGACAACCAGTTGTTGAACCGCTTCGAACGGGAAGATTGGAAGTTCAATAGCATACTGCCGACTTTGCGAGACGGCACATTTTGGAAGGTCACCTCTCGACGTTTGTTGGAGGACGCTGAGGCTGCTTCAGCAAAGGTGGCTAGAGGCGAGACCGTTCTGAGGCAACTTGCAGAGGCACTGGTCGAATTGTGCAGACGACAGGAACTGTTACATTCGTGGCCCTACATGCGCTTCGTGTCCGCACTCCGAAACGATGGCTTTACCCTAAGCTTCGGGAAAATCATTGAATCAGGGACTGAGGTAGTGGATCTTCCTGCCGAACTGTCCGCTACCGAGAAGACGGTGACCAATAGCAAACACGATGCCATAAAAACACTTCTGCATCATCTTCAGTCCGCACAAAAGCAGATGATGGACTCTGCTTGGGGAACGGCATCAGGAGAATGGAGAAAGTTTTTTGAGGAGACAATAAGAGGTGTATGGAGACTGACTCGGCTTAACAATCCCGACTTCGCCACTAGGGATGTCCATCCTCCATTCAAGGACGTGCTCCTTTGGCTTGAGCAAGCAGGATTGTTCACTTCAGACGAGAAGGCCGCCTATGGTGCTGCGTGGGGATTTCTATCTGTCGGTGGTCACCCTGGAATGACAGAAGGAGATATCGCACACTTTTGCATGATCCTGTCCATGACATTCAGTCATGCGGCATTGAAAAGGCTAGATTGGTGGGCAAACAAAGGCTATTTCATCTTTGGCACGGGGCCATTTATAGAATGATAACGGAACGGACCAGTGGAAGAAGCTACTCCTTCAGCCTCTTGTACTGCTCTCTGGTGAGATCCAAATAGCACGCCCCGATTCCCCAACACCGAATCCCTTCCTCAAACGTTGCCCATTCCACAGGGGAACCGTCAATGAATTTTTTTGCTTGTGAAAAAGTGACAGTCTGGTAGTGTTGGTGAACTCCCTACTTCACAAATCAAAGGACGACAAAAATCAGTGCGTCATTTCGCCTTGGTCATCACTCTTGCACTATCAACTATGGTCGCTACGCCAACCGCTTCTGCTTTTGTAAACGCTAAGCCAGATGCACCCAAGATTTACGTTCAGGCTGATACCAACTTCACAACGGCTCTCACTGCCGCGATGATAAAGAAAGACGTACCTGCCACTATCGTTGAAGACAAGACGGCAGCCGATTATGTTCTCCAGTCGGCAGAGGTGGATTCAAAGGAGGAGTCTACTGGGGGCAAGATAGCACGCTGCCTCTTCATGGATTAAATCGGCATGAACGGATTCTCTGAGGTGTCGGTGAAACTGGTTCGCACAAAGGATTCCGCCGTTGTCTGGGCATATCAGGTTAAAAAGGGTAACAGTGGACCGCTTGGGGTTCAGTCTCTTTCTGAGGCAATTGCGAAACACTTGAAGAACGATTACCTGAGCAAGCAAAAATAAGAAAGGCACAGGAGCCTCAGCTTTTTGCATGTGGGGCATGTGCAAAGGTTGAGGCTCTAGGGTCTTATTTGGATGCTTCGATGATGTCCTTTACGTCTTCTGGAAGGTATTGGGCGGTAAGCACTCAATTTACTTCAATCTGAAGAATCCGATCGCCCCAGATAGCAGACCACCACGCTTTGAAGCCTTCTCTGCCTCCAGATCCTTCCTCATTCGGTTATAACGGCGCGTCTCCGCTGCCTCAGCCCTAGCGTTCCTGTAGCCTTCAACGGTGTCCTTGCTGGGTCCATCCCCGAATCCAATTGGTTTGTATTGTTTCTTGAATCGGAACTTCTCAGGCACGCTTATCCTTCTATCTCCTATTTGCGTGGAAATGGCACTTGTTTATAAATTGGTAGAGCACCACACCAGTAGCCCACCGCGATCACTGCTGCCAGCAGTGCAAGCACCAATACCGCCTGAACTCCGCGGGGAAGCAGATTGACCCACTCCCTCAACTGGATGAATCTTTCGTTGATTGCATCGTTGATGCTGGATAGCATTTATGTCCTGCCCTGTTGGCGGTGACACTGACATCTCTTAATAACGACGTCAATTATCACGCGCTATTCAGCAGGCTCTCTGAATTGTTCTTCACGTTGCCCACATCCTTGCTTCATTCTAGGTTTTGCCAAAGTGCTTGTTGTAGAGAGTTGATACTTCATATGCGGCTTGTTTTTTGTTGGTTTGGTTGAAAAATTCAACCGCAAATGCCGCAACAAGGGACGACAGGCCATTAAGAGCATCGTCGATTTCTTCTTCCGTAAAGTTGCTGCCACCTAGGTTCCCATCGGCGTCGAAACGTCTTGCTATTTGCTGCATACCAGAGTGGGTGTAGCTGGAAAGCGGGCTCCATGCGTGAGAATGGCTGAGGAAAAACTGGCCGAATGCATGGGTCGTCTTGAGTTGCCTACCTATTTCATCAAACGGAGGATAAGCGTGCTTATGGTCATCCAAAACCTTCTGAAACTGCGCTGGGCTCGCGCAGAAATAGCCCCAGAATGCTCTATAAACCGTATCGAGGAGCGGCCTGATCAGCGCAAAGGCGCTTGCTGTATTGGTCTGCACGCCTGTGTCTGATTGCATGCTAATGAGCTTCAAAATTGAAAATTGGTGTTCTAGTGCAATCGAAAACAGTGCGGCAAAAACGCGCATCCGATCTTCGGTG
>Ga0206946_1239_pt1 | contig 11320 bp, 6 predicted proteins | sample Alteio_BWOrgHeat_2_FD_152965 | JGI IMG/M metagenome (GOLD analysis project Ga0206946, IMG submission 152965) | Enriched cells from forest soil in Barre Woods Harvard Forest LTER site, Petersham, Massachusetts, United States -... | ecosystem: Environmental > Terrestrial > Soil > Temperate forest > O... | reverse complement strand
TCAGCGCGCATTGTCAACAGTTCCTAGTTTTTAAAAACTAAACACGAGAAAATAATTTATGGCGATATACGATGATGATTTTTTAATATTTTTAAAAGATCCTACGAACGAGCTTTCGATAGACATTGAAACAAAGACAAAAACGATCATCATAAAAATGAAAGCCTATGAGCGCGTGACACACAGCGCATTATCTGAAAAAACTATTCTGCATCGATTTGCTTCAATTTTAGCCGTATTCATTTCAAATACAAAACATAGTAACGATAATTATCGCCAGGATTTATTTAAAAATATAGAAACCTATAAAGAAATTTTGGCTGAATTATTCACAGAACTCGCTTATTATGTAAAAAATAAAACGCTTTGTGATAATGATACGCCTGCCATAGCCAGACTTATCTATGAAATTGCACAGACAATCGAATTGTTCAATAAATTATCCATTACATTCATCGGGAATACTACCGATGATCAAAATCAATTACTTGAAAAACTATTTAACAGCATCAAGCCTAGTTCAGGCCTAAAAAATTTAGAAATGCTTGATCTTCAAAGGATCCTGATTGCACTAAGAGTACTCATAGATAATTATCGCTATCATTTCAACGTAGATTGGCGCAGTAAAATAAACGAGATATTCATTAACTCGGTGAATGACATTATAAAAACAGTCGTTGAAAAAAAAGCAGAGCAAACGATGGCCGAGAATCAACAGGGAAATATCATTATATTCACTGGCTACTTGTTAAATTATTTATTAAGTTTATCGAAAATAGTTAAACACACCGATGATCAAATAAAACCTGCGCTTTGGGTGTTACTTGAAAAAGTGATTACACATATAAGTAAAAATAAAAATAATATAAATTTTATTAAAGGTAATTCTTTGCCAATTTTGCTTCTTATTTATCGTCTCTGCTTACTTTTAGATGAAGAACGAGAACATTTTATGGGTTTGACTCCCACACAACAAAATACTTTAGCAACCTTATTCAAGCTATGCTTAGATTACAATTATTACAGCCATATAGATGAATATTATGATGTTATTCGTTTAGCTTTTAGCTTCGCATTATTGAACCTAAAGCTAGAATTGCCTCCTTTTAGAATCGATAAAGAGATCGTTAAAACTTTTATTGAATATTGCACTACACGTCTTAATGACAAATTTCACTCTACTAACGACTTTGCCTCAATTCCAAGGGGATCTTTAAACCGCTTAGGGTGTATTTATGATTGGTTTATATTTAATTATGAACGCAGTAACACCTGCGTTGATACTCATAAAAAAATTTATCAGACTCCAATAAAAGCAAATGATCCTACAAAAGACGCTTGGCTTAAATATCATGTAGAAATGTACCACGCATTATGGAAGAACAAGACAGCTGAATATTCGCTTAAAGTAATCTGTATGGGTAGGATAGGATTTCATGATGTACCAATCTTCATTATCGATGGTGATAAAACAATTGCTTGTTTGATTTCAAATTCACGTCCAATTTCTATTCGGAAAAATAATAAAATTGCCGCATATTTACGAACATATGAGATACCCAGCCATACTATTTACCTCAATCCATCAAATTTACTGGGTAATGGACAGAATAATGAGCAGAATAAACAGAAGACGATAATAATGGAAAATGCTATTTCTTACATTCTTAAAAAGCACTTTTCAAAACCTTTACCCACTTCTCAAATTACACAGGATCCGATCAGCACCGTTTTTGAGTCATTTGAATCTGAAAAAGAAATTTTTAATAAGACTTTAAATGAATTAGAAAAGCAAGTGGATCAGTTAAATATACAGGGAACAAGCAATACACTAAACGTATCAAACTTAAAAGAGGAATTAGAAACTTGTTTTACAAAACTAAGCCAATACTTCAACGACCCATCAGCGAACTTGCCTTTAAAAAAGCGTTTATTTGCAAAGACTGCGAATCTAATACAAGTTTTCAAAACCGAACTCAATAATCTCAATGAAAATAATTTATTAGAATTATTCTATGAATTCTCAACGCTTACTATCACAATAAACAAAAAATTTTCAGACAAAGAAAGAGCAGTAGGCTGTCAAGCCATTCAAACTATTTTGCACGCTGCAAACACTTTTAATGTAAAAAATGATATAAGCGCCGTAGACTTATTGAATCGATTAGCTATTTTATCGCAGGAAAATCTATTACTCAGTTTAAATGGTACAGCGAAGGAAATATTAAATAGCTCATTAAGTCAATTCATCCAATCAGTAAAAGGCGGAGCTGCAAAATTAACCGGCGCGTCCAACTTACTTAATTCTTTGCACCTACTGGCATCCTACAATTTAATCGATGTACCTACTATTCAGGGCATTCTAGACATCATAATAGAGTCTTTTACACTGCCTCAGTGTGATGGCCAAATTTCACAGGATACAGATAATGTCATCGCTTTATTAAGCAAATTAGCTTTGCTATCACATGCAAATGTACCACTCAGTTTCAGTGCAAGGACAAAACAAAAATTAAACAATCTATTAAAGCCACTGCTCCTATTGCTTCAATTACAGCGTGCGCCATTAGAATACGCATGCAGTTTGCTTCGTTCCACGAGTCATTTAGCGCGGAATGGCGTCATTGACAATCTACACACTTTTATTCAATTAGCATTAGAGAATGCTTGCCAGCAATATATGAACTGTAAACAACAGGCTCAGGTTGTTTGCTATCTGGATTTATATATGAATGCCCGTAAACGTTATCTATCTACCGATATTCAATATGATTTACTAAAAAATATTCTGTTACATGTAACGAATCCGCAATCTTATTATTCAATAGCGATCATTGATACATTAGAGGCAACAAGAAGTCTTTCTAGAATAGATATTCCAGAGGCGTTTAGGCCCAATCAAGCCATTATGGCTCAGTTCCGTCAATTTATTTTTGAAGCAAGCAAAGATAATGATGAATATAAAACATTCGTACAACCCTTCTTTAATTGGTATGAGCTTAATTACCCCGTACAATGCAAGTTTACGAAAGATCGCAAGAATTCTAATGACACTTCTCCGTTTTTTTCTCTAATAAAATTCCCAACCGAAACGCAACCTACAGAATATCCTCCTTATAAGCTATTCTAAGCAAATATGCCGGCCTACAACGAATCTTTTTTAACAAGCATAGAGAATATTTGTGCTGACTTCTTTCTACCAATAGAAATAAAAACGATAGCAGTTCTGAATAAAATAAAACAAATGAGTGATAATGGAAACTTGTTTGAGGTAAATAATTCATCCGATGAAAGAATCACCTTATCTCAGTTCGCTAAAATTTTTTCATTATTTAAGAAAAAAATTTATTCAACCCTTAATTTTGAAACATCAGATATTTATAAAAAGATTGCAGATAATTTAATCTGCTTATTACTGAGTTACATACGAAAAGAAACATTTAAGTTTGACGATAAAATAAAACGAGTCGATCTAAGTAAACTTATCTGTGAAGTTTCGCATGCAATTTCTTTATTACAGAAATCATTAATCCAGCATCCGCATAGTCATAAATTCAATCTAGTTTCTATTAATAACCAAGAAAATCAATTGTTTGAATTGTTTAATAAATTATTTGAAATAGTTGCATTCTATAATTGGTGGGCAAAGAGACGTGAAGAACTTATCTGGAGCGTAGATGAGGTTCATAAAATCATTACTGGAATAGCAAATTTTTTATCCTGCCATTTATACCATGATCAATTAGACTGGCATCTGATAGTAGAATCTTCAATTACTATCTCCGCCACTACGCTTACAAAAAAATTTGCTAAAACAACGAATAAAATTTTATTCGTGAGTGATTTATTAAATTATTTAGTATATTTATCAAAATTAGAAATAAATTCTATCGATAACACAAGGCCTATATTCTTAGAATTATTCGAACAAGTTGTTACAGAGCTTCCTAAAAATCTCACGAATAATGCCCATAATACTATTACAAACTTTTTTTATCGCTTAAGCCTATTTTTTTCTAATGATCAGAACGAGCTCATAGGTTTGTCACAAAAACAACAAATCGATTTTGCAAAATTAATCAATCTATGTTTAGTGCCATACTATTCTCATGACTCCAAGATGCTTATTCGCCGAGCCTTTAGCATTGCGTTACTGACTATAAATTTACAATTGCCTCCATTTAACATTAAAAAAGAAAAAATTGAATATTTTGCCGTATATTTTAACCTCAATTTTTCTAATCACAACTTTGATCAAGATAAAAACGATCAATTAGATCATTTTGAGTTAATTTATGATTTTTTTTGTCGAAATTGCAAAGAAAACAGCGCGTACAAAACAATATATTGGAAGATTAAATTAGCTCAGCAGAAAACGCCTCGCCAACCAATCCATATTCCTTTTTTTGATAATTTTCAAAAAAATTTCGAAAAAATAAGAAAACACTATTCGTTTGAAACAGCCTATAGAAAAACAATCGGCTTTTATTGCATACCACTGCTGATTTACTGTCCGGAAACAAAGATTACAATTGCTTGTCTTCTCTCCACAGACAACTTTTTAAAGAGAAACACTGAATGCGCTGCTTATTTAAGAAAAAATAATAAAGAATTTATCATTAATCATGTCCATACCCTTCACATCAGCGATCCATTCGTTCTAAAAAACAATGATCTACTCAATAATAAAATAAGAGAATTCATTCACTACATTTTAAGTAAACACTTTTCAATACCTACGCGAGCTTCTAAAACCCTTGTTTCTGCCAATCCCACTGAAAGTGGATCAAAAAAATTTATGCGAACATTATCAGAACTTGATTCAAACATGTTCCCCTCCATTGATCAAGTTTCCTTGATTACTGATAAAATTGTAGATTTATTCGCTCAATTAGCCGCTTTGTCGCAAGCAAAGGTACCACTGTCTCTCAATCAATCAAAAAATAAAAAATTAAAGGATGCGCTCAAAGTACTGATTAAGCTGATTCGTAACAAACACTTTCCGTTTGAAAACACGCTGAGCTTGCTTCATTCTTTAAGTCGATCGGCCATTTTCTATCATGATTACATCTTTGGAAATTTTTCAGATTTCTTTCGTATTCCATTGTTAGAGTTCGATTACATTCCATTGCTAATGCAAGAGGCTTTACGTCAACACATGAGCTACATAGAAAATGCTCAAGTGATTCACTCGCTCATTTTATGTGCGAAAACACCGTCGTATTATATGAGCTTATTATCTGAGACAGATATACTAGCAAAAATTTTATCTTGCTTAATGAATCCACAATCGTATCTTACAATACCCAAGATCGATACCTTGCGAGCACTAGAAATTTTCTCCTTAATGAAACTCGATGCAAACAAACTTAAACTTGATCGCGATGCTCTGAGTCAATTTAGTCAACTTATTCAGCAAGAAATCAAGAATACTCCATCTCATGAGGCTGAACACAACACGATGACTTGTTTTTTAAACTGGTATAACTCTATTCATTCCAACCCACAACTATTAAACAGCAGATCTGAATTTTTTCTAGACTCATTAACGTTTGTAGAAGCGTTTTCAGATCAAATACACAATTTCTTTCTGCCTCAATTACAAAACAGACAATAATTCAGATAAATCTGTGACAGATTGAACGTCAAGGCCAGAAATTTTTCGTTTAGGCGCATTTCCGCTTGGAATGATCGCACGCTTAAATCCATGCTGAAGCGCATCACGTAACCGCTCTTGTCCGTGCGGCACAGGACGAATCTCGCCAGATAAACCAATTTCACCAAAAGCAATGAGATCCTGCGCCAAAGCCCGATTACGTAAACTAGAAATCGCAGCCAATATTACAGGCACATCTGCGCTGGTTTCTACTAAACGCACACCGCCTACAATATTGATAAATACATCTTGATCCTGCGTTACAATACCCGCGTGTCGATGCACAATCGCGAGCAACATGATCAAACGATTGGTATCTAAGCCTACTGTAATACGACGCGGCGCTTGACTGGTATCCACCAAGGCTTGTACCTCAATTAATAAAGGACGTGTTCCTTCCCACGTTGCTGTCACAATACTGCCTGGCATGGGCTGTTGCGTTCGAGATAAAAAGATCGCAGAAGGATGCGCAACCGGGCGCAATCCTTTTTCAGTCATAGCGAATACACCGAGTTCATTCACAGCACCAAAACGATTTTTAACTGCACGAATCAAGCGAAAACGTAGATCAGCTTCTCCTTCAAAATATAAAACTGTATCAACAATATGCTCTAAAACACGGGGGCCTGCTAATAGACCTTCTTTCGTCACATGTCCTACCAAAAAAATGCTAGCACCGGTTTGTTTCGCAAAACGCGTTAATTGTGCCGCCGTCTCGCGTACTTGACCGACTGATCCAGGTGCGGCCGGTAAGGTTTCAGTAAACATGGTTTGAATGGAATCGATAACCAAAATTTTGGGTTGATGCTGCTGCATGTGTGCAAGTATGGATTCAACACGTGTTTCTGTGAGTACTAAAATATTTTTTTCAATTAAATTCAAACGTTGTGCGCGCAACGCAATTTGCTGTAACGATTCTTCACCACTGACATAAAGCGCTTTTCGATGTTGGCTCACATAACAAAGCATCTGTAATAAAACAGTGGATTTACCAATGCCTGGATTACCACCCATCAATACCACGGAGCCGGGAACAATACCACCGCCTAAAACCCGATCTAATTCTGGCAAGCCAGAAGTAAAACGATCCAAGGTTTCTAATTTGACTTCGCATAAAGAAGTAACGGTCGCCTCCGTGCCTGCATAACCTACTGATTTATTACGCACAACCGTTGTTTGCAGTTCCTGCACCAGAGTATTCCAGGCATTGCATTCACCGCATTGACCGGACCATTGTAAAAATTGACTGCCGCAGGATTGACAGATATAAGCATATTTAGTTTTCATGCCGACAAAATAAAAGAAACAGCGGCTGCTAAATCCGAAAAACAAGGAATCTGATTTTTTAATTCCGGTTGTGTGCGTAATGTTTCCTTTCCGTAACCCGTTAATACTAAGATCGGTTGGCATCCAATCGCATAGGCTGCTTGTATATCGCGCCAAGAATCACCAATAAATCGGACACCTGATAAAGAACATCCGTAATGCTGCGCAATCTGTCGTAATAAACCAGGTTTGGGTTTTCTACAATCACAGTTTTGCTCATCAATATGCGGACAATAAAAAATTGCATCGATTTTAGCGGCAACCTGTTGCAAAGCATCCTGCATTTTTTGATGAATAGCCTGCAATATTTTGTGCGTATACAAACCGCGCGCAATGCCTCCTTGATTGGTTGCAAGCGCAACTGTATAACAGGCCCGATTCAATTGCGCAATCGCTTCTAAACTACCTGGAATCGGCGTCCATTCCTCCGGCGATTTAATATAATCAGCCGCTTCAAAATTAATCACACCATCGCGATCAAGAATAATTAAATCGTTCATATCAATTCCGTTGTGAGTAGGTTCTAGAATTCATGGGATCGAAAGTGTTTGATGTAAAAAAAATATAAAACGATTAGGCGCAACAGGACGTGCTATTTGTTCTTGAGTAAAAATTTCGATCAGCTTCTCTGGTCCAAAACACTCTCTTTCTGCGCGCATCCAGGTCTCAATCGCTGTAACGATCCTAAGCTTATCATTTGTATTAGCAAGTGTTTTAGCATTTTCTATCGGCAATTTTTGTACTATTGAACTCAATTCATTAACACAGTCTTTTGCAATTAATTGCTTTAATAAAGACTGATTATTAACTAAAACATCCCACTGTAACCACCGAAAACCAGTAAGTACTGCAATCATATCTACTAAATCAACTTTGCGAGTAAAAGTAACAATGGGTCGACACGTTGTGATGAGTAACTGTATTAATTCGAGATCTTCAGTTTTTTGCGTATCTTTTCGCGATTTTTTTAACACTTCAACAAAAAAATTAAATCTCTTCAAGTGTAATTCACGAGGAGATTGTTTTAATATCAATTTTCGAAGCTCAAAGTTACTGTGTTTAAGTGCCTTTATAAAAATAAGAGATGGACATCGTTTTAGAAACGCAGCAGCGACGTCAAGCCAGGCTTTCTGCACTGCCTCATGTTGCAAATATTCGTGAGCACTGATCCATACATAATCGTGCTGAGGATCATTACAATAACTATTAATTAATTTTGTAAGTTTTGAATAGGCTTCTTGTAAACTGACTTTATCTAAACAGGATTCATTCTTCTTTAACAATATTAACTGTAATATAGGATGAGCATCCAATGCTTGGATAGCCTTTTGTAAATCAGACGTGTGTTTAAATGTGGGTTGACAGGTGCCAATAAATAAATTTAATACATCCGTGTTACTGCGAGGTTTTTTGAGTAATTCGTGAAAGAGAGCAATCTCTAACTTTCCCCAGCTAAAAATTAATTGACGCGGCATAGTACGCAATATCCACTCAAACGGAGACATAAACAAACGCTCAACGCTGCTGTATTGTAATGTCTCCATGAATATTTTTTGTGAACAATATCTTAAGAATAAGGTGGCACGCTTGAGCCAACATGCTTGTATGCGATCCAATTCTAAAAGCTTATAAGTTTTTAGCCAATGATAAGAAAACCTAATACAATCGAAATGTAGGGTATCAACGATCGCTGAACAAGCTTCTAACACAACCTCTTGCATATAAGGATCGTTTCTCAAAGAGGATAAACAGTTGCGTAATTTTCTAATGCTTGTAATTAGCTTAGCTAACTGCGGTTTATAGAATGGAAACAGATGTGCTCGACATTCATCATTATTAAGAAAAAAGTTTAATCTAGAAATAATCCGTTTGATTTCAATAGCAGGTTTGCTTAGCCTTCGCGGAGATTTCTTAAGAATAGTCAAGAAAAAAAGCCGTTCGCTGTCATTTAGCAGTGAAGAAACAACCGCAATTCTCTCACCTGATCTGTCAGGAAAAGTAGCCAATTTTGTCCGAACACTATAGAGAATAACTTCCATTGCTTCTGGAACTGGCTTAAACATGACAAGTACATCACGCAATAGTTCGAATGAAGAAACAAGCGCCATAATAAGCGGGTTGATTGCATCACTCGGATCATTAAAGAGCAATTTACGTTTAAAATTGACGATGTGACCTGACTGACTCCGCCATACAGGCGCAGGCGTAATGATCTTTGCTAATTCATTGATGACATCTTGTGATAAATGCAAGAGTATAAGAAATTGTCCTACGGACTGAACTGACTGAATTAAATTGATAAATATAGGATCCTTATTAGTTGAATGCTTGATGAACTCATTAATGCCTGAGCGCAATGTATTATTGTTGTTATATAAATTAAGTACATTTAAAAATTTCTCAGAACTATCCAGATAAATTTTTAAAAAAATAGCTTGTAAGCGAGTCACTTCCAACGCATTTAAGATATTGATAAGTTGATTGTCTGAAAAATTTGGCTTTTCTGTTGCATTTACAAATCGCATCAATTTTTGAAATGCCTTGAGAAGTTCTTCTTGATAATGAGTACGATCTTTTGCGCTAAAAAATTGTCCTTGCTCATCTAAAACACCCCGAGCAATAACCTCTGTAAACGATGCTTCGAAAGATTCTCTCGCTGAGTACAGTAGAAACAAACAATTAGGCAGAATAGCGAATTGTTTCTCCTTTACAGTGCCTGATAGCAGGCTGTTATACAATTCAATAGGAGTATATGACGTATAAACTTCTAATACAGCAAGTAAATTTGTTAAAGCAAATCTTCTCCATCTTATATCATCATACATAAGTGGACTGAGCGGATCTGGAACACTTTCAGAAGATAAATGCTGCAAATACGACACATTAGGATCTAAAACCTGAGAAACCTTATATAAAAAACGAGTGATTGGCACACCAGGAATAGTTGAATGATGCAACGGAGTGTTTTGAATCAACGCAAAACAATAATCAAGTTCTTCTTGAACTGCGCTAGCAAGCAGATCATCATTATCATTGATCGCTTCATTGTCAATCAGTGCATTGAAGCGATTTAAAACATAAGCACTGAACTTTTCCAGTAAGTTTATCAGGAAAGAAGAAAGAAGCTTTTTCTCAGGCGCGTCTGAAAGATGTTGCTTGATCTCTGTTTTGTATTGCTGAATCAATTTGTCGATAGCCGTTCGGATCATCGCTTTTTTTATTTGCATGGCAACTCCAAAATAATTTGCGTGCGTTAAGTATTTTTCCATGAATAATTTTGTATAATTTCATGCATTGATGATAATAAAGAAAGAAAATGACGATTAACAATGATAGTAATAAGAAAATTAATAAGCCGATCGCTAAACAGCCTGTGCCCTCTACTGAAATAAAACTTTCTGTAATATCTGATTGTCACGGAAATTTTACTTTAACCAACGTCACTGCTACGGGTTTGGAAATTGAGACTCAGGAAAATACACCCGTAACCCAGGTGACACATAGTGCAGTAATAGGAATTAATGCTATTAATACATATATTCCTATTACTGGGGAGTTCAATGTTATTGGTAAGCAGCAAAATTTTTTAAATGACTTAACAGATGACACAACCAAACCCGATTATTCATCTCCACAGATGAACGCCCAACAAAATACAGCGCCTTCAACTATTAGAAAGATGGAGATGCGTGTTTCCGGAATAACTCATTGTAGCGGGATGTTTAATCTTAATAACGTCAAGATTACTGGTTTAGAAACAGAGGACACTTTGAATAATGAGAATAAAAATAAATTACCTACTGCTGTTGAAGGGATAGATGTAGAGGTCGTAGGAATCAAACATTTTAACACAGGGGTGTTATATTGTAATAAAGTTGATGTTATTGGTTATACAAAAAATATCCATGCTTTTTATCATGATAATACGACAAACAAACCGGATGATTTGCTAAACTCGTACAATTTGGATTGTAAAAAGAAAGCGATGTTAAAATCATCCATTGATTGACCGAATGGCATTCCATCGCACGATACCATAGCTACGTTATTGAATGATTCCGTTTTGAGTAAACGAGCTTAAACTGTTTACCACAGAAAGCTACAGCGATGCTTAAGATAGATGAATTACCGTATTGTTTGGCCTCTTGGTAATACACTTTATCTTGAATCTGCGTTAACGCCTCATAGGCTGTTTTTTCTAGAAGCTCATTGATTTTAGATGATAAACGCGTTTCAGTTGATCGCACACGTTTGAATTCCATTAATAGTGTGGGTTTGTTCGGATCCTTCGATAAAATTAAATAATCATACCGCCCCTGTCCGCTTTCTCGATTCGAT
>Ga0206946_1238_pt1 | contig 11418 bp, 11 predicted proteins | sample Alteio_BWOrgHeat_2_FD_152965 | JGI IMG/M metagenome (GOLD analysis project Ga0206946, IMG submission 152965) | Enriched cells from forest soil in Barre Woods Harvard Forest LTER site, Petersham, Massachusetts, United States -... | ecosystem: Environmental > Terrestrial > Soil > Temperate forest > O... | reverse complement strand
TTTCTTGATCTTTTTAAGCAGAGCGCAGTTCAGTTTTCAAATAAAGTGGCTGTTATTTCTTCTAGTGAAACAATTACCTATTTTGAATTAGATCAACGTTCAGATAGCCTAGCCACTACACTCTTAAAAAATGGAGTGGTTTCTGAAGAAATTATCCCTTTGTTGTTAACACGTTCTATCCATCTCATTGTGGCGCTATTAGGTGTTTTGAAAGCAGGTTCTGCTTTTTTACCGATCAGCCATTTAACACCGGATTCAAGGAAAAAATTTATCTTACAAGACAGCCGAGCTCGGTGGTTATTAACGGATTCCGTTTTAGAAAATACGGACTCCTTGAATGTTCATTGCATTGATATTACAAAAACTCTTCCTCAAAAAAAATCCGTGTTATCCCGTGTTAAACCGGATCAGTTGGCTTATGTAATGTACACGTCAGGGAGTACCGGTCAGCCTAAAGGTGTTCTAATCGAACGTTCAACTATGACGGATCGATTTATGAGTCTAATTGATCGTTTATCGTTCACTGAAAATGATCATTTTTTAGCCTTAACTGATTATACGTTTGACATTTCATTGGTTGAATTACTGTTGCCTTTAATGCTGGGTGCAACGGTTGTTTTAGCAGAGCAGGGTGCGCTGATTGACGGAGAAAAAATAAAAAAATATTTAGATCACTATGGCGTTACTGTCATGCAAGCAACTCCTATTACCTGGGACATTCTTTTGAAATGTGGCTGGCAAAATTCAGGCAATTTTAAAATACTAGTGGGTGGCGAACAGTTCACAAAGAAATTAGCTGAACGCTTAGATTATTCGAAAAGAAATGTCTGGAATCTCTATGGACCGACTGAAGCTGCTATGTGGGCTAGCGCATATCAATTGACTGATAAGATAAGCACGGAGTCAGTTCCCTTAGGTGATCCTTTAAGCCAAATTAATTTTTTCTTGTTGAACGAACAGCTGAATGAAGTCACGTTTGGCGAAGTTGGAGAACTCTACATTTCTGGCTCTGGGTTAGCGTGTGGCTATCTGAATAATCCGCAATTAACGAAAGAAAAATTCATTTTTCATCCAAAGACGGGTGAGCGACTTTACCAAACCGGTGATCGTGTTATTGCTTATGATTGCAACACATTTTGCTTTCTCGGACGTACGGACGATCAGCTGAAATTCTTAGGCATTCGAATTGAAGCGGGAGAAATTGAATTTTATTTAGAGAAAAATCCGTTAGTTAAAAAGGCGATTGTGAAGCAACATGAGTCTGAGCATACCTATCCATCTCTCGCAGCATACCTAGAAATCGATGAAGTACATCTTCTGAAAGAGATACAAGATTCAGTGCACGATACGGCTATCAAGAATGTGTATGAAGAGATTTATCAAAAGGCAGAACAATTTGAAGATCATCGCGGCATTAATCTCTGTGGATGGAAAAGTGCTTGGAGCGGACAGTTTTTTTTACTTGAGGAGTTAGAGGAATCCTTCCGTTTTATTCATGAACAACTGGAACACGCTAATTTGACGAATGTACTTGAAGTCGGTTGCGGTACCGGCTCATTGTTGATGCGGTACGTTGATCGCGCTGAACATTACACGGCGTTAGAACTCTCGGAGCAAGCAATCCATTATGTGAAAAGCCGATTAACGGATACTCAGAGAGAAAAAGTAGCTTTTAGAAATCAATCGGTTATCGACCTATGCGAAGAAAAAAAATACAGCTGTATCATTGTTAATTCAGTTATTCAATACTTTCCTTCCTCAAGTTATTTAGTAGAAGTACTGCAGAAGTTAGTAGGTGCCACTGAAGAGGGAGGAACCATTTTGCTAGGTGACCTACGTTCCCTAGAGTTGCTTAATCTTTTTGTTTTGGAACGCATGCGAAGGCAGAAAAAGAAGCCTGAGTTTTCTAATTTTTACTATAAAACGCGTGAAGCCGAGCTCGTTCTCTCACCCAATTTTTTTTACTGCGTGCGATCTCTTATACCTCGGATTGCAGACGTGATTATTTCAGTGAAGCAAGGGGACTATTTCAACGAATTGAATAATTTTAGATACGACGTGATCTTACGTGTTAGCAAACAGCATCCTGACTATCAGTCGGATTTACCAATCACGTACGATCCCAGATGGACAAAAGCTGAAGTAACGCAACTCATTCAACAGAATCTGAATAAGGTCTTGATTATTGGTGCTGTTCCTAATCAGCGTATGATTCATTTGATTTCAGATTTTCAGTCCGTTTTTTCTACGTTCCGAGGTGGAAATCATGAGATTAAGAACAAATCTTTAACGCAATTTTTGTTGTCCGTCCAATCAAGACAGCATAAAAAATACGTTCAATACGATCGAAACTATCCAATGACTCATTTGGAGTTGCACTTTTATCCTGTTCGTAAAAAACTAAGGCCGGCACCTGTTATTAGAGCAGAAGATTTTACGCAATGGGTTCGCGAACCCTTTCATCCTAAATATCAAACGTATGCGTTTAAACATATTAAGTCCACCTTGCGTCAACAACTGATCTCTTGGATCATCCCATCGATTTATGTTTGGGTGGAGCACTGGCCTTTGAGTATTAATGGGAAGATTGACAAAAAACAACTCAACTCATTGAAAAAAATAGGTCACTTAACAACAAAGGATCCATCGACACAAAGCATATTGAAAAACTTTCTTGTGGACTTAACAGGAGAGCGTGTTTCAGTCAATCAGCCCATCCAAGACTATGGACTATCCTCGCTGTACCTGCAGTATTTTTTAGCGACGGTTCAAGAACACTTTTCTGTTTCTATCGCTTATTGTTTTCTGGGTCAATATAATACGTTGCAAAAACTGGCTGATTACATTGATTGTTGTCTGCTATTAAAGGAAAAAAATTATGAGGAATCAGAATCAAAGTCGGAGCACGCAGAATAATCCTCTGTTTATCTCTGCCAAACACGGCAACTTATTAGACGAGCCTCTGCTCATTTTAGTAAAAGAGCATTGGCTTATTTGTGATATTAGTGAATCCGCTGCCTTCAAATTTTTTGGAGAAAATAAGTCCGAATTGTTGAATCGATCGTTGATTGAACTCCTGATCAACAAGAATCTGGACGTTAAAGAATTATTAGCAGGGATTAAAGCGAGTGAGCGCTTATTTTCTTATCAAGCTAAGTTGCACCAAGCGGACACGCACAGCACTTACGATGTAACGATTGTTCATCTTCGCTTCGATCCTGAACCGTATTTTTTGGTTTTAATCGATCCATGCAGCCATGAATCTTATGGAAACTTGCAGGCGTATATTACTACGATCGTCAATAATTTACCGGGTGCTGTTTATTGGAAGGATAGAAACGGTGCTTATATGGGTTGCAATCAATTTGTGGCGCAGATGGCAGGCTTTAATTCTTCGCGAGACATGATCGGTAAAACAGATTACGATCTGTGTTGGAAAGAATTTGCTGATGACTGGCATCACATGGATCAAGAAGTGATGAAAAAAGAAAAGACCTTGATACGGGAAGAAAGAGCAAAACTGGCAGATGGACGAATTATTACCGAGTTAACCTTCAAAACCCCGCTTCGTGATAGCCAAGGTACGATCATGGGTGTCATCGGAACTTCATTGGACATCACGGACAAGAAAGTATTAGAGGAACAACTCATTCAGGCGAAAGAAAAAGCAGAAGCGGCTAACCACGCAAAAACAGAATTCATCCGTAACATCGAACACGACATTCGAACGCCCTTCAGCGGCGTGTACTCCATGGCCCATTTTTTAGTAGACGAAATCAAAGAAGAACAAGCCAACGCCATGATTCGTGCGATTGCGGATTGTGCGACGGAGCTGCTGAATTACTGCAACAGCGCCATTGAGTTTTCCAGACTTGAATCCGGTGCGCTTCCGTTGGTTGATAAAAAAATGGATCTAAAAAACCTGGCTGAACGCGTCTTGGCGATGGAAAAACCGGCGGCTTTAAGTAAAAATCTGGAAATTTATTTTGACTATGATCCGGATCTCCCGCGCTTATTTATCAGTGATGAACAACGGATCCAACGCATTCTGATCAATTTATTGGGTAATGCGATTAAATTTACGAAGCAAGGACACATTAAACTCAGTATCCAAAAACTGAAAGAAATAAAGGACAGACACTGTGTCGTTCAATTGATCGTAGAGGATACGGGCATTGGGATTCCAGACGATAAACAAGCCGCGATTTTCGAAAAATTTAGTCGCGTAAGCCCTTCGAATCAAAACTATTACAAAGGCGCTGGCTTGGGCTTAAGCAGCGTTCGGTATCTAGTTCAGTCTTTGGAGGGTGAACTGGATTTAGAAAGCGAATTGGGCCAAGGGTCTCGATTTATTTGTAGTTTACCGATGACTATTTCTCTTTTGGACAACACGATCTAAACAGTTTTTCAAATTAAGGATTATTGATGATCAAGCTATTAGCCGTTGAAGATGATTCCATCGCGCAGTTTATTGTTCGTGCAGAGTTGGGGAAGTCAGGTTATGACATAGATATCGCCAGTTCTGGCGACGAAGCGATCCAGAAAGCCATGCAGACTCGGTACGATTTTATCCTAATGGACATCGGCCTTGGAAATACCGATGGATTCATCGTCACAAAAGCCATTAGAGCGCAATCAATGCTTAATAAAGAGACGCCTATTATTGCTTTGACCGCCCACGAAGAGGAATCTTATCGCTCCAAAGCGAAGGAAGTAGGTATGCAAGGGTTTCTTGCCAAGCCTTTGAGATTGGCTAAATTGAAAGAAATCTTGGATAAATTAGCAGGGCCGAGTGCTCTTTAATTTTGGAACACTAGCACAAAAACGAAGGTGTTTTTCTTACATAAAATTGCTGTGCTGGTTTGCCAGCTACTTTTTTCAAAGTAAAAAAGTAGCTCCGTATCGTGGCATTAAGTAAGATGGCGTCCTAAGTGCGTCAATCATAGGAGTCTTGTAATAGAAATGCCTCGTTTTAGCGACTGAAAAATATCACTTTAATGATATAATACATATAAAGCATGAAAGTAAGATTCTATCAAAAAGACAATGGTAAACAGCCGGTGGCCGAGTTTTTACAAGAACTGCCTACCGATGATAGAGCGAGAATTGTAGCTTGTTTGCAGAATGTAGAAAAGCTTGGTTTCGACAGCCCGAGAGTTATCTTTAGACAAATTAGAGGTCAGCTCTGGGAGATTAAAATTAAAACACATAGAAGTGGATACCGCTTGTTCTATGTGTGCGTGAAAGGTAGCCGTATTGTCTTGCTTCACGCTTATAAGAAGCAATCGCAAAAAGCACCTAGAAAAGAAATTGAAGTAGCGGAAAAACGTATGCTTGAGGTGTTAAAAAATGAGAGCGCTTACCTTAACTGAGTTTGTTAGTAAACAATTAAAGGTCGATCCGGAATTTTCTGAGCATTATGCTCGTGAGCAGATTATCAATAATATTGCAGAAATGATCGTTGAAGCTAGAAAAAAGGTGCATTTAACACAATCAGAGTTGGCTAAAAAAATTGGTACAAAACAATCGGTTATTTCGCGTATTGAAAGCGGTAATAGTGCCTTTATTCCTTCATTGGAAACGTTAATCAGAATTGCTGCCGCCTTGAATATGAAATTGCAGTTGGAAATGCAATCACAAGGATGATCAAGGGTGTTTTTGACTAAAACTCTGAAATGTCAATTAGCGGATCAGTTAACGAAAAGTGACTAAGGTACACTACAGAATTCAGAAACTGAAAAATAGTTTGCGCGCGATTGTTATGGTTTTTTCTTACGGATATTTTTAGCGGCATAACTTGATCCCGCTTGTCTTGGATCGTTAGCAGGGAAAAATTCGGTTGCGTTCGGATTAAGGGTCGAGTGCACGGAAAACATTTCCAACATTGCGAATAATTTATTTCGTATACTATTGTTCAACTTTTTCTCGTTGAGTAAATTAATCAAAACATGATTGAAATCACGTTTTTTCTCTGGGTCTTTATTAATTAACGAGGTTGAGCAATCCAGTAGCGTCGTAAAGCTCTGCTCTTTGTTTTCATTAATAGCCTGCTGGCAAGCAGTTTCTAAAAAATCTGAATAAATATCGTCAACATAATGATCTGCCTGATTCAATATTGTTTTGATCGCTCCCAGGTTTTGAGAAGCCACCGCGGTATTCAACTGAGAAGAAAAAAGTATTTTTAGCGTGTTAACATCATTATTACTTAACGCTGTTTGAATGAGCGCTTTAAAATCTGTCTTTGTTCGTGTCTCTTCATCTTGAAGCAACCAATCAACTACTTCGGACAACCCAAGCTGAACACCTAATTCAAGATTTGTACACTCGGAAAGCTGTAATTTCGCACCGTGCTTTATTAAAAGCGCTATGCTCGGGAGATCGCATGAGACGATAGCGCAAGCAAGTGGACTGATGGCATCGCTGTCTAAGCTGTTTACATCGGCTCCATTTTCTATTAGCTCCTTCAATCGATCGTCTAGACCATAGCGTGCTACCCAATGAATTAGATAGTCTCCGTCACTATGACGTCGCGTAGTTTCCTCATTGATGGCATGCTCGCGCTCTTTCAGCTTCTTAAAAGCAGCTATAAAACGAGTTTTATCCACGCAATCGCCTGTAACATAGGATTGTAAGGCAAGGAGGTATTGTGCCTGTTCAGGTGCTATGTACAGACATTGTTTTAAGTGAGCGACAATATTTTCCATGGGCACCTCCATCCCTGGCAAGTCATTAGGATCACTCACCTCAAAGTTATTTTTCTCTGTGAGACTTAAAGCAATATGATGCTTTGGAGTACCTAGCGATAAAACAACCCGAGAACCCATAGCCTTGATAACAATTAATACGTCTCTCACACAGTCGAGGTAAGAAAATAATTCCTGATCACTTTGATAGATCCATGGATCAGTATCTAAAATAACCAACCCTCCTTTTTCTTTGAGCGCATTAGAGGCAACCAAAGAAGCGACGTGATAGATATTTTGCTGGGTAATTTGTTTTCCAGAAAAAATGTCTTTAAATGCCTTAGGCTCAAAATATAGTTGGACACCATCGAAAAAAGCACGGACATCGATAAATCGCTGCTCACCTTCCGTCAGTATCCGACGTATTCCTGCTTGAGTCTTTTGGATTTGATTATTTTTTTCAAATAAGGCTTTATCGGCTTTAAAATCTTCAGTTGTTATGTAATACAAACGATTATAAAATTTTTCTTTTTCCTCCGGGCCGAGCAGATACGCTTGAACCCACATCTGTGTTATCCCGAAGCAAACTCCTTCTTCTGGTACATCTTGGTAGCCTTCGTTTTTCATTGCCTCAATCAAAGGTCTTTGATTCGTAAGCCAACCTGGAGGTCGTTCCAACATATTCAATTTCCTATTCCTCTAGTCAATAGCAGTATAGGAAATGAGTAAATTCAGGTTGCGCTTTTGGTAGACGTCTGGAATGCGGGTAGCCTTTTCAGTGGAATTTTCTTTTTTCTACAAAAAAAATCGTCCGAAAAATTATAAATTCTTGGACAACCTAAAATTGATCCGTTAGACTGTCCATTAAATCGTTTCTCAAATAAAATAGACAGCCTGTGGCTTCAAATCGACTAAGGAGACATTTTAATGCGACTTTTTGGTTATGCCAGAGTATCCACTAGTCAGCAATCGCTTGATATCCAGCTCAAGGCACTCAAACAGGCTGGAGTTAAAGCGAATCGGATTTTTACCGATAAAGGATCGGGTGATCATGTCGATCGGAATGGGCTCAATCTGCTACGCATGAAAGTTGAAGAAGGAGACGTCATCCTCGTTAAAAAATTGGATCGTTTGGGTCGTGATACCGCCGATATGATCCAACTGATCAAAGAATTTGACCAACTGGGTGTTGCTGTCCGATTTTTGGATGACGGGATCGGAACAGAAGGCAGCACGGGGAAAATGGTAATAACCATTTTATCCGCTGTCGCACAGGCCGAACGTCAACGTATTCTGGAACGGACGAATGAAGGCCGCCAGGAAGCCAAATTAAAAGGCATTCAATTTGGACGTAAGCGTACCGTAGACAGGGAGCAGATAATAAAATTACGTCACAAAAAAACTGGAGCAACCGACATTGCGCGTCAGCTGAAGATAGCGCGCTCTACCGTTTATAAGGTCATTGGCGAAACAAAAGAAACATCCTTAACGTGAGTTTTCTCACCACTGGGCTTCATATCCCATTAACTAACCTGAAAAGCTAATTTTACCTTTTCGAGGGGTCGGGCATTAATAGCCATCTTGTAGCTTTAAGGATACAATGATAAGCATGAAAACGATAAAGCACTATATAACTCATGATGGCAAGGACTTATACGCTAACTATTTTAGAAAGTTGCGCGACTCAATTGCTAAAGCAAAAATCGCATCAAGGGTTAACCGCATGGCCAGTGGCAATTATGGCGACCATAAACCTTGTCGTGAAGGCGTCTGGGAATTGAGAATCGATCAAGGAGTAGGGTATCGCGTTTATTACAGCCTGGTTGAGAATGAAATCGTTTTACTGCTTCTGGCTGGCGATAAGCGCAGTCAAGATAATGATATTGACGAGGCGATACGCTGCCTCAAAGATTACTTAAAGAGGTGATTTATGGCTAAAACCCGTTTACATGATGACGCAATGGTAGAGATCCTTCGTGAAGACCCTGATTTCACCCAAGTCTACTTACACCAAGCGTTTCTCGATATAGATGAGGAGGGCGGACAGGAAGCCTTTCTGATGGCCCTACGACACGTTGTTGAAGCTCGCGGCGGCATGGCTACTGTCGCGCAGAAGGCCGGTGTATCGCGGGAGACGCTTTATAGAACGTTATCGCCAGCAGGAAACCCGACGCTAAAAACATTGCGTAGCGTTATTAACGCGACAGGTTTTCAATTTTCACACCTTGCCAGTGCTTAAAAGCTGTTATAAGGGTACCAGGCAGAATCGTGCGTAAATACAACACAAGCTCTATAGCATTTAACATATAGATTCAGACAAATTTACGAGGGATATTTCGGTTGCTTTATCGATGAGTTCTCTCCTTGGTCGAGGAGTTGACGTATTTGATTTTTGATGGGGAACCATCGGTGCTCAATGGGATTAAGATCCGGTGAATAAGGCGGCAAAAAGATTAATTGGCATCCTTTTGACTGGACTAAGGCCTGTGCTTAGCTGATTTATGGAAAGCTGCATTATCGGCAATAATAATTTTCCCCGGAGAACATTCAGGCAACAAGCACTGTTCAAGACAGGTCTCAAACATAAGAGCATCGCAATAGCCGTAAAATATAAGCGGCGCTATCGCAGCTACCCGGCTACCCCATGCATTAATTGAGTCAGAGTGAAAAAATTATTTTGAACGACTGGGCCCAGGTTTATAAATGTCTTCATACTTAGGTGGCGGCTCATAAGAGGGCGGTTCAAGGTATTTTCCAATCTCATCTGAGATTCTCTCAAGATCCTTTAATCCTCGAGAAATTTCAGGCACTAATGTTTTGTCAAATTTTCCAGAACTTCTTGTATTTCTCTCGTCTAAATTATCCCTGACAGTTTCAATGGTGTTTTTAAGTGTATCTCCTAGATCTTTTAAGCGTTGGATAGAATCCTGTGTTTCAGGGATATTTCCCAAACGATTCAATGTTTCATCTAATAATTTCAAGGCAGCTTTGATGTTCTGAGCGATTGAGGCAGTATCTTGTTTAGAAAAAAGACTAATTTTCGATTTTTTATGCTCGAGATAATGATCTAAAGCTGAGTGCATTTCAGACAGCGTCTGTTTTATTTTTTCCAGAAATTGATTGATATCACTATTAGGCATAGAACGTCCTTGTACTTGCTAGTCAATCAGTCACTCTAGTACAAGTTACGACGCTTAATAGGAATTCGTTTTACGAATAGGCTGTATCAGACGTGGATTGCCAGTAGATCAACTTTTACAAATAAACTACACGGGTAACAGCGCACGCTTACGCTGTTTGAGCAAGGCATCCTTGCCGGCGGTATAAACCTAACGTAAAGCTTTTAAGCTTGAGAGCGTTGAATATGAATTGGACGCTTGGCTTGAGTCCCGAATCAGTGGTGAGCGTTCGGTAGATTCTGGTTCATTAAAGAATCCTTGACGATTATTGCTCCGCCGTTTTGAAGGCACGCAACAACAGCAAAATAGCTTAGCTATGCAACGCAGGAAGGCGAGGAATAGATTAGAATTTTTAATTTCTTGTGTTGTTTGCGTTGATTCAGAATTAATAGAATCGCTCCGAAAAGAAGATACAGAGTTAGGTATTCCATTTTCTACTTCTAAAAAAGTGACTTTTTTTTGTTTTTTTTCGGTTCGCGGTTGATTTAGAGTTTGATTTGCTTCATTTCCATTGCTAATTTCTGTTAGCGTTGCAGCGGAATGATTATCAGAATCGGACGAGGTATTTTGTTTTAGATTGATGTTATCTGTTTCTAAATCAAAAGTTGCATTTAAAATTAAATTGTCTCTCTCAAGACGTCTTAATGGATCATCTGCTATATCCTTCTCTACTTCTAATACAATTTTTTCTGCAATATCTTGTTTTTCTGCATCTGAAAATACATCAGATTTTAAACTAGCATTCACCAATTCTTTCGCGTTGAATTCAAGACTAGGTCTAATAGCATTTAATACCTCGTCTAAGTTGGTGAGATCCGGTTTGAGTGTTTTTAGAAATGGATTATTTTCCAGTTGATTATGCAAATAAGACTTCAATTCTATTATCAACTTTTGACTTGCTAATTTTTTTTGTCTCGCAAGTTTGGCTGCGTTCTCTTCTGTTTGCGTACTTGTATTACCAAGTTGCTGTTCATCGTCTAAAAACTCGAATTGTTTATTAACAAATTGAGTAGGATATTCTTGTGGGGGGGGGTAACCGAGTTTTCTTCTAAATATTCATCATTTATCTGAAAATCAGAAAGATCACTATTGACGCTGTCATTAAGGGTGTCTTTGGGTTTCATATAATCGCCTCTTATTTTTCCCTATTATTCTTTTTATTTATAGAAAATATCTTACGTAGTATAACTACTATCTCGTACTAATAGATAAATTTTTGAAAAAAAATATTTGAGATGAAGGCGTAAAGCGCAAGGTGTTTTTAAAGTAAATCTGTCTACTTGTTAGTCCAGAGTTTTCATGAGTAGTGCAATCTAGAAAGTGGGTCGCGCTGATTTATCCCCGCGCAGGAAAGGCACTTGAACCATCGGCCAGTCCGGCACTGGAACCGCGCCGAGATTCCGTGACTTCAAAGTTCGTTCTCGGTACCAAATGCATTGGTTCGCGTAAATAGGCGAATATCCTGAGCAAATTACATAAGCCTTGCCCGATTTGAGTCTCATGACTTGATCCGGTCTTTGTAAAGGAACGCTTTGGTACTGAAAATTTTTAGCCGT
>Ga0206946_1235_pt1 | contig 11490 bp, 7 predicted proteins | sample Alteio_BWOrgHeat_2_FD_152965 | JGI IMG/M metagenome (GOLD analysis project Ga0206946, IMG submission 152965) | Enriched cells from forest soil in Barre Woods Harvard Forest LTER site, Petersham, Massachusetts, United States -... | ecosystem: Environmental > Terrestrial > Soil > Temperate forest > O... | reverse complement strand
AGAAGTTACTGATGAAAAAGAACGCGAGAGGCTGAAACAATTATCGACTATTCGTCAATTAATACTGGCGTTCCAATTCAGCTATCTAATAGTGAGAACTTGTTCAATCACTCATGATCCGAAGATTTATTGTCGACAGTATGCCGATAGCTTGGACAATCAGGCACTCTACAATCCGATAGGAACTATCTTAGCTCCTGACTTATTTGATGATTTAGGACAGTTATATGAAAAGATGGAAAAATTTGAATCTGACGCTCTTATGCCGATCCTACAGACGTTACTGTTTAAAATTGTTCATCTCCCCTTTTTCTTCACTGATAAGGCAACCTCTTCCCAGAATCATCCTAGGCTATTTATCCGCCCATTAATGACCCAATTATTGGAAAATAACTCGCTTATTATTTATGACAATCAAGACAAGATAAAGGACGAGACCATTTTGGTGGTGTTGTGCGCGCAGCTAAGTAATATGATTGCTCACCCATCGTTTCTATACTTCGTTTTTGGTCTGTTAAGCGATTGTTGTCTCTTCTTTTTTCAAAAGCCTATTTGGATGATGCTTCCAAAGAAAGATGAGCTAGCAAACGCTGAAGAAGAGAAGACAATGCTTGAACAAGCATGTCGTGTGCTTTCACTGTGGCAGTGCCGCATCACGTTGACTCAGTTCATTGAACAGCAACAATTCTCTTTAACCGAATACAGTAAAACATTTGATAAGCAGAACGATCAGGACCGATTCAAAAAATTGTTAGCGCCTGTTACTTTTCTTCGGGAGCAATGTGTTGATGAAACAGGAGCGCCGCATACCACTGTATTTGAAAAATATTACCCACTCTTATCGGCTGCGCACGATTATGATTTACAAGCAATACAAAAAATCATTAAGGAAAATCCATTGCCTCAGCTCAGTAAAGATGAAGCTGAACGATTGGAAAGTACACAATGGTATCAGTTTCAGGACCATATAGATTTCTATTGGATAAATTATACGTTAAGTTGCTACTTAAGGAACTTTGAGCCCAATGAACCCAAAGGGTTTGTTTCGAACTTGTTAAATTGGCTGTGTGCCTATGAAATGGCAGCTAAGCTTAAATTATTAGATCTTTTTTCAGAAAATATCATAAATATAAATTTTGATGGCTCCATTACATTCAAACTGCCGCGTCTAAAAAGTATTTTGCAACGAGCAATGCAAGAAACAGCCGATCCATTGGATATTTTTAGCAAGCCTATAACTGATGCGGAATTATGTATTTTCTCTCTCTTCTGGCTTTATAGAATTTTTGGTGCCTGTATTTTTCAAAAGCCACAAGTGTTACTTGGACTCTATGCGCTATGCGTGCAAAATACGCAAGCGTCCGATCATTCCCATTATTTAAAAGGAATCTTTTTAGATGAAAATAGCTGGGCCTTTACTTGCATAAAACAATTATCCGACTGCGAACAATCATTTAAGCAAGCGTTTCAAAAAAAGAATGCTTCTGTGCATGACAAGCAAAAGGCATGTTCTGAATTTGAACCTGCCGTAAAAGAAATACTAAAAATATTTATGACAGAAGTCCCGATGTTTGATTCTAAGTACAGCGATATCAACGCGCAGATTATCAATTCATTTACAAATGAAGGGGCCTTCGTATACGGGAATAAAGATAAACTTATTTGGAGTCTACCTATCGATCTAAATAATTGGGAACTTATTACAGCAGCTGCTCACTTATCATTTCATGATATATCGGGTGGTTTACTCAATTTAAAACAATCACTGGATTTTCTTAAATTTCTCCGGGAAACAATCGCGCCTTTAAGTAAGCATTTCTGCAAAGAAAGTAGCGCTTTGCCTTTTAACCCAACCCCTTTTAGTAAGCAATTAATAGCCGAGCAAGCTGTCTGCTTATTCGCGCTATTTTTCTTTCACGACAGTATTCAGCAATTTGCAAATTTTACTGAGATGCGACGGCAAATAGAAGCAAATATTAATATCCAAACAGCGCTTTTAGAAAGTGTTAAGGCAGTACGCGGCGTGTTTAAAAAAATTGATAATGAAAACGCCGCCATTGAAATACTACTTGAACTTATCTTGATTGAATTTAAGGAAGGATCGATAGACTATAGGCCTTATACTTTGCTGAGCCAATTAAACTATCTGAATAGTGAATTTCTTGATATCAAAGAATATTCTAGAACAGCTATAGAGGAGTTGGAAGCTGAATCTAATAAGTTATTAAATAGTATTAAAGCGTTAGAAAAAAAAATCCAACTTTCAAATTTTAATTTCATAGTAACGGGTAACCACGATAAAATCATACGAGTGATCATTACTGAGCCAGAAAAAACACTTACTGACAATTTAATAATTTTCATTCATGAAGCAAATACTGAATATAATCAATTGAAAAATAAAATTGTAAAACGCAAAAAAGAATTAATTCAGGAAGAATTAAAAGAAAATCTCAATACAATTCGAGATTATTTGAAGGATTGTTTTACGCCTTTAGAAAAAAAAGAAAGTGTATTGAAGGGTTCTGATATTTTTGACGAAATTGCTTATCGCGTTTCAGACATTAAGGACAGTAAAAAATATAAAGATGATCTAGAAATTAAAACGTCCTTGGATCAACACAAGATTGCTTTGTATGATTTTGCTAAAAAATTACGCCAAAGCATTTATGAAACTATTGATACGTGTGATTCATTCAACGCTTGCTTAAATATAAATGAGCAACTGATAGATCGAACAAGTTTTTTATCAAAGGCATTAAATTGTTATTCTACTTTAGCTAAGTTCGTTACATTAAATTCCATAGATGCCAAAGAAGTATTGAAAAATCGTGTCGATCGTTTGGCTAAAGAAAGTATTCATGTGCGAATGCTGATTAAAGAATTGATTGAAGAATTTATGATTCTCGATCCTGAGTCTTTGAAACCTAATAGATGCTTAATTAAAAGTAAGCTGTTTTTAAAAGAACTTGAAAAGAAATTTATTGCACTCAATAGTGAGCGTTCATTTAATTTTAAAAAAAATAGAAACTTATTTTTAAAAAACATAGAAACAGTTGCAGGTTCAGAGGAAGCAAAAGACTGGATCAGTTTTAATAAGTTATCCGGCGAACTTAAATTTTCTGGAGTAGATCTAAACAATATTGCTGCTGTGTTTCACGATACATTTTTTATAAAGAATGAGGCAATTGATAATAGAATACAACCGTCTTCTCAATCTAAGTTTTTTAATAAAAAAGTGGATCAGTCAGCACCCGAACAACGATCTTATTTAGACAATCGTTCTGCTTTATAGTTTGATAGTACGCATTTTGCGTATTACAATGTGCGTACTATCGATTATTCAGGAAAAAAAGTGAACTATTTTCCCTTATCATTAGCGAGCGGTAAAGCTTTCTGTAACCGACGCAATGAATTAAAACGCATTCATTATAATCTTAAAAATAAAAATGCTACTTTGCTGATTTCTCCGAGGCGTTATGGAAAAACAAGCTTGGCGCTTCAAGCGTTTGAGAGTATTCAATGGCCGTACGCACATATTGATCTCTATAAAGCGCTTAGTGAAGAAGATATTGCGCATTTTATATTAAATGGCATAGGTCAATTATTGGGTAAAATAGAAAGTACACCGCAAAAATTAATAAAAGTAGCCTCTGATTTTTTTACTGGCCTTCAATTAAAATTTGCAGTCGAAAAATATGGACTGTCTGTAGAGCTTAGTCAAAAAGATAAGCGACCTGTGGATTTAATTTTAGCCGCACTTGAACGACTCGATGCGCATGTTTTAAAACGAAAAAAACAAGCCATCTTGTTTTTAGATGAATTTCAAGTACTCGCTGAAGTTGTTAATAATAATCGCATTGAAGCTGCGATTCGTGAAGCCGGGCAAAAAACAAAAGCAGTGTGTTATGTATTTTCAGGAAGTAATCGTCATCTCATTGAATCTATGTTTAATGATAAAAAGCGACCATTTTATCATTTATGTGATCAATTGATCGTAAAACGTATGCATAGATCTCATTATATTCCTTACCTCACACACGCGGCACAGGAGCGTTGGAGTCGCACTTTATCAGAATCGGGAATGGAAGTTATTTTTGAAGTAACAGAATTACATCCTTATTATTTAAATAAATTATGTTCTTTAATTTGGCAAAAAGAACAATCACCCAATGCTCAGGATGTTTATGAGATCTGGCATCAACATGTGAACGAAAATAAATCAAGTGTTGAACGAGAGTTTAGTTTATTACGTTTGAATCAAAGAAAGCTATTATTGCAGCTTGCCTTAAATCAAGAAATTAAAATGCCATTTAGTAAGAAATATGCGCTGCAATGGAGTATGTCGAGCACGAGCATTCATCGCGCAATGGCCTCTCTCATCGAAAAAGATTATGTCTTGATCGATGAGGAAGGGAACTACAAGATACTCGACCCGCTTTTAAAAGCCGTTTTATCTGAGTAAAACAATTTATACCAAATCTTCAAACATAGCATTCAAACGTTTTACAAACCCAGAAGCGTCTTCTAACTGGCCACCTTCTGCGAGTATTGATTGTTCCAGCAAAATCAAAGCCCATTGCGCAACACGCGCATCGTCTTGTTCTGATTTTAAATGTTGGATCAGTTTATGATCGGGATTTAATTCCAAGATCGGCTTGTTTTCAGGAAGTGCTTGACCCGCTGCTTGGAGTAAACGTTGCATGTGTGCGCTTAAAGCATTTTGTTCAGAAACAACACAGGCGGGTGAGGTTGTTAAGCGCTGTGATAATCGTACTTCTTTGACACGATCACCCAAGGCATTTTTGAATTGTTCGAGCAAGCTTTTGAGATCATCTTTAGGTTCTTCTGGTTTTTTCTCAATTTCTAATTCTGAAATTCCACTGATGTCCGCGTCTTTTGCAACCGATTGTAAAGGCTTTCCATCAAATTCGGTTAAATGCGCTACGAGCCATTCGTCAATACGATCGGATAATAATAAAACTTCAATGCCTTTTTGACGGAATATTTCTAAGTGCGGACTGTTTTGCGCACTGATAAAATGTTCTGCGATAATGTAGTAAATATTTTTTTGTTCGGGCTTCATACGCGCACAATAATCCATCAAGCTAATGGTTTGCTCGGCTTTATCTGTGTGCGTTGAAGAAAAACGTAATAATTTCGCGATCGCTTCTCGATTACTGAAATCTTCTATTGGGCCTTCTTTTAAAACTTTACCAAATTCATTCCAGAATTTCTGATACTTTTCCGGTTGTGTATTTGCCAGATCGGCCAAAAGATCAAGCACACGTTTTGTATTGGCCATACGAATGCTTTCTGTGAGCTGATTGGCCTGTAATAATTCGCGCGATATGTTCAATGGCAGATCTTTGCTGTCGACAATACCTTTGATAAAACGTAAATAACGCATTAAAAATGCATCTGCGTCATCCATGATGAAGATACGATTGACATATAATTTTAAACCGCGCGGTTTTTCATGATTCCATAAATCCAAAGGTGCATGATTTGGAATATACAAAAGCGTAATGTATTCGTGTTTTCCCTCGATTTTGTTATGGCTCCAAATGAGTGGATCTTGCATATCATGCGAGAGATGTTTATAGAATTCTTGATATTGTTCCTGCGTAATTTGCTGTTTAGATAGGCTCCATAGTGCTTGCGCATGATTCACTGTTTCCCAGGTAGTTTCTTGCTCTGCATTTTTATCTGATTTATCGATATCCTTTTTCATTTGAATGGGAATGGGGGTGTGATCGGAGTATTTTCGAATAATTCCTTTTAAACGCCACGTGTTTAAAAATTCATTGTCTTGCTGTGTGTTTTCATTTTTACGCAAATATAAAATGACGCGCGTACCACGTTCGTGTTTGTCAATTGTTTCAATACTGTAGGTGCCATCTTCGCCATTGGATTCCCAACGCACACCTTCTGACGTAGGAGAGCCGGCATGGCGTGTTTCAACGACAACGCGTTCTGACACGATCAAGGATGAATAAAAACCAATACCAAATTGTCCAATTAATTGAGCATCTTTTTGTTGATCGCCGCTTAAAGAGGCTAAAAATTCACGCGTACCTGATTTTGCGATCGTGCCTAAATGGTCTACCACTTCTTGACGCGTCATGCCTATCCCGTTATCGATGACTGTTAAGGTATGTTGTTCCTTGTCTACTTCGATTTGAATCTTAAAATCAGTATCTTGCTCGTACAAAGTAGGATCTGAAATGGCTAAAAATCGCAATTTATCGATCGCATCCAAGGCATTGGAAATAAGTTCGCGTAGAAAAATTTCCGAATTGCTGTATACGGAATGAATGGTTAACTTGAGTATGTCTTTGCTTTCAGTTTGAAAATTGTAAATTTGTTTTTCAGCCGTGGCCATAATAGTAGTACTCCAAGAATGTGGCTCAATTTTTATTAAAGTTAAGGTCTAAACATTTATTTTCAAGGGTAAGGGCGTCGTTTCATTGCACCGCGTGCGATAGAGGCCTGAACATAAGCGCGCTTTTGTTCAAGTGCTTGTTGTTTGTCTTTATCTATTTTTTGTGCTTGTAAACGTGTGATACGTGCTTGAAAACGTTTTTGCGCTTGTTCGAGTAGGTAAGAATGATTTGCTTGCTCAATCAGATCAATACAGTCAACAGGACAGGCAGGTACGCATAAACTGCAACCTGTGCATTCTTGAATTAATACAGTATGCATTTGTTTGGCTGCCCCTACGATAGCATCGACAGGACAGGCCTGCAAACATTTGGTACAGCCGATACAGTCCGATTCACGAATGAGAGCACGTTGTGGTTTTAAAGGAGGTTCAAACGATCTGCTCATGCTTTTTGAATCGATGTTTTAAACTGCGATAGCATCGTGTCAGTAATACGCGTTAATAAGGGTTCATAATCGCGTATGTTGTGTGTAAGCAGTAAATTTTTATGATCCTGCCAATTTAGTTCAGGGCTATTTAAAAAAGTTTCTACCTTAGCGACCGTGTTCGGTAGGATAGGTTTTAAATACAGCATTAAAATACGAAAGCAATTTAATGCTGTGGTACAAATAATCTGTGTTTCTTGCCGTCTATTAGGATCTTTGATACAGGTCCAAGGCTTAACACGGTCGATATATTGATTTACTTTTTCAGTCAAATTCATCACTGTGCGTATTATTCGATGATAGTGACAGTGTTGATAATACTCGGCAATCGTTGTATGCGCATTGATAATTGTTTGAAGTAATTCAGGTTCTGCGCAGGTGTGGGCCAATTGATTATTAAATTCTTGATTGATAAAGCGCGCACAGCGGCTGGCAATATTAATTAATTTACTGATGAGTTCGGCGTTAATACGTTGCATGAATTCATCAAAATTTAAATCGAGATCGTCGGCTTTATGGTTTAATTTGCTAGCGAAATAGTAACGCAAATAATCAGGATGAAAATGTTCTAAATAACTGCGTGCAAGAATGAATGTACCTCTGGATTTCGACATTTTCTGACCGTCGATAGTCAAATAGCCGTGTGTAATAATCTGAGTCGGCGTGCGAAATCCAGCGCTTTTTAAAATAGCCGGCCAAAAAATTGCATGAAAATTAATAATATCTTTGCCGATAAAATGATAGAGATCAGTTTTTTGCGCATCGTGCCAATACGCAGAAAAATCTAATTCAGGACGCTGTGCGCATAAATGTTGAAAGATTGCGATATAACCAATGGGTGCATCTAGCCAGACATAAAAATATTTATCGAGTCGACCCGGGATAGTAAAACCAAAATACGGCGCATCGCGCGAGATATCAAGGTCATGCAAGCCTTCTTTAAACCATTCTAATAATTTATTTTTGACTTCTTCTTGCACATGACCGGCCTGGATCCACGCGCGTAGAAATTCAGTGTACTGTGATAATTTGAAAAAATAATGTTCGGATTCTTTCGCGATCGGCGTGCAACCTGAAACGACAGAAATCGGATTGATCAGATCAAGCGGCGCATAAGTAGAACCGCAGGCTTCACAATTATCTCCGTATTGTTCGGGTGTTTTACAACAAGGACAACAGCCTTTGACGTATCGATCGGGCAAGAACATGTTGGCTTGCGGATCGTAGGCTTGAGCAATGGTGCGGACACAGATAGCCTTATTTTCAAACATGCGTTGATAAATGAATTCAGTTAAAACTTTGTTTTCTGGAGAATGTGTCGTGTAATAATGATCAAAACTGATATGAAAGCCAGCGAGATCGCGTTCATGTGCTTCTTTGATTGATGCGATCAATTGTTCAGGACTGATCTGCTGTTTCTGTGCTGCGAGCATGACGGGTGTGCCGTGTGTATCTTCACCGCAAATAAAAAGGCAATCACGGCCTTGCAGGCGTTGAAATCGTACCCAGATGTCTGCCTGAATGTATTCGACTAAATGACCGAGATGGATCGGTCCATTTGCATAGGGTAGAGCACAGGTTACGAGTAAGTTTTTCATTATTTATTGCATGCTTGGTTTATGATTGGGCGATGATTCTTCTGCTGTGCTAATTACAAAGGATTGTTTGAATAAGCATTTTAATTCTTTTTTTAATTCTGAGTTTTTTGGAAGTTTATCGATGAGTGATGTGAGCTGAGTTTTACAATCCTGTGGGAATTTATAAGCGTTATTATTTTGAACTTCAGTTTGCAATAATTGGATGTCAAGTTGTAATAACTTGTTTAAATCTTTAACTTTTTCTATGAGTTTATTATCGATCTCGCTGTATTTATGAGTAGGAAAGAAACACGAAGCAAAAAAGTTAGGTTTAGGCATTGTATCATACGCCTTCTTATATGCCCATTTACGCTCAGCCAGCCAGCACTCTACTAAGGTTGGAATGACATGCCAGTCTTCCGTGTATTCTTTGCATGCGGGATCATTGATTATTTTACGACGTAAAATCACTTTTGAGTTTTCTTTAAGTTTAAAAAGTGGTTGATTCGGTTGTTCTGTATCTGGAAGCGGATATAGTACGTAGTCTTCTTCTTTATGTTTATCAGGAATCTTACCTGTCTTATAAATGTCGACTAAAACATTCATTGTAGTAAGGGCTGCTTCCTCAAGCATCTTGCGATTCTCTGCGTTTTCTTTATTAAAATAGTGACCATCCCCATAGGCTTGGAATTGCATTTCCCCTCCCTTTTTATTTGTACATATAGGCCCAAACCAATTGGTCTCATCATGTTGTGCTTTAGTTAAGAAGGATCCTAAAATTAGCCCGCATTGATCGACAAGTTCATGATGCAGTGTTATTCGATGACCGCCTGCGAATATATCACTGAAATAATGCAAGGCAAACGCTTGGTAGGCACAGGCTTTATCAAAAAGCTCTTTTTTCTTTGTTTGATCCGATTCAGAAAAAGCCTGTTGCGCTAATTTATAAGCCATATTCCGACCTACTTGATAGGCTTGCAAGGCGTCTGGCCAAAAGTGATCGAAAGCAGCGAACGCGGCAGGTATGTAATCTGGATCAGCGAACGTGTACTCTCTATTCAGTTTTCCTCCATTTTTATCGTAATACTGATTGGGAGGGAGTCCTTTTTTTTTATACTCAGCGATGCCTTTTTCTTCTTCTTCGATGATTGATAAGATTTTTTTTAGTGTTTTGGGATGCTTGAACAATTTAATGAAGTAATCTTCAAAAACACCTTCCGGAGTTCTTGTCTTACCTGGATTGACAATAGTGATGATCTCTTCATTTGTGAGAACACGAAAAACAGAGTAAGGATAGGGGAAATCAGCCAAAGCCACGATCATTCGCAGATCGATGATTATTCCATCAATTATAACTTTTTCAGGAATGCCTTCAGGCAATTTATTTAAGATCTGTGAATGTTCTCCTGAATCAAAACCAAGGTTCTTGAAGAACCCATGTTTTTTTAAAAGAGAGATTATTTTATATGTTATTTCTCTTAGATGATCGATAAGTATATGAGGCATATGACGGTCTCAATTTTATAAAGGAAATCTTAAGTTGTACCGATACTGCGTTTGCAGTATTCTGCAATGATCTCCTGAGTAGTACCGTGCACATTTATATTTTATGGTAACAGAGGCAACCCCCAAAATAAAACATATCATTGCTATCGCATCTGGCAAGGGAGGTGTTGGCAAATCGACGACAGCGGTTAATTTAGCTTTGGCGTTAATAGAGCAGCAATTACAGGTAGGTTTGTTAGATGCTGATATTTATGGACCTAATCAGCCTTTCATGTTAGGTGTGGCGCAGCAAAAACCACAAAGCAGTGATAGTAAAACCTTAGAACCCATTCGTGCGCATGGAATTCAAACCATGTCTATTGGTTATTTGATTGATCGTGACACGCCCATGATATGGCGCGGACCTATGGCCAGTAATGCGTTGCAACGCTTATTTCGTGATACAAATTGGCATGACTTAGATTATTTAATTATTGATTTGCCCCCTGGTACGGGCGATATTCAATTAAGTTTGGCGCAGAAAATTTCGCTCACAGGGGCTGTCATCGTGACAACACCGCAAGAAGTTGCTTTGCTGGATATTCGAAAAGCCATTGGTATGTTTTTGCAAGTGAAAGTGCCAATTCTGGGTGTTGTCGAGAATATGAGTACGCATATTTGTAGTCACTGCGGTCAGCAAGACGAAATTTTCGGCGTTGGCGGAGGAGCGCGAATTACTGAAGAATATCAAATTCCATTGCTTGGTTCTTTGCCTTTAGATAAGCGTATTCGTGAGCAATCTGATCAAGGAGTGCCTGTGTTTAATGCGCAGCCGAAGGGTTTAATTGCAGAAGTATATCGTGAGATTGCGATAAAATTGATTGCTCGCGTATCAGAGCAAAAGCATACTCATATTTCTTTCCCTAAGATCGTGATTGAAGATAAATAGTTACGGAGTGATTATATGGCGATTAAATCGGATGCTTGGATTCGTTTCATGGCTGAAAGCCATGGTATGATTGAACCTTTTTCACCGCAACAGGTGCGTACACGCGCAGAGGTAGGTCCTGTTATTTCGTATGGCGTTTCTAGCTATGGTTATGATGTGCGCTGCGCTGATGAATTTAAGGTATTTACGAATATTAATTCGGTGATCGTAGATCCTAAAAATTTTGCACAAGCAAGCTTTGTGAGCATTAAGAGCGATGTTTGTATTATTCCACCGAACTCATTTGCTTTAGCGCATACCTTGGAATATTTTCGGATTCCTAGAAATATTTTGACGATTTGTTTGGGGAAATCAACCTATGCACGTTGCGGAATTATTGTAAATGTTACACCGCTTGAACCAGAATGGGAAGGGCAGGTAACGTTAGAGTTTTCTAATACTACGCCATTGCCCGCCAAGATTTATGCTTATGAAGGGATTGCACAGATGTTATTTTTAGAATCCGATCAAGTCTGTCAGGTTTCTTACCAAGATCGACAGGGCAAGTACCAGAAACAAAAAGGCGTGACTTTGCCTGAGATTTAAATGCTATGCTAATTTAATTTCGAT
>Ga0206946_1233_pt1 | contig 11520 bp, 12 predicted proteins | sample Alteio_BWOrgHeat_2_FD_152965 | JGI IMG/M metagenome (GOLD analysis project Ga0206946, IMG submission 152965) | Enriched cells from forest soil in Barre Woods Harvard Forest LTER site, Petersham, Massachusetts, United States -... | ecosystem: Environmental > Terrestrial > Soil > Temperate forest > O... | reverse complement strand
CGCCAACACCCTGACCATCGCCTGAAAGGTCGTCGCAATGGCCTTTTCCACATCGAAAATCTTGACACGCCTGTTAAACTAACCTTGGTAAGAAACAACAAAGCCCGGTTCAAGGCCGGGCTTTTTCATTGCAGACAAGTCATACTGAAGTCCAGACCTAAAGCATCTATTTCGAAGACTTTGCATACTCAGGTACGGGGAGGGGGAGTGTCAAGAAAATGGCTCCTCCAACAGCATGGGATAACCTGAACTCCCCATGCGTTCGACCAGACACCTTCGCCTCGGCACAATTATTTTCCTCCTCGCAGCCCTCTCCTCAGCCATCGCCCAAAGCTTCACCGACATCAAGCCAAGCCCTGCACAGGTGCAATGGCAAGACCTCGAAATCGGCGTCATCATCCACTTCGGCACCAACACCTTCCTCAACCGCGAGTGGGGCGACGGCACCGCCGATCCCTCCGTCTTCAATCCCGTTCACGTCGACACCGATCAATGGATGGAAGCCGCCAGATCCGCTGGCGCAAAGTACGCCGTCCTCGTCGCCAAGCATCACGATGGCTTCACCCTCTGGCCCAGCAAGCAGACCGACTACAGCGTCAAGAACAGCCCCTGGCTCAACGGCAAAGGCGACCTCGTCCACATGGCCGCCACCTCAGCCCACAAAGCCGGCCTCGGATTCGGCATCTATCTCTCTCCCTGGGACCGCCACGACCCCCGCTACCCCGACCCCGCCGCCTACGACAAGTACTACCTCGCCCAACTCGATGAGCTAGCCACAACCTACGGCCACCTCACCGAGTTCTGGCTGGACGGAGCAGGAAGCGCAGGCCGCACCTACGACTTCGACAAAATCATCCAGGAACTTCGCACCTATCAACCCAACACCCTCGTCTTCGCCGATGTAGCCCTCTACAAAAACGCCGACATCCGCTGGGTCGGCACCGAAAGTGGCACCGTCCCCTACGAGAACTGGAACGTCATCGACCGAACAGGCTACCTCCGCTGGCGACCCGTCGAAGCCGACACACCGCTCCACAAACTCCACTGGTTCTGGCACCCCAACGACGAAAGCTCCCTCCTCTCCGTCGAAGAACTCCTCAACATCTACACCAACACCGTAGGCCGCGGAGCCCAGCTCATGCTCGGCCTCGCCCCCGACAACACAGGCCGCATCCCCGACGCTGACGCCAAACGCCTCCAGGAGTTCGGCGCCGCCGTCCAACGCATCTACGCTCACAACCTCATCGCCGAATCCGGCCACGCCACCGACACCGCAACCACCTCCGCCACCGACAACGACCCATCCACCTTCTGGTCCGCCCCACCCCGCCATGCCACCCTCGAGATCCAATTCGACAAACCAGTCACCTTCGACCGCGCGGTCACCATGGAGTGGTTAAACGAAGGCCAGCACGTCCAGGACTACAGCATCGAAGCATGGCAGAACGGCGCGTGGAGACCTCTCGTTCGGGCCCAGGCCATCGGACATAAAAAAATCGATCTCTTCCCCCGTACCACAGCACAGCGCGTACGCCTGAACCTCCTGTCGACCACAGGATCAGCCGCAATCCGGGAGTTTCAACTCTACGATGGCGAGAGAGGACATCTCCAATGACCCAATCCTCAGAGAACACCGATAACCAGAAGACCACAATCTCTCCAATGCTCTCAGTACGAAAAGGAGCACAAGCAATCGACTTCTACAAAGCAGCATTCGACGCTACCGAGTTGTTCCGCATGGACGCCGATGACGGAACGGTAGTCGCTCAGTTATCCGTGGAGGGAGCGGTCTTCTGGCTAGCCGACGAATCTCCCGAACACAAGAACTTCAGCCCCGAATCTCTAGGCGGCGGCACAGCCCGCATAATCCTTACCGTAGAAGACCCCGACGCCGCATTCCAAAAAGCTGTCGCCGCGGGAGCTACCATCGTTTGGGAAATGACCAACGAATACGGCTGGCGCATAGGTCGCATCGTTGACCCCTTCGGCCACCACTGGGAGATCGGAAAGCCCTTGCCAGAAAACTCCCGAGCCCAAGGCACAGCAAACCACACCACGTAGAACCAACTCACAGGAAGGCCCCATGAACACCGAGCAGAAGATCACAGAGCAAGAGATCAGCGTCCTCGTTGACCGCTTCTACGACAAGGTCCGTCTCGACCCTGACATCGGCCCAATCTTCAACGCCATCGTCGGAGATTGGCCCCATCACCTCGCCACCCTCAAGGACTTCTGGTCCACCGTCCTTCTCACCACCGGCCGCTACAAAGGCGACCCCATGATGACCCACCTCCAGCTCCCTCTCGATCCCGACCACTTTGAACGATGGCTCGCTCTCTTCGCCGAAACCGCAACTGAAGTCTTGTCCCCGAATCACGCCGCCACCGTAATCGCCAAATCACAACGGATAGCCCAAAACTTCAAAGCGGGAATCGCCCTTCAACAATCCAAAGCCACGACACAGCGCACCCTTTGATGCATCCACAGCCAGCAAAGACGCTAGAAAACTAAATATTTCAAATCGTTACAAACCCATGAAAAACAGCATCATACCCTCCAGCGGCGAACCTTCGCTGCGCGGAGAAGTGAAATGCTTATCCTTTTGATTGTCCTGATTCTGGTGTTCGGCTTCGGTGGTTACCGCATGGGTCCAGGTCTCGGCTACTACGGCGGAGGCGGCATCAGCCTCATCCTTACCATCGTCCTCATCCTCCTTCTACTCAAAGTCATCTAGCTCCGTCGTTCAAGCCATGCCCATTCTTCGCGCCCTCGAAGAATGGGCTCATGGCCATATCTACTCATGGCCATATCTACTCATGGCCATATCTACTACGACCGAACTGACCGCAAACAGACCCTCATCATGTCGCTTGCATTTACTCAACTCAGCCACTACATTTGGCTCCGGTAAACGATTCCACCGGAGAACCACTCCCAACCATGCCTCTCACCCGCCGCCGGGCGCTTAAGCTCCTCTCCGCAGCAACATCTGCTCTCGCCTTCAAGCACGCTCTGGCCCAGATTCAGAATCTCTCCATCACTCCCGGCTCTTTCCAGGGCACCCGCGAATCGCTAGCCACCTATCGCACCCCGGACTGGTTCGCAGACGCCAAGTTCGGCATCTGGTCCCACTGGGGCCCCCAATCCTCCATCGAATACGGCGACTGGTACGCCCGCCTCATGTACATCCAGGGCTCCGACCAGTACAACTACCACGTCCAGACCTATGGCCACCCCTCAAAGGTCGGTTACAAAGACCTCATCCCCCAATTCAAAGCCGCCCGCTGGGACGCCGACCATCTAATGGATCTCTACTCCAAAGCCGGCGCCAAATACTTCTTCTCCATGGGCGTCCACCACGACAACTTCGACATGTGGAACTCCAAATACCAGCCCCGCTGGAACACCGCAGCCACCGGCCCGAAGAAGGACATCGTAGGCATCTGGAAGACCGCCGCCCGCAAGCGCGGCCTACGCTTCGGCGTCAGCGAGCATCTCTCCAACTCCTTCGACTGGTTCGCCCCCGCCCACACCTCCGATGCAACCGGCCCCCTCGCCGGCGTCCCATACGACGGCACCCTACCCGCCTACGCCGACCTCTACCACGACTACACCGGCATGCCAGCCGACTTCATCAAGACCGCCAAAGACATGGGCCGCGTAGCTCCCGACCGCTGGAAGCTCCAGTACTTCAACCGCATCAAGGACCTCATCGACCAGCATCAGCCCGACATCCTGTACACTGACGGCGGCATTCCCTTCGACGACTACGGCCTCTCCCTCGTTGCCGACCTTTACAACACCAGCGCCGCAAACCACAACGGCCGCGTCGAAGCCGTCTACGAGAGCAAGACCGCAACCGACTGCACCACCGGCACCTGCGCCCTCGACCGCGAGCGCGGCGTCCTCGACGACATCTCCCCCGTCCCCTGGCAGACCGACACCTGCATCGGCCAGTGGCACTACAAGCGCGGCATTCAATACAAATCCGCAAAGAAAGTCATCGACCTTCTCGTCGACATCGTCAGCAAAAATGGCAACCTGCTCCTCAACTTCCCCCTCCCGAACTCCGGTGAACTCGACGCCGACGAACTCGTCACCCTCCAAGGCATCACTGCATGGATGGCCGTCAACAGCGAAGGCATCTACGCCACCCGCCCCTGGAAGATCTATGGCGAAGGTCCATCCACGAAGGTAGTCATCCCGAAAAACGGAAAAGAGTTCGATCCCAACGAAGGCAAGAAGCCCGACCTCACCGCCGAAGACATCCGCTACACAACCAAAGGCCCTGTCATCTACGCCTTCGTCCAGGGCTGGCCATCAAACACGGCAATCATCCCTGCCCTGGGCACAGGCAGCCCGCAGAATCCACCAAAGATCACCAGCGTTCATCTCCTCGGCTACACCCAACCCCTCCGATTCACCCAGGACTCCACCGGCCTCAAAGTAACCTTCCCCGCCGACCCCATCCCGACCGGAGCGATCGGCGTCACCCTCAAACTAACCACCACCTAGAGCACCATCTACATCACTGCACGCTTTTAGCGTCGTCATTCTCCCCTGAGGTAGATTCACCTGCCGACGCTCAAAAATTATTAGAAATGGTCGCATCCTTCACCATCCGCACCACCTCAATCGACTCGCCCCGCCCCACCTGTACATCAACTCGCTCAACCTCCACATACCCCTTCAACCGATACAGAGCCACTCCCGTCAAAGTACTCCCCATCTCAAACCGCCTGAACCCCGCAGCAGCAGCTGCCTTCTCCGAAGCCTCCAAAATCAAACTCCCCAACCCCATCCGAGCAAATCGAGGATGCACGAAGATCGCCCGCACCTTTGCCGCATCCACCGCTGGATCCAGCAACTCCGGCACAATCTTCTCCACCTGATGGTCCCCGCCATACAGAGTCTTCCGCTTGCTCCACCCACCGCATCCAGCCAGTTCTCCACTGTCGGCCAGCGCTACAAAATAAGTCCCATCGGCAATCAACTGACTATCAATCGTGAACACCGTCTTCAACGAAGCCTCAATCTGAGCAGCCGAATAATCCCCCGCCTGCAGCCCGCGCACGGAAGCATCAATTACCGCACGAATCCCCGCCACATCCTCAGCCGTAGCCACCTGCAGACGAAAACTCTCCATGCACGAAGTATAAAATCCGTCCTTCGTCCCTGTTCATCCGCGCCAATCCGCAGTCGCATCACTTCATCCTTGTCCAGCGATCCAGCGCAGGACTAAACTCCTCGCATGCGCCGCACAACCCTCCGTCTCCTCGCCACAATCTTCCTGCTCCTTCCCTTCGCCGCCAACGCCCAGGACTGGGCCAAAGCCCGCCTTGAAGCTTCTCCTCGCCACCGCGAGTACGTCCCCATCAAGCACGGCGACCGCACCGTCCAGACCTTCGTCGTCTATCCCGAGGTCAAAGGCAAAGTCCCCGTCGTCGTCCTCATCCACGAGATCTTCGGCCTCTCCGACTGGGCCAAATCTATGGCCGATGACCTCGCCGCCGCAGGCTTCATCGTCGTCGCTCCGGATCTCCTCTCCGGCGCCGGCCCCAGCAACGGCGGCACGGACTCCTTCGCAGGCACGGACGCCATCACCAAAGCCGTCTCCGGCCTCAATCCCGACCAGGTCACCGCTGATCTCGACGCCGTCTCCGACTACGCCAAAAAGATCCCCGCCGGCAATGGTAAGATCGCCACTGTAGGCTTCTGCTGGGGTGGAGGCAAATCCTTCGCCTTCGCCACCCACCGCCACGACCTCTCCGCAGCCTTCGTCTTCTACGGACCCGGCCCTGCTGACGTCTCCACCATCACCGCTCCCGTCTTCGGCTTCTACGCCGGCAACGACGCCCGCATCGGAGCCACTCTCCCCGCCACCATCGCAGCCATGAAAGCCGCCGGCAAACGATTCGAGCCCGTCACCTACGACGGAGCCGGTCATGGCTTTATGCGCGCCGGCGTAGACCCCGGCAACACCGTCCCCGGCAACAAGACCGCCCGCGAAGAGGGCTTCAAACGCCTCGTCTCCCTACTGAAGGATATGAAGAGCGCGAACATTCCCACCACCAGCAACAAAACCCTGGCAAAGAAATCCTCCACACCCAAACCCGCTCCATCCTGCCACGACACAAGCAAGACCGCAGCGATGTAAGACTGTCTCAATTAATTCGCAACGCAACGGAAGCCGACGTTTCGATGTCGCATGTCTTCCACCGGTGTCTCGCGATTCGGCATGCGGATATCGCGAGAGATGTTGTAGAAAGAGCCGCCCTTCATAATCTTTCGGTGGGGATCAACATTCGATTGGTCCTCCACCCACTCCCACACATTCCCTAACATGTCATACAAGCCATACGCATTCGGCTGCTTTCCACCAACGTCGTGCGTCGAATCGCCACTGTTCGGGTCATACCATGCGATCGAATCCACTGGCCCATATCGTGGCGCGTCGATACCTCCGGCAGCAGCAAACTCCCACTCCGACTCCGTCGGCAAACGCATCCCTATCCTGCTGCAATACGTACGCGCAGCCTCCCAATCTACCTGTTCGACCGGATGAAGCCGCGCCCGATATCTGCTCGGATTTACGCCCATCACACGTTCAAAAGCAGCTTGCGTCACCTCGGTCTTTCCCATCCAGAATCCGCGGTCGATCACGATCAACTGTCGATGCCGCTCCCTCCCCATATACTCCCCGTCGTCAGACGTACAACCCGTGTAATAAGAACCACCCGCCACCCATACATACACAAGTCCGTCCTGTGGATTTGTCTTTTCCATGCGCTTCGACGACCTGCACGCCACCAAAAGGGCAGGCCCAAGCAAACCAACGAACAGACGGCGAATCTGCCACCACCTCATGCGTGAATCTTACCTTTGCTCCACATTTCGATGTTTGAGGCGTGACTCTACGCGGGCGTCCAGTACAGTGAAAAATTTATAATTAATCCGTGCCAACCCACCAAACCTCCCTCCAGGACGAGCTAGATCGCATCACCCAGAACACCCGCGCCCTCGTCCAACCCGAGCGCCTCGCCATCTCCGAGCAGATGATCGCCAACCTCTTCGCCACCGGCATCGAGGATCGCATCCTCCCCGTCGGCGCACAAGCCCCGGCCTTCACCCTCGAAGACGCCCGCACCGGAAAGCCTGTCAACTCAGCCGACCTCCTCGCCCTCGGTCCTCTTGTCATCAACTTCTTCCGCGGCCGCTGGTGCCCCTACTGCGTCACTGAGCTCGAGACGTGGCGCGAGCTCCATCCCCAACTCCGCGAACGCGGCGCCCTCTTCGTCGCCATCTCCCCCCAGAACACCCGTCAGAACAACTTCGCAATCCAGCAGCACGCGCTCAACTTCCCGCTACTCGCCGACCCCGGAGCCACCGTAGCCGAACAATTCGGCCTCGCCTACTCAGTCCCCGCCGAGTACCGCCGCTACTATCAATCCATCCTGGTCAACATTCCCTTCAACAACGCAGGCCTAAACTACCAGACCGCCACAGAAGCCAGCTGGCGACTCCCCTTACCCGCCACCGTCGTCATCGCGCAAGATGGCACCATCCTCTTCAGCCACGCCCACGCTGACTTCCGCGTCCGCCCCGAGCCCGCCGAAGTCCTCGCCGCCCTAGACCGTTGATCGACGCAGCCCACCGCCTCATTCATCGCGTGAGCGACGAATCTCCCTACACACAAAAAAAGAGTGCGAAGGATAACTTCCTTCGCACCCATTTGAAGCGATTGATCAGTTATGCCCGCATCTTTCGGAACAAAGCTCCTGCAGAACCAATCAAGCCAGTTCCTAGCAGCAGCAGAGTCCCAGGTTCTGGAACCGCGCCACCCGTCGTAACCGTACCGGTAAAGTCAACGCCCATATCAACGCTGGCAATCTGCTTAACATCAAAATCCAGAGTATGGGTACCGGAGGTGAGGAATGCAAGTGCCGCCGGATTAGTTAGATTGCTAAGCGATAAAACGGTCTCGCAATTCGGCTGATTAATCTGGCATGTGCCATTCAGGCCGGGTGCAAAATTAGCTAGCAAATTCGCCGTATTTCCGTCTAGATAAACCTCAACAGTGTCATCAGCGAGAAGGTTGAACGTGAACGCCGTGGCATTTCCATTCAGTGTGAATGTGGTCGCAAAGATGTAATCGCCATTAGGCGCGAAGTTGCCTCCGGGCTGTGAGGCTTGCGGTGTGGTCGGTCCGGTCTGGCCATAGGATATCCAGCTCGAAGTGGAGGTTAGCGAACTGTTCCATACGCCACCCGGGGAGATATTTGAGGTTGCGGAGGTGAGTACGACACCCGGGACTGGAGTTGATAGACCAACATTAAAGGACATCGCACTATTGCTATTCCCCATGTTGGATTGCCCGGTTCCGTAACTCCCAAGGGCGATGGTGTCAGCAGACGCGAAAGCGGTTGTAAGTATTAGCCCCGCTCCCAAGGCGCAGAGTTTGGAATGTAACTTCATAGATGGATTCTCCTGAAGCCGCTTTTAGCGGTTTCCACGTCAGGGGCCCATACCTACACATAAAGAACGCCATTGCGAACCATGTAACTCCAGCTCTACCCGGAATTGCATCCACAGCCTTCTCGCCCCTGCCTAGTGCATCTCAGCCACCAAACCCAACGCTATATAGATCAGACCCTTAGAGATAGTTTTCGATATTAATATGCAAAATATTGCATATTACATGGCAAACTCGTGCCTATTTTTACCTTTTTCCACAAATGAACCTATCCTAAGTTAGACCGGGAGTTGCGGGATTATCCACCCACCGCATAGAACAAAAAAGGAAAGCCCTCCACCCTGGGAGGGCCTTGCTTTTAGAGAAAATATCCCATCGGGAGGGACTTGGAAACTACGCCTTCTTCTTACGAAGCAGCATCCCCGCTGAACAAATCAACCCGGTGCCAAGCAGCAGGAGAGTGCCGGGCTCTGGAACGGTACCAGAGGTTCCCGTTGTGACCGTTCCGGTAAAGTCAACACCTGTAGCGAAACCGCCAATTTGTTTAACGTCAAAATCCAGAACGTGCGTGCCAGCAGTCAGAAACGCAAGCGCCCCCGGATTAGTTAGGTTGCTGAGCGATAAAACGTCCGCGCAGTTAGGCAGAAGAAGTTGGCAGGTGCCGTTGAGGCCGGGTGCAAAATTGACGAGCAGATTTGCCGTATTTCCGTCCAGGTAGACCTCGACGGTATCATCTGCAAGAACGTTGAAGGTAAACGCGGTTGCGTTTCCGGTAAGCGTGAATTGGGTCGAATAAAAGTAATCGCCATTAGGTGCGAAGATGCCTCCGGGTTGTCCACTTGCTGGCGTAGTCGGTCCTGTCTGGCCATACGAGACCCAACTCGAGGTACCGGTCAGCGAACCGTTCCACACGGCTCCCGGAAGGATATTCGATGTTGCGGAAGTAAGACTGGCACCGGGTACAGGAGTTGAAGCCGCAACATTGAACACCATTGCAGTGTTGCTATTACCCATGTTCGATTGGCCTGTTCCATAACTTCCTACGTTTATAGTGTCAGCGGACGCGAAAGCGGTCATAAATACCACTCCCGCTCCTAAAGCACAGACTCTAGAGTTTAGCTTCATATATGGATTCTCCTGAAGCCGCATTGCGCGGTCTTTCTAAAAAAGGGTCCCCATAACTTGTCCGAACAATGAACTCAATCAACCTGGAGCGTCGTACGGGCCGCGTGCCCACGAACTTATAAGCGGCCAACGCCCTCAATATACAACAAAATCCAGCAGCAGTCCTTGCGCGGGACACACCTGATCCGCCCTGACAAGTGCACGGAAATGATTGATTTCGTTGGAATCTCCTTCGTACTGAAGAATTCCAGAAGGTCCAACTTACGCTGGACGCGAAGATGGCCAGCCACCTCCGTCAAACCCTCCTATCCCAGATCACTAAAATGCGATCGGAAAGAGAAAAGCCCCCAATCTATCGGGGGCTTTTCTCTTGATATCGGTAACTCTTTTAGTTGCATCCATTTCGGCCAGGAGCTTCACCAAAACCAGTGCAAGTCAAAAAAAATACAACATTTTTATGCAAAAAGTTACACGGCCGTGCCAAAAGCCATGTCGATAAGGGTCTTCTCCTCGATCTCATGTGCTTTGGCCGAGCCCGTTGCCGGAGTCGCACTCGCACTGCGCTTCACACTCAGTACCGCACGATCACCAGCAAGACGCCGCAACTCAGGCATCACATAGAAGAGCGCGCCCATATTGGCCGGCTCCTCCTGCACCCAAACGATCTCCTTAGCCCCCGGATGCTGATCCAGCGCTGCCTGCAGCTCTTCCTCAGGCCACGGGTACATCTGCTCCAAAAAGATAATCCCGACGCTCATGTCCTTGCGTTTCGTCCGTTCCACGCGCAGATTGTGCCCAATCTTGCCGCTGCACACCAGCAGCCGCCGCGGATTCTCGACCTCGTTATCAGGCAGCACATTCAGGAACCGCTCCCGCGAAAACTCCGCGAGCGAACTCGAAGCATCCGGATGCCGCAGCATGCTCTTCGGCGTAAACACCACCAGTGGCTTACGCCATGGCCTCAGCACCTGCCGCCTTAGCAGATGGAAGTACTGCGCTGCCGTCGAAGGCTGACAGATCTGAATGTTGTCATTCGCCGCAAGCTGCAGATACCGCTCGATGCGTGCGCTCGAATGCTCCGGCCCCTGGCCCTCATATCCATGAGGCAGCAGCATCACAACACCCGACAGCAGTCCCCACTTCATCTCTCCCGCAGCGATGAACTGATCAATAATGATCTGCGCGCCATTGGCAAAGTCCCCGAACTGCGCCTCCCAAAGCACCAGCGCCTCAGGAAAGTCACGCGCAAACCCATACTCGAACCCAAGCACCGCCGCTTCAGAGAGCAGCGAGTTATGCACTTCAAACCGTCCCTGCTTCTCCTTCAAATGAGCCAGCGGCGTGTACCGAACCTCGGTCTCCGTATCCACCATCACCGCATGCCGCTGATTGAACGTCCCGCGCTGCGAGTCCTGCCCGGTCAAACGCACCGGCACCCCGGCCTCCAGCAGCGATGCAAACGCCACCAGTTCCGCCATGCCATAGTCGAACGGCCGCGTCCCGGCACCCATCTCCTCGCGCTGTTCAAACAGCTTCTTCACCTTCGGGTGAATATGAAAGCCCTCTGGATAAGCCGTAATCCGCTTCACCAGCTCATGAACGCGCTCCGCCGGAAGCCCTGTCGCGACCTCATACTCCGGCCGCATCTCACATCCTTTATAAGGATCCCAGTAGTCCGGCAACTCTGCCAGATTCGGAATCTCATCTGCCTGCGTCGCAAGTTTCTGATCATCCAGAAACTCCTGCTGAACCGCCTGTGCCTCTTTCGTCGCATCCACACCGATACGCTCGGCATACAGCTGATACAGCGGAGCCCGGTCCTTGATAATCGCGTACCGCCGCGGCTGCGTCACCGTCGGATCATCCACTTCGCTATGCCCATGCTTCCGGAATCCGATAAGATCCACCACCACATCTGACCG
>Ga0206946_1232_pt1 | contig 11582 bp, 11 predicted proteins | sample Alteio_BWOrgHeat_2_FD_152965 | JGI IMG/M metagenome (GOLD analysis project Ga0206946, IMG submission 152965) | Enriched cells from forest soil in Barre Woods Harvard Forest LTER site, Petersham, Massachusetts, United States -... | ecosystem: Environmental > Terrestrial > Soil > Temperate forest > O... | reverse complement strand
GAAGCTCAGGATTTTCACAATGAGTCTGGAAGGCCTTTGTCTTGGTAAACGCTTATTGGAGGAGATATAAAGCAGGGTCACTGACGCCAGTATCAAGCCGAATCCTTAAACTCAAATGAAGGCGGTCAAAACGGTGACTTGTAACCCTGAACCAACAGTGCAGAATCCAGGTGAAATGGATAGCATTGCCGTGATATCGGGTAAGTTCGCATCTGTATTTCGATAGATGGCAAAGAAGCAGGCCGATATCTATCTGCGGAATAAGCGGCGCAGGGTTCCGGGCATAGCGATACCCATAAGCATCACTAGCACTAGATAACAGGCCGCAAAGACCAGCAACACGCTTGGCCCGAGGAGCAAAGGCGCCTTGAGCGGAAGAATGCGCTTCACGCCATATCCAATCAGTGCGGATAGAATCGCAGCCAACCAGAGACGCGCAAGCCGTGAGCCGGACGATGGCACAGTTCCAATCCGCGCCTGTAGTGCCCGACGAAGCAGCGTGAACTCCACCCATCCGGCACGCCCCAGCGGTGATCGATGCCGAGCAGCCTCGGCAGCGGCAACGCAAAAAGATATCCCAGCACCAGCGTCAAAGCCACGCGAATCAGCGCGAAGTTCAGTGGTGTGCGAGTGTTGCGCAGCGCATAAAAAGCAGAAGAATAAAGGCGTCCGGCAGTAGATGCGAGCAGCCCGACTCCGGACCCGGCCAGCACTCGCCAGACGAAGGTGACGTCGCTTGCTCCGAAATTACCGGAACGGTAGACGGTGGCCACGATCATGTCGCCGAGAACGATAAACGCAACCGATGACGGAATGACGAAAAAAGCGATGTTCTGAAAACCGGCAGCTAAACGCTGACGCAGTGCACCGGCCACTTCTTCCGGAGTGCCCAGTTCACTGGACATGGCGGGAAGCTCAGCGGCAGAAATTGCCATGCCGAAGAGACTCACCGGGAGCGAGTTCAGTGTCTGTGCATACGCCAGAGCCGAGACCGCTCCGGTGGGTAGAAAGCTGGCCAGCAGGGAATCGACATAAGCGCTGATCTGCACGACGCCCCGGCTTACGAAGACCGGAAGAAAATTCCGGACGACGGTGCGAACCTGCTCTGTGCGGAGCCGAATCTGTAAACGCAGAGGCCAGAGAAAGCGCAAGACAGTTGGCAGCTGGATGGCGAACTGGAGCCCACTGCCGACCACTGAGCCAATCGCGATGGTGACGGCGAGTTTTTCTTCGCTCTGATGACCACCCTTCCACAGGAACGCGGCAATGATCGCGACATTCCAGATCACCGGAGCGGCGTACGACAGGAAAAATTTGCGATGGCTGTTGAGAATCCCCAGACACCAGGCGGAAAAGACCAGAAGCGCCGCACCGGGGAAGAGAATCTGCACGAGATGGATGGTAAGCAGGCGCTTTGGGCCTTGAAATCCTGGAGCAATGGCGCCAATGAGCCATGGTGCGGCGAATACTCCGGCGACTACCAGAAACGACGTGACAAGAAACAGCAGCGCGAAGATGGCTTCGGCCAGTTGCGAGGCTTCTTCGTGGCGTTCTTCAGCGCGCAAGCGGGCATAGACCGGAATGAACGACGCCGAAAGGACACCTTCCCCGAAGAGGTTTTGCAGAAAGTTGGGAATGCGGAAAGCGGCGCGAAAGGCATCCGCCGCGTCGGAGTTGCCGAAATAGTGAGCAAATACCCGGTCGCGGACCAGCCCGACAATACGGCTGAGCAGGATACCCGCGGCAACAGCCAGCGCCGAGGCCCGGGCCGAGAATTTTTTGTGTGAAGTTGTCTCGTTCAAAACACGATTATAAGGGCTGCGTTTTCTGGTCTCTCCAAAGGCAAAACCACAATCGGAAAGTCTGATTTGCAGAATTTGGTGGCAGCATCGGGGGGTCGACCAATGATGAGCAGCTCACTTTTGAAAACCGCTTCGTCAGAAATACAAAGGAGATCTCCAACAGGATCGTGTCACTGGGTTCAAAGGGAATGTGGGTCTTAGCTTATCCCGCATAGCGGTACGGTGTTCGTCTTCGGACAGGCACTTAGCGAATACGGACACTGCCAAGCTGACAATTTAAGTTCGATCTCATATGTATCTGTAAGTTACGGCGCATCTTCCTGTTCTGACGACGGCCACAAAATTGCCTCATATAGCGGCGGATTTGTGTATTTCAGGAGGAAGCCGATGGCGTATTTTGAACGGATGCGTGACGTGATTCATGGGCCTTTGCGCCAGGACTTGCTGCGTCAAAGGACCGAAGCCGGCTGGCAGGTCGTCTCAGTGGAATGGCGGCGCGAGCTGCCGGGAAATGCTCCCGAGGGTACCCTCGATACCGAGGACGTTCCTTATGGTCTGCGGCTCTCCGAGGATTGCCTGCGGCTGGAAATCGATCCGCCGGAGAATCAGGCGCTCATGCAGATGATGGAACTGCTCGTGCAGGACTTCCCATTCTCAAGTGTAGCCAGCGACCTGAATGAGAAAGGCTATCGCACGCGCGAAGGCAAACGCTGGACCCCGGTGACCGTCTTTAACATGCTGCCGCGGCTGATCGATGTAGGCCCGCGCGTCTTCTCTACGGAAGAGTGGGACCGGCGGCGGGAACGCTTTGCCGCCAAGGTAGGTTAGCGGAGGTTACCGGCTAACAGGCTCTTGGTACACGAGTCCGAAAGGACAGGTTCGTTCGTCTAAGATGACATACGAATGATGCGGAAACGAACGCACCTGTACCTTGCCCTGCTCACAGGGCTAGTTGCTTTGCTTTTTTCGGGGGAGCGGCTTGCATGGGCCGATACTGTGGATACGAATCCCCTGAATCGCGACCCTCAGGTCCGCGAAGCGTTCACACGCTTCTACCTCATGGATTACGACGGCGCGATCTCGCGCTTTCAGACCGTCCAGAACGAGCACCCGAACGATCCCCTTGCAACTGACTACCTGCTCTATACGATTCTTTTCAAAGAGCTGTATCGGCTCGATCTGCTCGATACGACGTTCTACGCCAACGACGGATTCCTGACCGGCAAGCACACGGTCGTAGAAGATCCGCATGCGCGGGATCAGATCAAGGGATTGTCGGATAAGGCCATCGATCAGGCGAATCTTCAGCTAAAAGCTAATCCAAATGATGTGAATGCGCTCTTCGCCCGAGGATGGGCTAAAAGCCTGGAAGCAACCTACCTCGCAATGGTGGAGCGCAGCTTCAGTCCGGCTTTACATCTGGCGTTACAGGCACGCAGCGACCATGCCCGGCTGCTGCAAATAGATCCGAACTATATTGATGCGAAGCTGGTTGTCGGCACCTATGAATATGTGGTCGGCGCGCTGGCGTTTCCCTTCAAAATCCTGATCGGCTTTGCGGGGATTCATGGCTCGAAGGCTACAGGCATGGAAATGCTGCGCGATGCCGGGGCGCGCGGTGTAATCACATCGGTAGAAGCGCGCACCTGCATGATGCTCTTTCTGCGGCGCGATGCGAAGTATCAGGAAGCCGAGCAGATTGCCGAAAGTCTGGTGAAGGAATATCCGCGCGATTTCCTCTTCCGCCTGGAGGTAGCCAATCTGGAAAAAGATGCGGGACAGGGGCTGAAAGCAATCGCCACCTATCGTGAAGTGGTGGAGTCATCGAAGAAGCCGGGCTACTTTGCCGCGGCGCACCTGGAACTGGTGTACTTCGGCCTGGCGGACAGCCTGCGCGGCCAAAAGTTGTATATCGATGCCGTAGAGGCCTACCGGGAAGCGGCCTATCAGCCAACCACTAGCCCGGAGCTGAAACGGCGCTCTCTGCTCGCCGCAGGCCAGGTCTACGACTTAATCCGCGATCATGACAAGGCGAAACAGCAATATCAGGAAGTGATCGATGCAGGCAGCGACACCGTGCAGGCCGATCAGGCGCGCAAGTTCATGAAATCGGCATACACCGGCAAGTAAGTCTCGAACTGCTCAAGGATTCACTCATAGCGCAACGCTGACTAGTCTCCGGCGAAAACTGAAATCCACCATTCCGAAAGACGCGTAATGCAACATTTATGGGACAATATTCGCCAACGACCATAAGGGAACCAGGCTCCTGGTTTTTGCGTAGCCATAAGAAGGGTTAGGAGTAAACCATGGCAGTTTTCTGCAGCAGTTGCGGTAAGTCTCTCGGTGATGAGGCGCGTTTTTGTTCGGCATGCGGACGCCCCGTGTACGCGACACCTCCGATTGCGTTTGTGCAGACGCGGCTGATTCGCCCGCGCGAAGGACGCATGATCGCCGGTGTGTGTCAGGGGCTGGCCAACAACTATCACTGGGATGTGGTCTGGGTGCGCGTGATTACTGTGCTGGCGACGATCTTTTCGAGCGGCGCCGGCTTGATTGCGTATATCGTCTTCTGGCTGGTCATGCCGGAAGAGCAGCTGGCGCTGCCTCCCGGGACCACGTACACGCCTACGAACGGCAGCTAGGATCGTGTTCTATACCTCGGCTGGAACAAAGCTCTTTGCAGAAACAATGGGCGAGGGGCAGGATGTTGTCCTGCTCCATCCGACGCCCATGCATCACGCTTTTTGGGTGCCGGTGGCGGAGATGCTGGCGCAGCGGTATCGCGTCGTCCTCCCTGACCTGCGTGGCCACGGACAATCTGAGACAGGTGAAGGGCCAATTACGGTAGAAAAACTGGGTGAGGACGTTGAGCGATTGCTGAACGAGCTGGGCATCGAAAAAGCTCTTTTCGCCGGATGCTCCGTTGGCGGCTATACGCTTTATGAATTGTGGCGTCGCATGCCGGAACGGATGACCGCTTTGGCTTTTTGCTGCAGCAGACCGCAGGCCGACGCCAATGTAAATCGTGCAAAACGGCATGAGTGGATAGAGCGGATCAAACAGCGCGGCACGGGCGATTTTTTTGAGCAGATGCTCAATAGCCTGATCGGGCCAACAGCACGCCAACGCTTTCCGCGAAAGATAGGCGAGGCGCGCGAGATGATGCAGGCCATGTCTCCCGCCGCAGTGATCGCCATGCAGCAGGGACTGGCGGCTCGGCCTGATTCAGTGGCCACGGCAAAGACGATTCGGGTGCCAGCATGCGTCATTGGGGCAGCGGAAGATACTGCCAGTACGGTCGAGGACATGAAGTTGCTTGCGGAAACGATCCGCAATGGCGGCTACGGGGCTGAGTTTCATGTGTTGCACGATGCAGGGCATTTCGCACCGTGGGAACAGCCGGAAACCGTGGGACCGATTCTGCTGCGATTTTTTGATTCAGTTGTGGGCTAGATTCTCTCTAAGCTTTCTTGGAACTTCGGCCTAAAGTATTGCGTACAGCAAACTTGAGGAGTGGCAATGTCACGTCGTTGGCTCTATTTCTGTTTCGCACTGTTCCTGGCAGCCATCTGCGTGCCGCGCGCGCACGCATCGTCGGATCGCGTCTCATTCATGCATGACATTGAGGTCAACGACACGGACGAGGTCGACGACGCGGTCTGCTTCCTCTGCTCAATTCGCGTCCACGGAAAAGTAAATGGCGACGCTGTGGCATTTCTCGGCAGCATTCTCGTGAACGGTGAAATCAGCGGAGATGTCGTCTCATTTCTAGGCGGAGTGGCCATGGAAGACCAGTCCCGCATCGGTGGAGACTGCGTTGTTTTTGGAGGCCCGCTGCGCCGCAATGGAAGCACGACGATCGATGGAGACACGGTGAATTTTCCGTTCATCGTGGTCATGATGCCATTCATCATTCTGGCGCTGCTGATTTACGGGATCGTCTCGCTGTTTCGCCGCAGACGGTATGTGGCGTATCCCATGCCGCCTCCGCCGCCACCAGTGCGGTAAGATAATTGCCACTGACGGCTATTCTCTCTTAGTCGGGATCTCCGAAAGGGCATGGACCATGCAGAGAGTGGATCATCTCTTTTCCATCGCGAGCATTGTTGCGCTTGGCTTCGGGCTGATCGCAAAATACGTGATGCCGGAGCGGGGCTTTACGATAACTTCTCCTCAGCACACGTATTTCTTCTCCCCGCGGACACCCTGTTATGGCATCGCAGCCCTGTTCGCCTTATTTGCCTTCCTGTATTCCATCGGGTACATCCCATTTAGCCGGACAATGATGCAGTGGCATTTCTGGTTGAGCATGAGCGCTGTAGCTCTCTTCGCTATGGGGTTTGCAGGTCTGTGCATTTTGACGAGGGACACGAAATTGTTGTCCTCGAAGCTGGAGATACCTGGGACATTCGTCGCCCTGTCATTGCTCACCAGCATTTCGATTTTCCTATTCGCGCAGGTGTGGTTCGCGGTCGGCCTGACTCGCTCATTTCTTAGAATGCATCATCCGTAACTCGTCAACATCCCATATGAGATACGGGGGCAGACGGCTCTGGTATCTTCAGAGTATTCCCTGCGCAAAAATAATCTGAGGCGCAGTTTCTGCTTGAGGCCGCTTGATTTCGACTCGTCCGTTTGCTCATCCTGATGCTCAATCTCCACTAGCCTGCGACGGCGTTAGTCTCAATACGCTGGCGAAAAAATACGGCACACCCTTGTACGTCTACTCCGCTCATCAGATTCTTCACCGCCTGCGACTCTTTACTAAAGCATTCGATTCCATATCGCATCTTGTCTGCTATTCGGTAAAGGCCAACTCCGCGCTGGCGATCCTTAAGCTGCTGGATAACAACGGTGCGGGCTTCGACATCGTTTCCGGCGGCGAGCTGGAACGCGTGCTGCGAGTGAATAAACAGGCTGCACAGCGTGTCGTATTTTCAGGAGTCGGCAAGACAGCCCCCGAGATCGATCTGGCGCTGCAGTCAGGAATTCTGATCTTCAATGTAGAGAGCGCCGGAGAAATGGAACTGCTGGCCGAGCGTTCCGGCAAGCTGCGGAAGCGTGCGAGGGTAGCCCTGCGCGTGAACCCCGACGTGTTTGCCGAGACGCATCCCTATATCTCGACCGGTTTACGAGAGCACAAGTTCGGCATCGATATCCGCCAAGCGCGTGCGGTATACAAGACCGCTGCGAAGCACAAGTTTCTCGATCCCTGCGGCGTAAGCGTGCATATCGGCTCGCAGATTCGCAGCACCGATCCGTTCGGCGCGGCGGCTGAGCGTGTCGGACAACTGGTGCGTGACCTGCGCGCCGACGGATTGCCGATCAGCTCCGTCGATGTGGGCGGCGGCCTGGGAGTGGAGTACCACTCCAACCACGCTTTCAATCCGGAAGAGAAGGTGCAACAGTATGCGGCAGCTTTGCTGAAGACGCTGCGGCCGATTGAAGGTTTGCAATTGCTGTTCGAGCCGGGGCGCTTTATCGTGGCGCAGGCAGGAGCGCTCGTGACTCGCGTTCTCTACGTCAAGAAAAATGGCGAGAAGACGTTTGTCGTCACCGATGCGGCGATGAATGACCTTATTCGCCCAGCTCTCTATCAGGCGCATCATGACATTGTGCCCGTGGTTCGACGCAAAGGCGCGCGAAAGAAGACCGTGGATGTGGTCGGACCGGTCTGCGAGACAGGGGACTTTTTCGCGCGCGACAGGGAACTGCCGGAGCTGAAACCAGGCGACCTCGTCGCCATTCTCGATGCAGGCGCCTATGGCCTGTCACTCAGTTCGAATTACAATTCGCGCCCGCGACCCGCCGAAGTGCTGGTCGAAGGCAAGCGTGCGCGTCTGATCCGGCGCCGCGAAACGATGGACGATCTTCTGGCTGCCGAGCAGATGTAGCATTTGAGGGTGGAGGGCTCTGCTACTCTTCCCTCATGTCCCGGTCCTTGCGCGCCCATCTGCTCCTGACTGTAGTGGTGTTTATCTGGGGAGCGACCTTTGTTCTCATCAAGGACGCGCTGCAGGATATCTCGCCACTGCTGTTTAACTTCATTCGCATGGTCATCGCCTTTCTGTGCCTTGCCATCGTGTACCGTTCGCATTGGCAGCACATAACAAGACGCGCCCTTGTCAGCGGAGCTATTGTCGGGTTCTGTCTCGCGCTTGGCTATCAGTTCCAGACTGCGGGATTGAGGCTGACCACACCTTCGAAGTCGGCCTTTATTACGGGCCTCATCGTCGTGCTGGTGCCTCTGCTTTCGGCATTTCCTTTCCTGCGCCCAGAGTGCGTGGATGCCCCTCGCTGGAATGCTTTTCTGGGTGCAGCGCTGGCCTTCGGCGGCATTGTTTTGTTGACCATGCCCGCCCATTCCGGCTTAGATTTCACCTCGATTAACCTCGGCGACATTCTTACGCTGGGCTGCGCCCTTGGATTTGCATTGCACGTGTTGGCCCTGGCGCACACGCTTCCTCGTGTGCCGTATACGCAATTGGCGCTGCTGCAGATCGGCTTCTGCACCCTGTTTATGGGAATCAGCGGGCCTCTGTTCGAGCACCCGCATATTCGCTGGACGCCGCGCGTGATCTTCGCGCTGCTGATTGCCGCATTGCTGGCCACGGCTGCGGCCTTCACCATACAGTCCTGGGCGCAGCAGTTTCTGCCCGCAACACATACCGCGCTCATTCTGGCCCTTGAACCGGTCTTCGCCTGGCTCACCTCGTTTGTCGTATTGGGTGAGCATCTCGGCCTGCGCGCCTCTATCGGAGCGCTCCTGATCCTGACCGGAATCGCCTGCACCGAATTTTTACCAAATCGCGTGCAACCCACGGCGCACGAAGCGGTTCCACTCAATTAGGCCATCGGTTTCACTGAGTTAGGCAATTGACGTGCAAGTAAAGATGTGACGGTTTTACCACTAGGCGCGTCTAAAGGAATGAGAAGAGAACGTGAAACTTGTCGGTTCGCTCCCCATCTGCTTCATTTCCTTTAGTTATACTGGAATGTTGGATAAGAGCAGGCGCTGGCAGTTCCCATTTGATCGCTCCCAACCAAGACATGAGGTTAGACCTGAATGAAATCGCTGCTTGAACGGCTACGCAAACGCCGTCTCGCTTCCACTTTTACGATTCTGGCCACACTCTCCGCAGGGATCCTGATCGGTTCCGTAGTTGCGCATGGAGTGAGAGGACAGGAATCGAAAGTCGATAGTTCCGATGCCACTCCGCTGAAAGTTCCTTCGCCGAAAGATCTTTCTACTGATTTCACGAGGATTGCCAAGGATGTAGGTCCGGCAGTCGTAAATATCAACACCGAGACGTTGCCGAAAGAACAGCAGCAGTCTCGCCGCCACGGAGGCAGGAGCTTCCGCCAGGCTCCTCAGAACCCTGACAGTCCCGATGGTGATGACAATGACGATCAGGATCAGGGCGGACAAGGCGGCCAGGGTGGCCAGGGCGGCATGCAGGATTTCTTCAACCGCTTCTTCGGCGGCCCGGATCAGGGTCAGCCAGATGATCAGGCGCACGCAGCACTCGGCTCCGGCTTCATCGTCGATCCGAAGGGCTACATCGTCACCAATAACCACGTCGTCGACAAAGCAGATCGCATCTACGTAAAGCTCGCGAGCGACCCTGACGGTAACGGTCCTGGTCACCCGGCAAAGGTTGTCGGCGTCGATAAGGCTACCGATCTCGCAGTCATTAAGATTGACGCGGACCGTCCTCTGCCTACCGTAAAGCTTGGTAACTCCGATGGCTCGCAGGTTGGCGATTGGGTCATTGCCATTGGCAGCCCGTTCAGCCTGAACCAGACTGTCACCGCCGGTATCGTGTCGGCCAAGAACCGCACCATTGAGCCGGGCGCACGCGGCCAGTTCCAGCACTTTATCCAGACAGATGCCGCCATCAACCCCGGTAATTCGGGTGGTCCGCTGGTCAACATGGCGGGTGAAGTAATTGGTGTCAACACAGCCATCTTTACGCAGTCGGCTGGATACCAGGGCATCGGCTTCGCCATGCCGGCGGATACCGTTGTCGATGTTTACAATGCCATCGTTGGTCCCGAGCACAAGGTGGTTCGCGGTTCTATCGGCATCACTTTCCAGCCGGCGCTTTCAAGTGCCGTCCAGCGCGTATATGGCGTGAAGAATGGTGTCATTATCCGCGGCGTGCAGGCCGGTATGCCTGCTGACAAGGCTGGTCTCAAGCCAGGAGACGTAATCACGACCATTAATGGCCGTCCAGTCAAGGACGGGGACGATCTCGTGAACGACATCTCCGCCCGCAAGCCAGGCAGCACGGTACAACTTGGCTATATCCGCGACGGCAAGCAGTCCGCCGCCACCGTCTCCATCATCGATCGCAGCAAGATGGAAGCAGCACTCGGCACTGGGAATGAAGAGCCGGAAAACGCGCCGGACAGCGGCGTCGATGCCTCGCAGAGCAAACTTGGCATCACCGTCGCCGATCTTCCGTCCAATGCTCCCTCGTCACTGCACGGTGTGGTGATTCAGAACGTCAAGGCAGGCTCGTTTGCTGATGAGATCGGCATCTCCGGTCTTGAAGGAGCTATTATCACCTCCGTCAACAAGCAGCCTGTGCATAACAAGTCCGAATACAACTCGATCATCTCCGGTCTCAAGTCCGGCTCGGATGTGGTCTTTAACGTCGTCGATCCGCAACATCCGAAGGACGGCGGCACACTACTTGGCGGCACATTGCCATAACCGGCGAACCAAACTGGTACCGGCGCCTCAAAAGTACTGAGGCGCCGGTTCAGTTTTGCTTGCAATCCAGAGAAATCACCTTTACCCTCACAAAAAGGTCGACTACAAGTTCCCCCAACGAGGTTTTCCTGCATGCTTTTTGTTCGAGCTTGCCAGACAGTTCTTTTGACCGCCGCGTTGGTTGCCACGCCTGCTTTTGCCGGCCGCAGCCATCGCACCCCCACCTCAGGCCACAGTAAGAAAAAATCCGTATCGCATAAGGTCCAGGGCCAGCGCGCCATTGATCCCGATCGCGCTCGCGAAATCCAGACCGCCCTCATCAAGCAAAATTATTTGAATGGTGAGCCTTCCGGACAATGGGATGATCAAACACAAGCCGCGATGCAGAAGTTTCAGTCCGATCACGGCTGGCAGACGAAACTCACTCCCGATTCCCGCGCCCTGATCAAACTTGGCTTAGGACCGGATCACACGGGTGCACTGCCAACAGCAAACAAATCACTGGATTCATCAGCGCCAACAAGTCCTGCAGTAGCAGAAGCCAATACGCTCGCAGCGGCGCACTCCATTCAGAACTGAGCGGTTCTTTTCTGTCTTATGGCCGAGGCTGCGCGTAAGCGCAGCCTAAGTCGTCTTTGGAGACAAAATGCTGTCATGCTGAGCGCAGCGAAGAATCTATGGGGTGGATTTACTGCACAGCTGTTTCGAAGTTTTATCCGGAAAATTCGAAGATTTTACACGGAGCTCACTCTGTAGGGATTCTTCGCTGCGCTCAGAATGACGCTATTCAGTTGAATCAGGCACCACGTGGCTCCAGGCCTGCTCAAGAAACTCATAGCGGGGACGCTGTGTATCCGGACGAGCCTCTGGTGGAGCGTTCAGATGCATGACCTGCCATCCTCCCGCCGCGTCATATGTGGGCCACTTCGGTAGACCGCTCCCGTTGGGATCGCCGGTCCTGGCGAAGTTCGTCCAATAGCTCTGGATCAGATTGGACATCTCGCGGTCGTCAGAGCGCCACACCGCACCCAACCGTGAGTCGAGGTTGCCGAAAACGT
>Ga0206946_1230_pt1 | contig 11622 bp, 7 predicted proteins | sample Alteio_BWOrgHeat_2_FD_152965 | JGI IMG/M metagenome (GOLD analysis project Ga0206946, IMG submission 152965) | Enriched cells from forest soil in Barre Woods Harvard Forest LTER site, Petersham, Massachusetts, United States -... | ecosystem: Environmental > Terrestrial > Soil > Temperate forest > O... | reverse complement strand
GGTTGGTGGCGAAGCGCTCTAGATTGTGCTCAAGGAAGAAGAGCTTGTAAAAAGTGGGGTTTCGTTTCTGAACAGCGATGTACCAGGGCAGCACCATCGCAAGGTAGAGGAGAACGCCGGGAAGCCAGATGGTGCGGCGGAGGAGAGACCACTCACGGCGGAGGCCGGCGAAGAGAAGGATGATGATGAGGGCAAGGAAGGGAGCGACAGGGCCTTTGGCGAGGGTCGCGGCGGCTCCGAAGAAATAGAGATCGAAGAGCCAGAACTTCTTGCCCGTCTCGTACCACGCGTACCAGCCGAGCATGCCGATGCAGAAAGGTGCTGCGAGCTGCATATCGGTGGAGGCTCCGCGGGAGAAGCTGACGATGGCGACGGAGGATGCGGTGATGAGCGCAGCGTCGAGGTGCCCTCCGGGGCGGAACCGCCGCATGTGGAGAAAGATCAGGATGATGAGGACGAAGGCTCCGGACGTGGACGGGAGCCGTGCCGCCCAGTCCGAGACGCCAAACTCCTTGAAGAAGCCCATGGCGCGCCAGTAGTAGAGGGCGGGCTTCTCGAGCCAGGGCTGACCGTACAGGACTGGAGTAATGGTTCCTCCCGCTAGGCAGTGGAAGGAGTGACGCAAGTCGGCAGGGCGCAGGCTGCGGGGAAAGACCTTGGCGTTGACCTCGTGGCACGCGGCGGAATGAGCGGCGAGCATCTCGCGGGAGATCTGTGCGTAGCGAGGCTCGTCTGCGCCGACGAGTCCCAACTGGTCGCCGCCGAAGAAGGGAACCAGACCGTAAAGCAGCAGAAAGCCGCTGACGAGGATCAGGATCATCATCTCGCGAGACGCGGTTGCCTCGGGATGCTCCCAGAAACGGTGCAGCCAGGCGTAGCGTGCAGGCTGTGGCGGTGCGCCGGTGGCGGCGGATTGTTCAAGATCGTTCATTTGATTCGTGGAGCGTGACAAGGCTAACAGAGTCCTGTCCGAAGCTGGGCCAGGATCCTGTCGGTGGCTTCGGTGAGGGGCCCATCCAGAGTGCAGCCGCTGGCGCTGCGGTGGCCGCCCCCGCCGAAACCCTCGGCGATCTGGGCTACATCGACCTTGCCTTTACTGCGGATGCTGAGGCGGAACTGATCGGCTGAGGGAAGCTCACGAAGGAAGACCGCAGACTCGATTCCGTCGATGCTGATGAGGTAGTTGACGACGCCTTCGCAGTCCTCGGCTTCTGCGCCGACCTGATCCATGTCGTCGTTGGTGACCCAGCTCCAGGCCAGGGGACCGTCACACTGGAGGTTGGAAAGAGCCGTGCCCAGAAGGCGAATCTTGCTGGCCGGGTTGGAAAAGTAGAGGTCGCGGGCGATCTGGCTGGGGTTGGCGCCACGTGCCGTAAGGTCGTGTGCCAGGGCGAAGGTCTCTGCGTTGGTGCTGGGGTAAGTAAAGGAACCAGTGTCGGAGAGGATGGCCGCGTAGAGACAAGTAGCCATCGAAGGCGTGATCTCGACCTTTGCGGCGATCGCGATGCGGTAGATCATGGCGGCAACGGCGCAGGCGTGTTCGTCGATCCAGTTCAGCGCGCCGAAGGGACGGCCGCTCGCATGATGGTCAATATTGATAAGGATCCTATGTTCGAGGCCGAGCAGACCGGTGCGGGCGATGCCATCACACTCGAGCAGGATGGCTGGAGTGGTGGCGGTAGGGTCTACGTGGGCGGCAGAAGGAGCCCGATGGATACGCTCGATGTTAGGGAGGGTTCGGTAGATGAAGGGGACGGGATCGGCGAGGACGATGTGGGCTTCGCACCCAAGTTGATCGAGAATCTCGGCGAGGGCGAGCACGGAGCCGATGGCGTCGCCGTCCGGACGGGCGTGTGAAGTCAGGATAAAGCTGCGGTTGGAGCGAAAGAACTCCAGGAGAGTTTCGATGTGGGCTTCTGGAGTCATGGTTTGGTAGTTGGGGCCGATTCCGGTGTGGATTGTGCTGCGCTGCGCTTCTTCTCCCGTTTCCGCATCCGGCCGAGAAGCTCATCCATCCGGCCTGTCATCTTTTCGGAGCGGTCGATGGCGAAGGTAAGGTCGGGGACGTGACGCACGCCCATGCGGTCGCGAAGCTGCGAGCGGATGTAGGCGCGGGCCGTCATGAGGCCTTCGAGAGTGGAGGCTTCTTCCTGCTCGGTGCCGTGGACGGCGACGAAGATGCGGGCTGACTTGCCGCCGGGTGCCAGTACGACATCGGTAACGTAGCTTGGGGCGATGCGGGGGTCGGATAATTCGCCTTCGAGCATTGCGCCGATCTCTTCAGAGAAAGTATTCGCGACTCGGTTGCGGTGGTACGTTCTGGCTCTTTGCTCGGGCATGTGCTTTTTTCTGGGCTGAACGGTTGAGGATACCAAAGTCTGCAGATTCACTCTAGTTTAATGTACTCGATGATGAATTTGCAGGGCTTATGGACTATTCGGGAACGATATCGGCGTAGGAATCGGTCACTTCGGCTCCCAGTGTGTTTGCTAAGCGGTGGACGGCGTTGTCGATCTGCTGGATCTGCCCGGTGAGATAGCTGGTGGAGGATGAGATGGCGGCGATCCCCAGCGTGGCCCGGTTCCAGACGATTCCGTCATCCATTTCGGCGATAGAGAGATTAAAGCTATGGCGAAGCTTGTCTTTGAGGGAGCGGACAACTTGCCGCCTGTCTTTGAGGGATTGGGCGTGGGGGATTTCGATCTCGATAGTGAGTTTGGCTAAGGGCATTGTCTTGAGAGGATTTGTTGGTCATCGGGTATTGATCCCATTTGGGTAGACTCTGGAACTCGCCGTCCCTCTCCGGCCAGCGGTCAGGTTAGAGCATACCCTTTTCCTGCAGAACATCAGAAACCGTCACTTTACGGAGTGACGACCAGGGTGTAGGGGATGGTGTGGTTTACGCCGGACGTTAGGGCGGTGGCGGTGATCTGGAAGGTGTAGCTGCCGGGGGCGGTTGAGGCAGGAATCTTGCCGCTGCAGCCAGTCAAAGTGGTTGCCGTGAGAGCTGTTAGCAGCAGCAGGCCCAGAAGGGAGCGAGTAAGGCCGACGGTGCGGCGACGGAGCGTCAGGCAGCCGAGGATGGCCGCAAGGGTCAGCGCGGGCCGGGTTGGGAAGGAGCCGTGTCGCGGATCTGTGGCTGGTCGGTGAAGGCGCGCATAGCCGATGACGTCAGACGTGTCGATATAGAGGTTAAAGGTAAGAGTGGCGTTCGCATTGAGGGTTTCGTTGGGGGACACGCAGGTCGCGTGCGGGGGCAGGTTCGAGCAGGTGAGGGCGATCTGTTCGCTAAAGCCGCCGATGGAGGTTACGACGACTGGGAAGGTGCCATGATGCTCAGTCTGCAGCGTGATGCTCGTGTTGGGAGCGGAGAGCGTGAAGTCGGAGACGTTGACGACGACTGAGACAGGCACCGACATCGACGGGCTGTAGTTGATATCGCCGGAGTAGGAAGCGGAGATGAGATGGGTCCCGGGGGCGAGGCTGGAGATGAGAATGGTGGCCGAGCCGTTGGTGAAGGGAAACGGCGGGGTAATAGGCGCGCCGCTATCGAAGAGGGTGACAGTTCCGGTTGCAGGCGGAAGGGTCGAGGATCCGGTTGGAAGAGTGGCTCCAGGGGCGCTGATGGTCGCGACGAACTGGATATTAGCGCGCTGGGACGCAGGATTCGGCCCGGCGGTTACGCTGGTTGCGGAGGGCGCCGGGTTGACGGTGATGGCCACTGGGTTGGAGGTGTCTGTTCCGTAGTGGGCGACGAAGGTGGCAGGCCCCCCGGTGAGGACAACCACGGCGGAGCAGGTGGCGGTCGCGTCAAGGATGCAGGTAACGGTAACAGGGCCAGTGAAGGTGATCTGGCCGGTAGGCGTGGATGTGCCTGTGGTGGTGACGTGGGCGGTCAGGGTAATGGGATGGAAGGCCTGGCCGGGGTTCGGCGCAGCGGTAAGGGTCACGGAGTATGGACTGGTCGGCGTCTCTGGTGTGATGACCTCAATCACCGTGTTGGAAGTGGCAGCGGCGTGGTTGCTATCCCCGGCGAAGCTGGCCTGGATGGGATGGGAGCCGATGGTCAGCGAGGTGGTGCTGAAGATATAGGCTCCAGCGGCATTCGGCGTAGCGATGGTGGCGAGCGGGCTGCCGTTGTCGGTGAGTTGGATAGGCCCGGGGTTGCTGCCGTCGGTTGAGGTGCTGGTGACGGTGAAGGTCACGGTCCCGCCGGCCTCAGACGGATTGGGCGTCGAGGCCAATGTGAGCGTGGTCGGGTAGGGGTCCACGAGAACGTAGACCTTGACCGAGAAGGCTGGGTCGACGGCTCCGGTGCCAGGATATTGGGCGAGGTAGGTGTGGAGTCCGGGAGTGACGTTATGCAGGGTATAGACCGCGGCGGCGTTCGAGTCGAGAGTAACGGTAGGGGTGAGTGGTTGGAGATCCTGAAGGAAGGTGATGGGTGTCCCGGAGGGGATGCCGTTGTGCGTGTTGGTCACCGTGGCAGTGAGGGTGAGGTCGGCTCCGGCGGCAAGATGGGTCGAGGAGACGGTCAGCAGGACGCCTGTGGGCGCGGAGAGGGTGCCCGGAAGCTCGTACGCTCCCAGATCGGTGATGGCGTAGGGAGTTTTGCCCAGGAAGTTTTGCGGACGGGTATTGCCGTCGAGATCGACAAAGGAGATGGCGCTGTTGTTGCCCACGTCGATGGCCGGAGAGGTGGTCTGAAGGTGGAAGTCAGGGGTAGAGGTGGAGACGAAGAGCGGATCGGCTGCGAGGTTGCCATAGGTGCCCGAGGTGTAATCGCAGTAGGACGATGGGGAGGGAGCAAGGGCAGCGTTGAAGACGTCGTTGTGATCCCATACGACCGGATCGGTGGACGGGCTAGGGGCCTGGCAGAAGACAGTGGGGGTCGCTGAAGTGCCGCCGACGATGTTGTTAACAAGGATGGGTGGGACGGCGGGGGCGAAGAGAGAGATCTGAGCGCCGATGTCGGTGAACGGGACCGACTGAAAAGTGGCATTGCCGTAAAGAGTATTGCTTGTGATCGTGGTGGCGGCGCTGGGCGAGAAAAATGTAATACCCGGGCCTGCATTGTTGTAGATAAGGTTATCGTCGATGTTGAGCTGGCCCGACGTGGAACTGACAATGCCGAATCCGTTGGTGTAACCACCCGTGTAGACGCCCGGAGGGTAATATCCCTGTGTGTTGCGGATCACGTTGCGGAGGATGGTGGCAGAGGCGTTGTTGGCGACCATGATGCCGCCAAATTGATTGCCGTCGAGAATGTTGCGCTGGATGACGGGGCTCGTGGGGTCGGTGGTCTGCTCGACGAAGATGCCATAGCCGTTGGCCTGACAGTTGCTGCCGGAGCCGCCATCATAAGCATTGCCGGTGATGAGGTTGTTCGTGATGAGGACGGTGCCGGAGCGAACGTAAATGCCGCATGAGGCGTTGTTCTGGATCTGGTTTTGCTGGATCAGAGCGTTGCCGCTGACGACGATGCCCCCTCCGAAAGACTGGCGGCTCGTGCCGGGGCTGCCGTTCTGAATGATGAAGCCGGAAAGGACAGCTTGCGGGGCACCGGCCGGGATGATCATGGTGACGGTGCTGGCCAGCCCGCCCCCGTCGATGGTGGCTTTGGGACCGGTGAGGTCGGTAGTCACCGTGATCGACTTGCCCGTGAAGGCAATATTTTCTTTATAGGTGCCTGGGGCAACGAGGACGGTGTCGCCGTTACTGGAGGCACCAATAGCGGACTGGATCGTAGGGTATTGGCTGGGAACGGTGCGAACGGTGAAGGCGCGGGCCGGAATCAGGCTAAGCCCAAAGATAAAAAAGAGCAAAGAGCAGAAAAGTCTCGAAGGGTGCATACTCACCGCCGGTCAATTCTTGCTTTAGGGGCCCGTTTCGTCGATTTCTAAACTGAGAACGGGAGGTTGGATGCGGGAACGGTGCAAAGGGTGGGATCGGATCTCTTTAGATTCTTCAGCTTGCCCGTGTTTTAAGAACCTGAGGTGAATTTTCGCTTGTGACGCGACGGAAAGTTGACGTGAGCGAGCGACAGTCCTAGTGTCATTTTACAAGTAGGATCGGGCCGAAACGTTGAGACGAGGTGAGGTATGGCCGAAGCTGAACAGGTTCGTTTACAGGAGAGCAAGGACGGGGTGAAGGCGTGGAAGCAGTGGGGTCCATACCTGAGCGAGCGGCAGTGGGGAACGGTTCGTGAAGACTATAGCCCGAATGGAGATGCGTGGAACTACTTCACGCATGATCAGGCGCGGTCACGCATTTACAAGTGGGGCGAAGATGGAATTGCGGGCATCTCCGACGACAAGCAGCATATCTGTTTTGCGCTGGCGATGTGGAATGGCGTCGATCCGATTCTGAAGGAGCGCCTGTTTGGGCTCACGAACTCGGAGGGCAATCACGGCGAGGATTGCAAGGAGTACTACTTCTATCTCGACAGCACGCCGACCCACTCCTACATGAAGTATCTGTACAAATATCCGCAAGGTGAGTATCCGTATGAAGACATCGTCAAGACCAATTACAAGCGGACGCGGCTGGAGCAGGAGTATGAGCTGATCGACACCGGTGTCTTCGATCGAGACGAATACTTCGATGTGTTCGTCGAGTACGCGAAGGCCGATCACGACGACATCCTGATAAAGATTACGCTGGCGAACCGCGGCCCTCAGGTGGCTACGCTGCATCTGCTGCCGACGTTGTGGTTTCGCAATACGTGGTTTCGAAGCCGCGATGCGAAGGTGCCGGAGCTGCGCGCGGTGAAGAGTAAGAGCAAGAACAACGCTTCGGTGATCGCTGCCCAGCACGAAACAATGGGGCAGCTTTATCTTCACTGTGAGGGTGGGGTCCCGCTGCTGTTCACGAACAACGAGACGAATGAGAAACGCGTCTCGGGTGGGACGAATTCCACGCCTTACGTGAAGGATGGTTTTCACGAATTCGTCGTGCATGGAAATAAGGACGCGGTGAATCCTGCAGCCGTAGGGACGAAGGCAGCGGCCCACTACCAGGTGACGGTGGGGCCGAGGGAGAGTTCCGTGGTGCGGCTGCGTCTGACGCGGGCCGATGCATTGAGGGGCGGCGGATGCGGTGCGGACTTTGAGGCAGTGTTCCAGGACAGAGAACACGAAGCCGATGAGTTTTACGCGTCGGTGATGCAGGTCTGCACGAACGAAGATGATCACCGCATCGTACGGCAGGCATTGTCCGGAATGCTGTGGTCGAAGCAGTTCTATTACTTCGATCTGGATATCTGGCTCAGGGAACACGGCTACAACGCGACCGGTGCGGGGCGTGGTGTGAATAACATGCGCAATGCGCCGTGGTTCCACATGGTCAACGAAGACGTGATCTCGATGCCGGATAAGTGGGAGTATCCGTGGTATGCGGCGTGGGATCTGGCCTTCCATACGGTTGCGCTGTCGATGGTGGATATTGATTTTGCGAAGGAACAGCTCCGGCTGATGGTCAGCGAGTCGTATCTGCATCCGAATGGACAGCTGCCTGCCTATGAGTGGAACTTCGGGGACGTTAATCCACCGGTGCACGCGTGGGCGACGTTGTATGTGTACCTGACCGAGAAGAGTATCCGGAAGGCGGGAGATGTTGAGTTTCTGAAAGAGTGCTTCCGTAAGCTGCTGCTGAACTTTACGTGGTGGGTGAACCGGAAGGATCGTTCTGGAAAGAACGTTTTCGAAGGCGGATTTCTAGGACTGGATAACATCGGAGTCTTTGACCGGAGTGCTTCGCTACCCGATGGCGGCTATCTGGAGCAGGCAGATGGAACAGCGTGGATGGCGATGTTCTGTCAGAGCATGTTGAGCATCTCGCTGGAGCTTGTTGCCGTGGATTCGAGCTATGAGCAGATCGCGGACAAGTTCCTGGAGCACTTTTTGTGGATCGCCGGGGCGATGGATCCGGCGGGCGATTACGACAACGAACTTTGGGATGAAGCGGATGGCTTCTTCTACGACGTGCTGAATATGCCGAATGGCGGAGCCTGCCGCCTAAAGCTGAAGTCGATGGTGGGGCTGTTGCCGTTGTGCGCAGTGGCGATTATTCCTCCTGATTTGATCGAGCGATATCCGCGATTGATGAAGCGGGTGCGGAACTTCTTTCAGCGGCGGCCGGAACTTGCAGCGAATCTGCACGATCCTGAGGTGCCGGGAGAGAATGGACGCTATCTCCTGTCGGTGTTGAATCGAGACAATTTGAAGCGAGTCCTGTCGCGGATGCTCGATGAGAAGCAATTCTTCAGCCCGCATGGCATCCGGTCCATCTCGAGGGAGCATCTAGACAAGCCGTATGAGTTCGACATGGATGGGAAGAAGTTCACGGTGCAGTATGAGCCAGCGGAATCTTCCACGGGACTGTTCGGCGGAAATTCGAACTGGAGAGGACCGGTCTGGATGCCGGTGAATGGCTTGATCCTGAAGTCGCTGCTCCTGCTGTATCAGTATTACGGCGACACATTTCGGATCGAGTGCCCGACTGGCTCAGGCGTGGAGAAAAATCTTTTTGAGGTCGCGAATGATCTCTCCGACCGCATGGCGACGATCTTTCGCGAAGACAAGAACGGGCGCAGGCCGGTGTATGGCGATACGGAGAAGTTCCAGACGGATCCGCACTGGCACGATTACCTGCTCTTTTACGAGTACTTCCACGGAGACAACGGGGCAGGCATCGGTGCCAGCCATCAAACAGGATGGACAGGGCTCGTGGCGCGGTTTATCCACCTGTTCGAGAGTGTAAAGGGTGCGGACCTGATGAAGGAGGGCCTGGCTTCGCTCATTCGCCTGAAGCCGCTGGCCGGCGCTGAAGCCCATGTCGCCGGTGAAGGCGGCCCGGTGACCAAGGAGCCTGCCACAGTGAGCAAGTAGGTGTTGAAAGGCTGCAGCTTCAATCGCCACGATCCGTCTTCTTGTTATAAAAGACGACGGCGAATCCGTTAGGCGCATGGCACGGTGTATTCATCGTGCAAACAGTCCCCCTCCTGCTGTCAGATAGCTCGCAACCATAAACAAGCGCCATCGTCCAACCATTCGCGGTATTCGGTAGTGTCTCAGTCTGGGTTATGAAACAATCGCGCACATGAAAGCGGTTCTGAAAGCACAGTTGCCCAAATATCTTACGATAATGGCAGGAACGGCTCTCACCAGGATCGGGTGGCGGATCTATCATCAACGCAGCCTGCTGGACCGGTCTACCGGGTACGTACTCGCCGGCATCACTATCTTTTTCGTTACCTACATCCTGGTCATATGGAATCAAGATAGGCCGGAAAGCTCCGCCACAGATTTAAACTGAGACAGTACCCGGTATTCTCATCTCGACATTCCGGGACCAGCTGCGAGCCCGACACTTCATTTCCAACCATGAATGAAAATTTTCACCTATAATTCCTCTGCCGTCACTTCAGCCCAAGGACTCTCCGTGAACTTAAAGCATCTCGGCCTCGCCACCGCACTCCTCATGGCCTCAGCATCCTTCACGTACGCGCAACTCGCAAGCACCCCGCCCGACACCACCCCCACCAATCATCCCATCCCTGCAATCCAGGACACCGAGACCCCAGCCCAGCGCGACGCCCGCATGGAATGGTGGCGCGAAGCCCGCTTCGGCATGTTCATCCACTGGGGCCTCTACTCCATCCCCGCAGGCGAGTGGCACGGCCAGCGCTCCACCCACATCGGCGAGTGGATCATGAACGACCTCTCCATCCCCGTCGCCGACTATAAGGCCTTTGCACCCCAGTTCAACCCCACCGGCTTCAGTGCGCATGACATCGTCGCCCTCGCCAAAGCCGCCGGGATGAAGTACATCGTCATCACCGCCAAACACCACGACGGCTTCGCCATGTTCGACTCCAAGGTCGATCCCTTCAATATCGTCGCCGCCACTCCCTTCAAGCGCGACCCCCTCAAAGAACTCGCCGAAGAGTGCCGCAAGCAAGGCGTGAAGCTCGGCTTCTATTACTCGCAGTCGCAGGACTGGACCGCACCCGGCGGAGCAGCAGCCGTTCGTGGCACCCACGACAAGGAAACCGGCCACTGGGACAAGGCACAGGACGGCTCCTTCGACGATTATCTGAAGAACAAGTCCATCCCGCAGATCAAAGAGCTGCTTGAAAACTACAAGGGCTACCCCGTCGTCGTCTGGTTCGACACCCCCGGCAAGACCATGACTCCCGAACGCGCCGCCGAGGTCGTCAAGCTCCTCAACCAGTACCCCAACCTCATCTGGAACAACCGTCTCGGCGGCACCTACAAAGGCGACACCGAAACCCCCGAGCAGTACATCCCTGCCCAGGGCTTCCCCGGCCGCGACTGGGAGTCCTGCATGACCATGAACGACACCTGGGGCTTCAAGTCCTTCGATACCAACTTCAAATCCACCGAGACCCTCCTCCGCAACCTCATCGACATCGCCAGCAAGGGCGGCAACTATCTCCTCAACATCGGCCCCGACTCCCACGGCGTCGTCCCCGCACCCGAAGTCGAACGTCTCCAGCAGATGGGCCAGTGGCTCAAGGTCAATGGAGAAGCCATCTACAACACCCAGGCCACCCTCTTCGACGTCCCCACCGGCACCTTCAGCAACGAAAAGGACAGCCGTGGCCGCCAGAAGTTCATCCCCACCTGGAACTGGCGCTCCACCACCGGCCCCAACAAGATCTACATCTCAATCTTCCAGTGGCCCTCAGCTAACGGATCACAAGCCACCTTCCACCTCGACAAGCTCCCGCGCAAAGTCACCAGCGCCTACCTGCTGGCCGACAAAGCCCACAAACCCCTCAAGCTAACCCCCAACGGCGAAGGCCTCGACATCCAACTCCCAGCCAAGGCGCTCGATCCAATCGCCACGGTGCTGGTTCTCAACACAGCGAGTTAAGTCAAAAGAGGGTGCGGCTCACAACCGCACCCTCCTTTACCGCGATTCACCGACCGCTCATGACATCCCCCGGACTTTCCGCATCCTATGTCTAGCTGATGCAATAACTCCACTTCTTGCACGCTGTACCACTGCATCTGGGTTTCCCGGTCTGACACTTACGTCCATCGGAGATCTCCTCATGAAGCCAGCCGTCCTTCGCGTCCTCTCACGATCCCTGCTCTCCCTTGCTCTGGTATCCGTCTCGCTCTCCTCGCATGCGCAGCAACTGGGCCACTACATCGGAGGATTCACAGGCCTCGAAAACGGTTCCTCCGCGCCCCCCGGTCTCTATGTCGCCGCCTTCGGCCTCGTCCAGCCCATCGACTCCATCAGAGGCCCTGCAGGCAACACCGTCTTCAAGCCCGACATCAACGTCGGCGGTGCCATAGCCGCTTACAGCGTTACCACGGAGAAGAAGTTCCTCGGCGCAGAATACGGGCTCGCCTTCATGGTCCCCGTGCTCAACACCCGATTCAACTCCAATATCTTCGATGTCAATGAGGTATCCGCTGGCCTCTCCGACATCCTCTTCATGCCCATCAACCTCGGCTGGACAAAGGGCAAGGCCAACTACACCGTCAACTACAGCTTCTACGCCCCCACCGGAGACTTCGACCCTAACTCAGCTCTCAACCCCGGCCTCGGCTTCTGGGAGCACCAGATCCAGGGTGGCCTGACCTA
>Ga0206946_1229_pt1 | contig 11643 bp, 10 predicted proteins | sample Alteio_BWOrgHeat_2_FD_152965 | JGI IMG/M metagenome (GOLD analysis project Ga0206946, IMG submission 152965) | Enriched cells from forest soil in Barre Woods Harvard Forest LTER site, Petersham, Massachusetts, United States -... | ecosystem: Environmental > Terrestrial > Soil > Temperate forest > O... | reverse complement strand
GGATTACGTTGAGGTTTGGCTCGGTGGTGTTGGCGTGGGATTGGAGGAGCATTTCGATGAGGCCGGTAGGGCCGCCGAAGTTGCCGTCGACCTGGAAGGGGGCGTTTTTCTGGAGACCGCAGACGTCGAAGAGGTTGGGCCGCGTGGATTGGCGGAAGAGTTGGAGAACGCTTTGGTAGGCGGCGTCTCCGTCTTCGAGGCGAGCCATGCAGTTGATGATCCAGGAGCGCGACCAGCCGGTGCTGCCACCGTTCGCGGCAAGACGCCGGTCGAGGGTGGTGCGGCAGGCCTGGGCGAGGTCGGGCGTGCTGCGCGGTGTGATCTGGTCGTCGGGGAAGAGGGCGAAGAGGTGGGAGATGTGACGGTGGCCGGGCTCGTTTTCGACGTAGTCTTCGGGCCACTCCTGCAGGTTGCCGGCTTTGCCGATCTTGAAGGATGGGAGTTGGGTGAGGGCGGCGTGGGCGCGGGTGTGGAGATCGGTGTCAGAGGTCAGGGCGGAGGGGCCGAGGACTTCGGCGGCTTGCAGGAGGCGGGTGAGGACGGCTCGGGTGATCTCGGTGTCCATGGTGGGGGCCATGCAGAGATTGTGTGCGGAGCCGTCGGGGAGGCGGTACTTATTTTCGGGCGAGCAGGAGGGGCCGGTGATGAGATGGCCGGCGTAGGGCGTTCCGGTAGGGGCGGGGATGAGGTAATCGAGGAGGAAGAGGGCGTTGTCTCGGAGACGCGGGTAGGCGCGGTCGCGGAGGAAGACGGTGTCGCGGGTGTAGTCGAAGTGGTCCCAGAGGTGAAGGGATAGCCAGGCTCCGCCCATGGGCCAGATGCCTCCGCCGAGGGCGTCGATGGGGGAGGTGTCGCCCCAGATGTCGGTGTTGTGATGGGTGACGGTGCCGCGTGCTTTGTAGTAGCGCTGAGCGGTGATGGTTCCGGACGGACGGGCGTTGTCGATGAGGTCGAAGAGGGGAGTGTTGAGGCTGGCGAGGTTGGCACGGTTGGCCAGCCAGTAGTTCATCTCAGTATTGATATTGATGGTGTACTTGGAACCCCAGGGCGGATCGACGGATTCGTTCCAGATGCCTTGCAGGTTGGAGGCGAGGGTTCCGGGGCGGGAACTGGAGATGAGCATGTAGCGGCCGTACTGAAAGTAGATGGGGAGAAGATGGATGTCTTCGCCGCCGTCTTTGATGTGCTGGACACGCTTGTCGGTGGGGATGGCGGCGTTGGGATCTTTTTCTCCGAGGGGCAGAAAGGAGATTTCGGCGCGGCGGAAGAGACGCTGGTGGTCGGCGATGTGGCGGCTGCGGAGATCGGCGTAGCTGCGGGTGCGGGCTGCTGAAAGATTTTTGGATACGGCTGCCTGCATGGCTGCTTCACCTGCGGGGTAGCGGTAGTTAGTGGCGCAGTCGATGAACAGCGTTGCGGTTGTTGCGTTGGCGATGATGAGTGCAGCGTCCTTTGTGGTGACGGTGCCTTTGGGGTCGGGGATGGCGAGGAGCTCGGCATAATATTTGACGCCGACCTGACGCTCTTTGATGGGGAGCCCTGGGTTGTCGTTGATCGGAAGGGCTTCGCCGGAGAGCGTGAGACGTCTGGGCGCGATGGCCGCGGTGGCGAAGTGCGCGGGGCGGTCGAGGGTGGCGATGAAGTTCAGTTTGCTGGGGGTGCTCGAGGTGAGGCGAATGACGATGACCTGATCGGGAGCCGAACTGAAGACTTCGCGGGTGTAACGAGTGCCGTTGTGGGTGAATGTTGTTGTCGCGATGGCGGTGTCGAGATTCAGCTCGAGGCGGTAGTCTTCGAGATACGTTTCAGGTGTGAGGCCGCTGGGGGTGAAGTCCAGGTGGAGGTCGCCGAGGGTTTGGTAGCATGGCATGCGGCGGGGGATCGACATCATGTCGGAGAGCGCAAGGGCTTCGGCTTCGGCAACTTTGCCGGCGAAGAGGAGCTCGCGGATTTTAGGAACGGCCTCACCTGCTTTGGGGTTGTTGCGATCTCGGTGCTCGCCGTCCCAGATGGAGTCTTCGTTTAGCTGAATGCGCTCGCGGGAGGGATTGCCGAAGATGCAGGCTCCGAGACGCCCGTTGCCCACGGGGAGGGAGTCGGCCCACTGGGCGGCGGGCTGGTGGAAGAAGAGCTTGTAAGGAGTGTCGTCATCCTGTGGGATGGACGCCGATGTCGCGAAAGCTGGGCGTTGCGAGATGGCTGCGGCTGCTGCGGCGGAGGTGGTGAGGAATCTGCGGCGAGTAGTGCGGGGGATCATTCGTGCTCCGTGGAGGGCAAATAAAGGTGGTCAGGTGCTTGGACTGATTTCAATCAGAGATGAAATTCTATTTTAGGGGATAAATATTTGGCTTCGGTACTTCATGAGGACGTGAGCGTAATCGAAGATCTTGTGGCCGGGACTAAGGCTGGAATAGTAAAGTGATGGCGGAAATCATCCATGAGGTGAATCGAAATGAAGCCAGCCCTGTCTTCCGCCGAGATCGATGCTCTGTTGAAAACTCATCCAGAGTGGAAGCTTCAACAGGGGAAGCTCGTTCGCGAGTGGAGCTTCAAGGATTTTGTCGAGGCCATGGCCTTCGTGAACCGTGTCGCGGTATTCGCGGAATCAGCAGGCCACCATCCTGACATTGACATTCGCTACAACCGGGTTCTGCTCGGCCTTGTGTCGCATGACGCTGGAGGTATTACCAGCCGGGATGCCGCTATGGCCGGGCGCATCACCAAGGAATTGGCATAGGTTTCCGGTCACGAAACTCGATGATGTCTACCAAAAACTCGCCCCTTCCATTGTTTGTAGCGGCGTTCGGTGGGCTATTCCGAAAAAACATAGGAAACAGCTTTTGAGGTGCATTGTTTTGTTATACTATTGAAAATAAATATGTTATTGACGAATTTGGCTGATGGATGAATCTTTGTTCACCAATAATTTGCGTAAATTTCTATGATGGAATGTATTTTTTTGATGATCTCCTCCATATTGTGGTATATTGAATTTGTAAGGACGTGAGTGATCCCCGTCCGTCAGGTTTCTCAGCCGTAAATCACTGGCTGACACAAGTTGCGTCACTGGCCTCCCGGCACGAACAACGAACCGTTCGTGCCGCCTTTTTTTTGCGCGTTTCTGAGTGCGACGCAGCCTCGCAGCAAATGCCGGTATAAGTATCTGAATAAAAGCAGCTTAGTTCTAGCCGGCAACAGCTTGCTGACAATTTAGCGAGATGAGCACTATGATACGGAACATGAAGAGAACCCTTGGTTGCTTAGTCCTCGGGCTGGTTACCCTTGCAGCGTCGGCGCAATGGACGAATCCGTCAGCAGATGTTCCGGCGTATAACGCAAGTGCTCCTACCAAACAATTGCCGGCTGTGTTGAGTGGAGACCAGCTAACAGGAATTTACTTCTCTCATCCCTATCAGGTGACTGCTTACAAGATGGCTGCGAAGATCCCAGCGGTCCTGCACCAGCAGCCTTGTTATTGCCATTGCGACCGGGCAATGGGCCACAACAGCCTGCACAGCTGTTTTGAAGGAACTCATGGGGCCGTCTGTTCCACATGCTTGAAAGAGATTATCTATACCTATGAGCAGACGAAGAAAGGCTTGACGCCGTCCCAGATTCGCGCGGGCATCGAACGTGGGGAGTGGCAGACGGTTGATCTTGAAAAGGCTGCGCTCTAGGTCAGTTTCCTGCGTCGGGCGAGATCGCCTTCGCCTTAACTGAAAAATCGGCAAACACCGGATCTTTAGGAAGTGCTTTGAGTCCCGCTACAACGGACTCGGCATTTAATTCTGCCCCAGCGCGGCTCGTGTGCGTGTGAGGATCGGCGAAAAGCGCCTCGACCTTGGCTTCGCCCAAAGCATCGTAGTGCCGGGCGATGATCTCGTTAAGGTTGATGAAGGCGATGTGCTGCTGCGACGACACCTGCTGAGCCCAGCCACCGTAGTCCTGTGCATTGCGAACAACCTTGCCGTCCTTCCATATCTTTCTTGGGATGGGTGAGCAAATAATTGGAGTCGCACCTTTGGCGAGCGTGTCGGTCACATATTTCCGCATGTACCAGCCGTAGGTATGCACGGTTTCATGGCGCTGCAGGATAGGGTTCTCGATCTCTTTGGTCTCTTCGCCAACGCCCGGTAGGGTGCCTCGAGCGCGAGATGTATCGTCCAAGGGGCCTGAGTCGTTGTGTCCGAATTGAAATAGTACGACGTCGCCGGGCTTCATCAGCGCGAGCGTGTCGTCCCAATGTCCTTCAGTTATGTAGGTGCGACTGCTACGACCACCGATGGCACGGTTCACTACGTTGATCTTGCTCGGATCGAAGAAGTCGACGAGGGGCTCGCCCCATCCCCACTGACTATTGGCTCCGTCGCCATGACCATTGCGGACTGTTGAATCGCCTACGAGGAATAACGTTGGCAGGGAAGCGTTGGCAGGTTTGGGCAGGCCGAGCTTTTCGTGGAGAGCCGGGTCGGTGGGAGATACATATGGAGCGGGCTGTTGAGCCAAGAGTGGTGCTTGTGCAAGAACGAAGGTGAGGCAGTAGATGAGGTGCGGCAGGCATTTCTGCATGGAAAATGTTTACGCAGGAAATCAGGACTCGTCAAGGACGGGGGCGCGCGGCGTATTCTCGATGCATGAACTGGGTCTTCTGGGCTTTGCTCTCCGCCGCATTCGCTGCTGCAACGGCATTGCTCGCCAAGGTAGGGGTTTCCGGCATCGACTCCAACTTGGCGACAGCGATTCGCACTACTGTCATCCTGGTCTTCACGTGGGCTATCGCAATAGGTTTGGAGACTCACAATGGTCTGTCGGAGATCAGCCGGAGAAGCTGGCTGTTTCTTATCCTTTCAGGGATTTGTACTGGTCTCTCTTGGTTGTGTTACTTTCGGGCGTTGCAACTCGGGCCTGCCTCAAGCGTGGCTCCTGTCGACAAGCTCAGTGTTGTACTTGTCATCCTGGGTGCGTGGCTGTTCCTGGGCGAGCATCTAACTCCATTGAAGATCGGCGCGGCGTCACTGATTACTATTGGCGCGGCGATTTTGGCTTTCGCCAAGTCGTGATGCTCTATGAACATCTAGGAAAATTTTGAGTTCAGATTGTTTCGGTAGGGACGGATATCAGGCTGTTGCATGCTACGGATAACTGCGTTTCGTTTGAATTGGATACGGACTTACTTTGATGAAAATCCATTTTTGTTGAATAGAATTTTATTTCGTTATCTCGTAAGTTACGGCTCTGCACGATATATACAAAGCAGGCGAATCATGTCAGAGTAATCGCATGGTGCCCTCCCCTCGCACTATCGCCTTAGTCCTGGCTGGTTCGATTTTGCTCTGGTGTGCTCCTCTTCATGTAACTCATGCGGGTGCACTGAGTCAGTCGACCAGCCCTGCTGTGTCAACTTACGGAGCGCAATTGGTTGCAGGACCTATGGCGTTTCCAGATGGCTTTATGCCTTCGGTGAAAACATATGGTGCTATGGGTGATGGCGTCACCGATGATACGGGCGCAATTCAGCGAGCGCTGGCTGATAGCCGACAGGATGCATCGGGGGATTATTATGGTCGACCGAAGGCTCTGTACTTTCCGCCGGGGACTTATCTTGTAAGCGATACGCTGCGGTGGAATGGTTGCTGTGTTACGTTGCAGGGCGCCGGTTCTGCTACAACCACTATTCGCCTTGCACCTGGTTCGAATGGCTTCGGCGATTCGACGAATCCCAAACCGCTGATCGTAACTCCACACGGCAATACATCGTTTCATCAAAATATCTGGGATATGGGAATAAGTATCGGTCCGAATAATGCCGGAGCAATTGGAATTAATTATGGCTCCAACAATAGTGGTTCGGTGCACAATGTCAACATAGTGAGTGAGGATGGAAAGGGGACGAGGGGGATCGATCTCACGGGCCAGTACGCAGGGCCTTTGCTGATCAAGAATGTTGCGATACAGGGATTTGATGTCGGGATCGATTTGAAGAACGCCGAGTACAGTGAAACATTTGAAGATATTACTCTAAGCCAACAGAATGTGGCTGGTATTCGCAACGCGCAACAGACGATCACTGTGCGAGGTTTGCTGAGCAACAATGCGGTTCCAGCAATCCTGAACAACGGCGGCGGCTTTGTCTTGCTGTTGGATTCGAATCTCAATGGCGGTAGTGCGGCTCGGACTGCGATTGAAACGAGTAGCACATTTTATCTGAGGAACATTACGTCGAGCGGATATTCTTCGACGCTGCTGGATAAGTCAAGCTCTACACCTGTCAGCGTAAAAGGAACAATCTCTGAGTATCTTGTGGGACAGCCGCGTAGTATTTCTGGTTCTGCAACGCCAGCGAGTTTAAAGTTGAGTGTGAGCGAGACGCCATCTTCGACAAACGATCCGCTGCCGCAGTGGGCTGCGTTCAAGCCTGCGTGGTATGGCGATACATCCTCGCTGCAGACGTTGCTCAACGGTGGAGCATCGACTATCTATTTTCCGTTTGGGGCTTATTTCTCATACGCAGAGGCCAAGGCTACTGTTCCTGATTCAGTAAATCGGATCGTAGGTTTCTCTTCCGTGATTAATGGTGATCCGGCGGGCGCGAACGGAGGTGGCATCAGACTCGTGGTGAATAGCAATGCGACTGCGCCTCTCTTTATTGAACAGTTTGGTTACGGTTTAAAGGTGGAACATCATGGAAGCCGGCCGATCGTTGTAAAGGACGCGTTTGTCACTTATTCAAGCTCTCCTGGTGCAGGGAACTTGTATATGGACGATGTTGAAGTGGGATCATTTGTTGTACAAGGTGGTCAAAACTTGTGGGCGCGACAACTAAATGTGGAGGGAAATGGGACGAAGATCGCGAACCAAGGCGGGAATGTGTGGGTTCTGGGATTTAAGTCGGAAGGGACTGGAATCAATGTCGATACTTCGCAAGGTGGACAGTCGGAGATATTAGGGTCGTTGATCTATCCGGCAACCGCCGTCTCGCCAACTGATATCGCATTCCGTTCTTCTAACGCAAATTCTTCATATCTCTATTCTGAATCCGTCTATTGTGCGGGGTGTGGGTATACGGTGCAAGTGCAAGAGACATGCTCGGGTAGAACGGCACAAGTGACGAGTAACGCTTCGACTTCTTTTCGGATGCCGCTTTTCGTTGGGACCGGAGGATGTGGCAATGTTGCGTCCAATGCCGCAAAAAAGATTCGGTGATAAGTTTCGGTGTTGCTAGAAGGCATCAGCCCTCGCTGCTGAATCCGAAACTATGTGTCAGGCTCTAAAGATCACCACGATAAGAGACACAAGGTATCTCAGCGGAATGAGTTGATCGATCGTCGAGCAGTTCCCTATAGATTTCAATGAGCATTTCGTAGTTCTTTTGCTCGGTGTAATGACGGTCGAACCGGCAGCGCGAGGCTTCGCGCATTGATTCGATACGGCTGGAATCAGATGCGAAAGTGCGAAGTGTCTGGAGCAGATCAGAAGGATCACCTGGCTCAAACAGCAGGCCGGAGCGGCCGTCCTGCACCATCTCGGGCAGCCCGCCAATGCGAGAAGCGATGATTGGCAAACCGAAGGAGAAAGCCTCGACCATCACCATAGGAGAACCTTCGTACCAGAGAGAGGGGACTAAGAGAACAGTTGCGCACTTCATTTGTTCGACGACTTGAGCGCGCGACAAATGGCCGAGATAGATGAGACGAGAGCCCGGACGTGCACAGGCCTGCTCTATCTCGACAAGCAATGGCCCGTCGCCTGCAATGTGCACGGGGAGCGGAAGATGACCTAGACGGTCGGCAGCAAGAATGGTCCGCAGTCCTTTTTCCGGGCTCAGCCGACCGGCATAGAGAGCGAAGCCGCCTTGTCCCGTACCATAACCTCGGTCCGGCACAAAGTTCGGCTTGATGCGGATCTTTTCTGCGGGAATTCGATCGTTTCCAAGCTTCCGTGCGGCGAACTGTGTGAGGGCTATATAGCGGTCGATACGGTTTGACCATGTCCCCAGGGCAGCATGGATAGAGGTGGACGCTCCAACAATGGCGCTGCCGACCCGACTACCCCGATAACAAGCATGGATTACGCCAGGAAGGAATGAGTGCCCAACAGAACAGGCTTCGCACGGGCGGCCATCACGAAACAGATATGCATTGGCGCAAAGAAGGCGATAGTTGTGAAGTGTCTGGACTACTGGCACGCCGTACTTTCCTGCTGCGAAAAAGATGGCGGGTGAGATGCTGGGAAAGAAGTTATGCACGTGCAGAACTTCAGGCTGGAACGATACCAGGAGATTCGAAATATCCCGCGAAGCCGGTCTCGAATAGAAGGAGCGTCCAGCCACTACTGCCTGTTGCCAGATTCCTGTGATGCCGTCATTATCGATTGTGTATTGATGAACGCAGTGTCCATGCTGTTGTAGCATCCGCACTTCTTCGGCTACAACCGTGTCTTCTCCGCCGGCTTGTTGATATCGATTGTGGGCGACAAGGATCCTCATGGGCGGTATCGCGAACGTTTTAAATTTTTTAGCCACATCTGAAGCTCATTCCGACAAAATCGCTGCCTCCCGTAACAGCAACTCTATCCATTTTCGCGTTCGCCAAGGTTGAAAACCTTCATAAACTTGTTCAAGTTTGACCTGATAATTCGAAGAAAAAATGGAACACACAGGCATAGTCCGATAGCGAAACGCTCTTGTCAATGGAGCCAAAGGCATGCAATTAAACGGAAAGATGCCTCTTGTGCACTAAGAAGAACGTCCGGAGAACAAAGAGTGATTGCAAGATGAAATTTCGAACCCATATACTCCAAGACAAGAAGGCTCAGGCTCCATCGTTGAGTACAGAGACGATATAGCGAGTGTGCAAGCCTCCTGATGGTTTCAGGCTAAAAAGGTGACGATGATCATACTTTCAGTTCACAACTCAGCGGATATTTACGGATCAAGCCGCTGTCTGTTGAGGATGATGGAGCCGTTTGTCAAGGACGGCCACGATGTGCACGTTGTCGTACCGTGCACCGGACCGCTCGTAGGCCTGCTGGAAGAGAAGGGCATTAAGGTTCATATTCACAAAAACTTGGCCATCGTAGAAAGGACCCAGTTCGCTTCATTTGCGGGCAAGGTATCTCTATTGTGGAGATATCCAGTGTCAACCCTGTGGTTGATCATGTTGATTTTGCGATTGAAGGTGGACCTAGTTCACACAAATACTGGTGTGCTTCCCTCACCGGCACTTGCTGCAAAACTTACGGGTCGAAGACACATATGGCACATTCGAGAATTTCTCTCTGAGTTCCAGTCCGTGTGGAAGATATATCAGTACTACATGTGCCTGTTCTCGACGACGGTGATTACGATCTCTCGCACAGTACAAGACCAGTTCGCAGTCGGATTACAGGATCGATGCATTATCGTTTACGACGGTCTTGGTGAAGATGCAATGACTGTTAATGATGATGACGTGACGAGATTTCGATCAAGCATTGGAGATACGTACCTTCTGATCGGGGTTGTTGGAAGAATCAAATGGCTGAGGAAAGGGCAAGAGGTATTGATCAAGGCGGCTGGGCTGCTCCGCGATAAATTCCCGATCGCGAGGTACGTAATTGTAGGGAGTGTGGCTCCGGGGAATCAGGATCATTTGACCCGATTACGCGAGCTTATCCATAGTCTACAGTTGGATGACCGCGTGATCTTTACAGGCGATGTAGAAGATCCAAAGCCTCTTTATGCGGCTTTTGATGTGACCGTCGTGCCATCAGTGCAACCTGAACCATTTGGCTGCGTTGTTATGGAATCTATGGCTGCGGGGACGCCTGTGATCGGCAGCCGAAGCGGCGGAATAGCGGAGCAAATTATCGACGAGAAGACAGGGTTGCTCTTCGCGCCTGGCGATGAGGTGGATCTCGCGCGCGCTCTGGAACGTGTAATGTCTGATGAGCGTTTGAGGCTTGATATGGGTTGTAAAAGCCGGCAGCATTTTATTGAAACATTCAGGATGGAAGAAACGTACCTTCGCATCGATCAGATATTTCGTGGGGAATCGATTCAAGTCACTTCATCCCACTGGAAAGCCCTTACGAGAATGGAATGAAGAAGTTTCAACTTCTAGAAATCGGTCATAGAGTTTCCTGAATCGGTCTCCTGTTGGAGCATCTGATTCGTTAGTCCAAGCGATCCTTTCGGACTTAAACTGCATCACACTGCACGTGTGCCAGACTCGGTTTTGGAAATGGTGCTACGGATGGGGAGTGAGAAGAAGGTGCTAGTAATTTAGCCCCCTTGCGAGTGATGCATTGCAGGTTCTAAGCTAACCGTGTGGGTGTACCGGTCATCGACTGTAGTTGGCGCGAGGCTCAAAATACGCTAGAGTTTGCGCGCAACTTCCTCTTCTGCTGAATATTGGAGTGCGACGCCTGATGACTATTCTAGGAGTAAGTGTTGCTGCAAATAGCTATGGGGCTGTCGTAGAAAGGAGCCTCGAATGGGCCAAGAGGAGGGATTCGCGGGTACTCGTCTTTGCAAATGTCCATGTGGTGATGGAGGCGGTCGATAGTCCGGCTTATCGTGACAATTTGAACCGAGCGGATATCGTTAGCCCCGATGGCGTTCCTTTGGTGTGGGCTCTTAGGCTATTGGGCCGGCCTGAGGCATCCCGTGTCTATGGTCCTGACTGCACCACCGCTATGCTGAAAAGCGCGGCGGAAAACGGAGTTCCGGTTGGCTTCTACGGTGGATCTCCCGAGGTCTTGGACGCGTTGTTGCAGTTTGTGAGGCGCAACTACCCAACTCTACAAACTCCCTTTTCGATGTCCCCGCCGTTTCGGCAATTGACTGCTGAAGAAGATGACGAAGTGGTCGGGAAAATTGTAGATTCTGGGGTTCGTATTCTTTTTGTTGGTCTCGGTTGCCCCAAGCAGGAAAAGTGGATGATCGAACATCGCGAACGGGTGCCGGCGGTTATGTTCGGTGTCGGTGCTGCCTTTGATTTCCTTGCTGGTAGTAAAAAACAGGCGCCGAGGTGGATGATGAGTTGCGGCCTGGAGTGGATATTCCGGTTTGCAACGGAGCCAAGGAGACTGGCACGGCGTTATCTCAAAAACAATCCGCGCTTCGTCTTCCTCTTCGCCCGACAACTACTCACTGGTCGTGGGGCGGTGCCGCGTGATCCCCAAGGGGGAATTGCCAACCGCCTGAATCTTGATATCCCGCATGGGGGCGCATCTGACTAATCCGTGGAGGTCGCGATTTCAAAGCCTGTTGGGTGGAAGAGAGATTTGGGCCCTCGCTGATCAGGCGGTTGTGAGTGCTACGAACTTTCTGACAAATGTTCTAATAGCGCGAGCGCTTGGGGTGACGCAATATGGCGTCTTTGCCTTGTCATGGTTGGCGCTGCTTTTTGTAAATAGTATTCAGAATGCGCTTATTGTCGCGCCAATGATGAGTATAGGTCCGAAAATGGAGGATGAGAACAGGCCTCATTATTTTGGCTCGGTCGTGGTACAGGAGTTGTGCTTTGCGGTTGTTGGTTTGGTGGCTATTAATCTAGCAGTCCATTCTGTTGCAATATATTTTCATAAGCCCGAGTTGAATCAACTCTCTTGGCCTTTGTCGATCGCTGTTTTTGCTTATCTTATTCAAGACTTCTTCCGCCG
>Ga0206946_1228_pt1 | contig 11689 bp, 5 predicted proteins | sample Alteio_BWOrgHeat_2_FD_152965 | JGI IMG/M metagenome (GOLD analysis project Ga0206946, IMG submission 152965) | Enriched cells from forest soil in Barre Woods Harvard Forest LTER site, Petersham, Massachusetts, United States -... | ecosystem: Environmental > Terrestrial > Soil > Temperate forest > O... | reverse complement strand
AGGCAGCGTGTTGTTTGGGAAGGGTGGTCATGCCGTCGGAGAGAGACATGATGATGAATCCTGCGCCGAGGAACATCTGGAACGCGAGGGTGGGTAGCACGAAGTCCAGCCGATAGGTTCTGAGGACCGTGATTTCTATTGGTATGAGGATGACTCCGGCGATGGCGAGGATGAAGAAGAGACGGCCTGGGCGTGTGCCTTGGGGCTGGCGGTGGTCGGCTAATTTGCCGAAGAAGAGATAGCCGGCGATAAGGGCTACGGAAACGAACAAGAAAATCAGGCTTCGGTTCTCGAGGCGTGCATTTGCGATCCGCGGTAAGAAAAAGAGGACGAAGGTTATGGGGATTGCTCCAAAGGCGTAGACCGCGACGTTAGCGAAAAAATTGCGGCTCCAGCGAGAGGTTCCTGTTTGGAGTGGGGATGAGTGAGATTGGGAGATGGTGGCTCGGAGGGTGAGCCAGAGGATGATCCAAATAACGCTCAACAGGGCTGCGAAGAAAAAGGCCAAGTGAAACGAGAAGTGTATGGCGATGGGCATGAAGATAGCGGGAGCGAAGATGGTTGCAAGTGGGCCACCGGAGTAGGCAATGGCGAGGCCGACGGCGCGACGGGTGGCAGGAAGGGTGTCGAGGATGGTCTTGAAGACAGCGGGGAAGGTCGCGGCGATGCCGATGCCGAGGACGCCGTGAGCGAAGAAGAGCCCGCGGGGGCTCGGAAACAGTCCGTGGGAGACTAAGGCGATCGACCAGATGACGATGGCGCTGAGAGTTGGGAGCCAGAGGCCGGTGCGATCCATCCATAGTCCCCAAACGGGACTGGTGAGCATATAGAGGATGGTGAAGCCTAAAAGAATGGTGCTGAGTTGCGTCGTGGTTAGCTCTCCGAAACTAAAAATTGGTGAAAAAAGGAGACTGAGGAGGTTTCGGGCGAAATAGCTGAGAAATGTGAGGAGAAGCATGGCGACGCAGGGCGCCCAGCGCTGGAAGGTTGTTGCGGGAAGGAGGCTCTCCTCCAATGGCAGAGATGTGAGCGTTGCGAGTGGGATGGTTGGGATGGGTTTAGCTTCGATGTGGATGGGAGGCGCTTGTGGTTGGGTTGGGTTGGGAGTTTCGTAGATGGGAGGTGGCGCGGGGGATTGCTCGGTTTTGGGCTTTCTGATGACCTTCGGTTTTGTTTCGGGTCTTTGTTCGGGCTTGGCTTCGAGCTTGTGTTCGGGTTTTGCCTCGAGTATCGACTTGGGTTCGGGTTTTGCTTCAGGCTTCGGTTCGGGGGCTGCTTGTTCGCGGATTGGTTTGGATGCTTCGGGTTGGCGATGTGTGGGCTCGACGATCGGTGGCGGAGGGGGTTGCTGAGGGGGGTGCTCGACGATCCGGCTGACGCCAAGGTTGTTGAGGAGAATGCGGAGGCCGCGGGCGTAGTCGGTTCGAAAGTCGACGTATTGGTAGGGGCGGAGGCGGAAGGGAATCTTGCAATCGCGATAGAGGACGGGGATTACGGTCTTGCGCTCTTCGAGGGCGAAGGAGATCTCGTCGTCGACGTTGGTGGATTCGACGGATGAGGGAGAGAGAATCACGAGAATGCGTGGAGATGCGGTTAAGGCGTCCTGCACGGCGCGTGCCCATCGCTGGCCGGGGTTGATATCGAGTTGATCCAGCCACACGGTAGCTCCGGCGGACTTCAGGTCTTCGGTGAGTCGAAGCGCGAAGTCGGAATCGTCGCGGGAGTAACTGACGAACGTTGCCTGTGGCTCTGGTGCCAAAGGGTTGTCTCCTCATGCAGGGATTTCATAGTAGCTGATCTGCGTGGAATTCTCTTCTCGGATTTGGAGAGGGAAACGGCTTAAGAGAACAACTTTTTGCGGGAACCGGGTCATCAAAATTGTTGATGTCAGGAGTGATAGATCTATGAAGAGACTTTTTGGACTGTTAGCTGTAGTGCTTATTCTTTCTTTCCCAGCGTTAGCGCAGCATCCTGGCGGCGGTGGCGGTCATGCGGGGGGCGGCGGGCATCCTGCTCCGGCGAGTGGGCCGCCTGCCTATCATGGGGCGCCGCATGTTGAGCCGAATCATCAGTTCAACGATGCTCCGGGGCATCCGAATGCTCCGCACGTTCACTCGAACGGAGAGTGGGTGGGGCATGATATGGGGCCGAACGATGCACGGTTTCATCTGGACCATCCGTGGGAGCATGGACACTTTACGGCCGGATTTGGACCTAGCCATGTGTGGCGTCTTGCTGGCGGCAGGCCGTCGCGGTTCTGGTTTGGCGGATATTACTTCGGCGTGGCTCCGTTTGACCTGGCCTATGTCAACGGCTGGAACTGGTACGGGGATGAGATTGTGATCTATGAGGATCCGGACCATCCGGGGTGGTATCTGGCCTACAATACGCGGCTGGGAACCTATGTGCATGTGCAGTATTTCGGAGCATAGTTTGCCGATGTGGGCTGCTCCATCTTCGCGATGAAAGTCTAAGCGCGAAGGTGGAGCGGCCACGTCTGGCTGTCGTGCTCAGCAGCCGCTGAAGGAGACGAAATCTCCAAGCGGTGACGGCAGGGTTGGGTTGAAGGGTTCGAATGGGTAGGATTTCGAGGTATCGAAGCCTGCTGTGTTGGCTGCGTTCGAGTCGACGAAGGGAAGAAGTGCGTTGACGGCCTGGTCGATTGAGGTCCAGCAGAGGGTTCTTTCGTAGCCGTTGTTGTTGGGCGGGTCTACGCTTTCGGCGACTCCGCTGATGCCGGTGATGGTTTCGATGGGGCCGCCGAATTTCTTTGTGACGTCAGGGCCCAGGACGCGGGCGAGTGTGCGGTGGTCGCTCTCGATGCCCATGATGCGGGCTGCGGTGACTCGGAGGTTGCGCGTGCTGAAGTTGCGTACGCCGACCAGATAGGCTGCAATGAAGGCGTCCTCGAGTGTGACAAGGATGTTGAGTGTGGTTTGAGCGTCCGCGAACATGTTAGGTGGATAGAAGAAGGATGTAAATGGTGTGGGCTGGTCTGTCACCGACTGTTCGAGAAGATAGTGAGACATCTCTTCCTGGAGGGCTGCGGCGAGATAGCCTTGATCGTCTGAGGGGATTTTTTTGAAGAAGGGTGCGGTGTTGATGATGTTGCTGTAGGTGGTGACGGCGAGAGCTTCGGCGATCTCGGCTGCGACAAGGATTTCGCGATCACCTTTCTTTAGATGGTCCTTTTCGGCCTTCATGGTGTTGGCTTCTTCTTCCTGTTGAGCGGAAGCTGCAGGGATGAGGCTGAATGCGGTGAGGCTGGTGGCTCCGGCGAGCGTGGCGCTCTTGAGGAACGATCGTCTGGAGAATGCTGCGTGGTTTTGCTCGTTTGGTGCGTACATATTGCGTCTCTCCTGTGTGGATTTCAGGAAAGTCATCCGTTTGTCGTAAGTGGAAGTGGCCCGTGGCTACTTTCCTGACTGGATGAGGTACGAGTCGAGATTTGGGAGTGGATTGGGCGTAGCAGAAAAATTACAAATGGAGGCTGGTCGCGCTTTTTACAGCGACGCCGTGGACATCTGCATTTGTTTGCCGGGTTATTCCTGTACTACGGCTTTGACGAGGTTGCGGGGGTTGTCTACGTCGATGTTTCGGCCGACGGCCATGAAGTAGGCGAGGAGTTGCAGGGGGACAACCTCGTAGAGGGGAGAGATGTACTCGGCGCATCTGGGGACGTGGATGGTGTGGCGGCTTAGCTTGGAGATCTCGGTGTCGCCTTCGCTGACGATGGAGATGATCTCGGCTCCTTGCTTGTGCATGTCGCGGATGAGGTTGACTGTCTTCTCGTAGCGGAGGATGGAGTCGGGGGCGTGGGGGTCGCAGGTGGCGAGGACGACGAGCGGGGTGTTGCGGTCGACGAGGGCGTTGGGACCGTGCTTGAGCTCTCCAGTAGGGTAGCCTTCGGCTTGAATGTAGGCAGACTCCTTGAGCTTGAGTGCTCCTTCGCGGGCGATGGGGTAGTGGACGCCGCGGCCGAGGAAGAGGAAGGATTCGGCTGACTCGAGTGACTTGGAGAGCTCGGCGACCTTCGCCTCCCAGCGGGGGAGTGTGGCTTGCATGGCATCGGGGACGGCGTATAACTCGTGGAGGTAGGATTCGACGACGGCTCGGGTCATGCGGCCGCGGACTCGTGCGGCGTAGAGAGAGAGTACAGACAGAACGACGAGCTGGGTGGTGAAGCTTTTGGTTGCGGGGACGGCGCGCTCGGTACCGGCGAGGGTGGGGAGGGAGCAGCCGGCGAGCTTCGCCATGGTGGAGTCGGCCTTGTTGGTGATGGCGATGGTGGAACTGCCGCGTGCAGTGGCCTCGCGGAGGGCTTCGGAGGTGTCGGCGGTTTCGCCGGACTGGGAGATGACGAGGAAGCAGGGGTTCTTGAGGGTCTGGGTGGAGCGGTAGATGTACTCGCTGGCGTACTCGACGTCGACGGCGATACCTGCGAGGTCTTCGAAGAGGATTTCGCCGACGAGGCCGGCGTGACGGCTGGAGCCAGAGGCTGAGATGAGGAGGCTCTCGCGGCCTACGAGGGCCTGGCGGGCGGCGATGAAGGTCTCTTCGCGGAGGCTATTGCCGTCGGCGTAGGCGGAGAGGGTCTCGGAGATGGCGTAGGGCTGCTCGAAGATTTCGCGGAGCATGGCGTGGGGGAAGTTGCGTTTCAGGGATGACATAGATCGTCTCTACCTCTTGGATGTAGCCGGATTTCGATGCGGTGAGGGTACAGTCCCGCTGTGAATTCTATTGTGCAGCGTTTACGGCGTCCGGTGTGGGGTCATGGCCAAGAGCGAGGTCGGGATTTTTGGCCATGCTGAGGAGGTTGGCCATGATGCGGAAGGAGCCGGGGACTCCGTCGGGCATCTGGCGGAAGAAGGCGTAGGCCATGTAGACGTATGCCCCTTTGCCGTAGCGCGTGTAAAGAAGGCCACCCTTCTGCGGATCCTGGTCTACGTCGTGCATCTCGGTAAGGGCGACGTAATGCGGATCCCAGGTGCGCATGAAGCCGTGGCCGCGCTCTTCGACCCAGTTGTCGAAGTCGGCGGTGGTGATCTTGTTGGGCCAGTTGAAGACGGGGTCCTTTGGATTGAGCAGCAGAACCTTGCTGTCTTCTTCGACGACCTTTTCGGGATCGCCGGAGAGCGAGAAGGGATAGGGGCCGTAGTTGTGGTCGTATTCCTGCGTCTGGTACTGCACGATGACGGTGCCGCCGGCTTTTGCGTAGTCAAGGAGACGGTGATTGAAGGTCTTCAACTCAGGACGGGCGGCGTAGGCGCGTATGCCGAGAACGATAGCGTCGAATTGGGAGAGGTCGCCGGTGGCGATGTCCTGCGCGGAGAGAAAGGTTGGGTGGATGCCGAGATTTTCGAAGGACGTGGCTACGTCATCGCCGGTGCCCATGATGTAGCCGATCTTAAGGTTAGGAGCGATCTTTACGTCGACACCGCTGGTGCGGTAGGTGGCGGGACGATAGTAGGGATAGGGGCGGAGGCCGGTGTAGCCGACGGTTTCGAAGCCCTGGGTGTACTTTTCGCCGTTGAATTCGGCTACGGCGGTGATGGTGTAGGGCTTGGGCTGGACGGACTCGGGCTGGACGCGGAAGACGAGGTTCTGGTCTTCGCCCTCGCGCGCGGTGGCGAAGTCAGCGATGGCGGGGGTGGAGGCCCATCCCTTGGGGAGATCGAGATGGACTTGCCCTTTGGCGGGGCCTTTAACGCTGCTGTGGAGGGTGACGTGAAGCTCGAAGGTGGTGCTCATGAGCGGAACGATTCCGGCTAGTGGCGATACGGTGAGCGAGATTGCGGGCGCTACGAGGAGAGGCTCGAGAACAGGGCCTTCGCCGTTGATGCGGTGAACGGTCTGGACGATTCCGCTGAGCTTGATGTGGATGCCGTGGTAGGCGACGGTTGCTTCGGCCAGGAGGGGATACGGGCGATTGGGGAGATTGAGGAAGCGGAGGTCGTCGATGTTGTAGTACGACTGCTCGAGGTTGGGGCGGCTGAAGTAGGGTTTGGTGAGCTCGGCGTCTCCTGGCACGGCGACTTCGACTAGCTGGTCACGCGCGTCACTGGGGGCCATTGCGCCGGTGATGGAGCCTTTAGGGGTGATGGTCCAGCCGCGGCCTGCTTGAGATTTGACCTGGACGTCGGAGAGAGAGACGGGCTCTGTGCCCTGGTTAGCGACGTGGACGGCAACGTTGAATGTCTGGCCTGGGATGACGTTTTGCGAAGTGGGGGTTTGGATGGACATGTCACCGAAGGGGCCTGAGCGCTGGGTGCCGCCGTCGGAGGTGTTCGCAAGGAGGGAGAGGCCGAGAGACTGCTGCAGGGCATCGTTGAACTGGCTCTGCTTGACCTGGAGCTCGTGCGCCATGTTGTATCGGGCTTCGGCAGGGAGGCTGCTCTTGTTGACTTCGTCGAGAAGAGCGTTGGTCTGGGCGAGGCCTTTGGCCAGCGTGGGCGCGATGGCGGAGGGGTTGGACGCGTTGAAGTCGCGGATGGCTGTCTCGATGGTGGCGTTGAGGGCGTTCAGCTTTTCGCGCCAGGGTGCCTGCTGGGCTTCAGGAGCGTAGGACGCTATGCCCGCGAGGGTGATGTCGATGCCGTCGAAGAAGCTGGATTCCTTTTCGGAGCTTGTGACGCGTGAGGCATAGAGATGGTAGGGGCTGGAGGTAGAACGAGGCAGCGGAATGGCGATGCCGCCGTTCTGGGATTTCTGTTCGTTGAGGCCCTCCCGGCCGATCTGCATGTAGGAAGAGCCGAGGACGGGGTTGTAGGCGCCGGTGGGGATTTCGAGGGTGGTCTTGGGGGCGCCTTCGATCCAGGTGTCGTTGGCATAGTCGCGGAAGTGAGCGGGCTCCCAGTGGCCTGTGGCGTAGTCGTAGACGCCCTGCTCGGTGATGCGGGCGAAGGGGACCCGGCCGTAGACCTTGAGCGGTGTCCAGGGGAGGAGGCCGGCTTTGATCTGGTCGGGGAAGACGTTGGGATCACTGGCGACCTTGTAGGCTTCCTGTGCCATTGCGCCGGAGACCTGGTGGTGGCCGTGGCCGTCGGAGACGTTGCCGACGAAGGTCGAGGTGACGACGAGGGGTCGTTCCATGCGGATGACGCGGACGACGTCGTAGAGGACGCGATCCTTGCCCCAGGTTTTGAGGGCCTCTTCGATGGTTTTGGAGAAGCCGTAGTCGGTGATACGGGTGAAGTACTGATGGACGCCGTAGTAGTTTCCGGCGGCGAGAAGTTCCTGGGTGCGCAGGGTGCCGAGCTGGTCCCAGTAATGAGAGGTCATGTCGTTCTGGCCGCCTTCACCGCGGGTCAGGGTGAGAAGCGTGGTGTCGACGCCCTGGCCACGGCCTTCGTAGGTGAGCATGGCGCCGTCTTCGTCGTCAGGGTGCGCAACGACCATGGCGAGCGAGGCGCGGGTGTGGAGTTTACGCAGAGACTGAGATAGTGCGGCGGAGCCACGATCGATGGGCAGGGGGCGAGCGAAGGCCGATTGATAGCGGTAGGGATCCGGCTGCTGAGCGAAGACGCAGGTTCCGTTAAGGCAGAGAGAAGAGATGAGAAGACCCAGAGTGGGCCCGCGGAACAGGTCAAATCGCATGGGGGCAGGACTCCTGACTATTTTACAGGGTATAAAATCGGCGTTTTGTAATGGATACCATGAGAATGAGCGTAAGGACGAATGTGCCGGCTTTTCGGCAACTTGCGAATGGAGGCAAGATTGACTTCTGTCCCTGAGGGAAGGCCGCCGGAGTTGCAGCGTGGGCTTTCGACGGTAGCTGCACTGGGGTTGAACGTCATCGATATGGTCGGCGTTGGGCCGTTTGTTACGCTGCCGCTGATTGTGAGTGCGATGGGTGGTCCGCAGGCGATGCTGGGCTGGCTGATGGGGGCGCTGCTCTCGTTGTGCGATGGGCTGATATGGAGTGAACTGGGGACGGCTTATCCGGAGGCTGGCGGATCGTATGCGTATCTGAAGCATCTTTATGGCGAGCATGGGCTGGGGCGGGCGTTCTCGTTTCTGTATGCGTGGCAGCTTCTGTTCAGTGCGCCGCTCTCCATTGCTTCGGGGTGCATAGGGTTCTCGCAGTACATCTCGTTCTTTCTTCCGAATGCTTATCGGCCGTTTGCCTCGGCGAGTTTGCTTGGTGTTCCCGTTGTGTTGAGTGGGCAGACGCTGATTGCCATGAGTGCGTGTGTGGTTGCGCTGATTGTAATTTTTCTGCTACGCCCAATCCACTCCCAAATCTCGACTCGTACCTCATCCAGTCAGGAAAGTAGCCACGGGCCACTTCCACTTACGACAAACGGATGACTTTCCTGAAATCCACACAGGAGAGACGCAATATGTACGCACCAAACGAGCAAAACCACGCAGCATTCTCCAGACGATCGTTCCTCAAGAGCGCCACGCTCGCCGGAGCCACCAGCCTCACCGCATTCAGCCTCATCCCTGCAGCTTCCGCTCAACAGGAAGAAGAAGCCAACACCATGAAGGCCGAAAAGGACCATCTAAAGAAAGGTGATCGCGAAATCCTTGTCGCAGCCGAGATCGCCGAAGCTCTCGCCGTCACCACCTACAGCAACATCATCAACACCGCACCCTTCTTCAAAAAAATCCCCTCAGACGATCAAGGCTATCTCGCCGCAGCCCTCCAGGAAGAGATGTCTCACTATCTTCTCGAACAGTCGGTGACAGACCAGCCCACACCATTTACATCCTTCTTCTATCCACCTAACATGTTCGCGGACGCTCAAACCACACTCAACATCCTTGTCACACTCGAGGACGCCTTCATTGCAGCCTATCTGGTCGGCGTACGCAACTTCAGCACGCGCAACCTCCGAGTCACCGCAGCCCGCATCATGGGCATCGAGAGCGACCACCGCACACTCGCCCGCGTCCTGGGCCCTGACGTCACAAAGAAATTCGGCGGCCCCATCGAAACCATCACCGGCATCAGCGGAGTCGCCGAAAGCGTAGACCCGCCCAACAACAACGGCTACGAAAGAACCCTCTGCTGGACCTCAATCGACCAGGCCGTCAACGCACTTCTTCCCTTCGTCGACTCGAACGCAGCCAACACAGCAGGCTTCGATACCTCGAAATCCTACCCATTCGAACCCTTCAACCCAACCCTGCCGTCACCGCTTGGAGATTTCGTCTCCTTCAGCGGCTGCTGAGCACGACAGCCAGACGTGGCCGCTCCACCTTCGCGCTTAGACTTTCATCGCGAAGATGGAGCAGCCCACATCGGCAAACTATGCTCCGAAATACTGCACATGCACATAGGTTCCCAGCCGCGTATTGTAGGCCAGATACCACCCCGGATGGTCCGGATCCTCATAGATCACAATCTCATCCCCGTACCAGTTCCAGCCGTTGACATAGGCCAGGTCAAACGGAGCCACGCCGAAGTAATATCCGCCAAACCAGAACCGCGACGGCCTGCCGCCAGCAAGACGCCACACATGGCTAGGTCCAAATCCGGCCGTAAAGTGTCCATGCTCCCACGGATGGTCCAGATGAAACCGTGCATCGTTCGGCCCCATATCATGCCCCACCCACTCTCCGTTCGAGTGAACGTGCGGAGCATTCGGATGCCCCGGAGCATCGTTGAACTGATGATTCGGCTCAACATGCGGCGCCCCATGATAGGCAGGCGGCCCACTCGCCGGAGCAGGATGCCCGCCGCCCCCCGCATGACCGCCACCGCCGCCAGGATGCTGCGCTAACGCTGGGAAAGAAAGAATAAGCACTACAGCTAACAGTCCAAAAAGTCTCTTCATAGATCTATCACTCCTGACATCAACAATTTTGATGACCCGGTTCCCGCAAAAAGTTGTTCTCTTAAGCCGTTTCCCTCTCCAAATCCGAGAAGAGAATTCCACGCAGATCAGCTACTATGAAATCCCTGCATGAGGAGACAACCCTTTGGCACCAGAGCCACAGGCAACGTTCGTCAGTTACTCCCGCGACGATTCCGACTTCGCGCTTCGACTCACCGAAGACCTGAAGTCCGCCGGAGCTACCGTGTGGCTGGATCAACTCGATATCAACCCCGGCCAGCGATGGGCACGCGCCGTGCAGGACGCCTTAACCGCATCTCCACGCATTCTCGTGATTCTCTCTCCCTCATCCGTCGAATCCACCAACGTCGACGACGAGATCTCCTTCGCCCTCGAAGAGCGCAAGACCGTAATCCCCGTCCTCTATCGCGATTGCAAGATTCCCTTCCGCCTCCGCCCCTACCAATACGTCGACTTTCGAACCGACTACGCCCGCGGCCTCCGCATTCTCCTCAACAACCTTGGCGTCAGCCGGATCGTCGAGCACCCCCCTCAGCAACCCCCTCCGCCACCGATCGTCGAGCCCACACATCGCCAACCCGAAGCATCCAAACCAATCCGCGAACAAGCAGCCCCCGAACCGAAGCCTGAAGCAAAACCCGAACCCAAGTCGATACTCGAGGCAAAACCCGAACACAAGCTCGAAGCCAAGCCCGAACAAAGACCCGAAACAAAACCGAAGGTCATCAGAAAGCCCAAAACCGAGCAATCCCCCGCGCCACCTCCCATCTACGAAACTCCCAACCCAACCCAACCACAAGCGCCTCCCATCCACATCGAAGCTAAACCCATCCCAACCATCCCACTCGCAACGCTCACATCTCTGCCATTGGAGGAGAGCCTCCTTCCCGCAACAACCTTCCAGCGCTGGGCGCCCTGCGTCGCCATGCTTCTCCTCACATTTCTCAGCTATTTCGCCCGAAACCTCCTCAGTCTCCTTTTTTCACCAATTTTTAGTTTCGGAGAGCTAACCACGACGCAACTCAGCACCATTCTTTTAGGCTTCACCATCCTCTATATGCTCACCAGTCCCGTTTGGGGACTATGGATGGATCGCACCGGCCTCTGGCTCCCAACTCTCAGCGCCATCGTCATCTGGTCGATCGCCTTAGTCTCCCACGGACTGTTTCCGAGCCCCCGCGGGCTCTTCTTCGCTCACGGCGTCCTCGGCATCGGCATCGCCGCGACCTTCCCCGCTGTCTTCAAGACCATCCTCGACACCCTTCCTGCCACCCGTCGCGCCGTCGGCCTCGCCATTGCCTACTCCGGTGGCCCACTTGCAACCATCTTCGCTCCCGCTATCTTCATGCCCATCGCCATACACTTCTCGTTTCACTTGGCCTTTTTCTTCGCAGCCCTGTTGAGCGTTATTTGGATCATCCTCTGGCTCACCCTCCGAGCCACCATCTCCCAATCTCACTCATCCCCACTCCAAACAGGAACCTCTCGCTGGAGCCGCAATTTTTTCGCTAACGTCGCGGTCTACGCCTTTGGAGCAATCCCCATAACCTTCGTCCTCTTTTTCTTACCGCGGATCGCAAATGCACGCCTCGAGAACCGAAGCCTGATTTTCTTGTTCGTTTCCGTAGCCCTTATCGCCGGCTATCTCTTCTTCGGCAAATTAGCCGACCACCGCCAGCCCCAAGGCACACGCCCAGGCCGTCTCTTCTTCATCCTCGCCATCGCCGGAGTCATCCTCATACCAATAGAAATCACGGTCCTCAGAACCTATCGGCTGGACTTCGTGCTACCCACCCTCGCGTTCCAGATGTTCCTCGGCGCAGGATTCATCATCATGTCTCTCTCCGACGGCATGACCACCCTTCCCAAACAACACGCTGCCT
>Ga0206946_1227_pt1 | contig 11751 bp, 6 predicted proteins | sample Alteio_BWOrgHeat_2_FD_152965 | JGI IMG/M metagenome (GOLD analysis project Ga0206946, IMG submission 152965) | Enriched cells from forest soil in Barre Woods Harvard Forest LTER site, Petersham, Massachusetts, United States -... | ecosystem: Environmental > Terrestrial > Soil > Temperate forest > O... | reverse complement strand
ACACGGCGGGAACGAAGATTAGCGTGGCCACGGTGGCGCAGAGCAAGCCGCCGATCACGGCGCGGCCCAGGGGCGCATTTTGCTCGCCGCCTTCGCCCAGGCCCAGCGCCATCGGCACCATGCCGATGATCATGGCGAGGGCGGTCATGATCACGGGGCGGAATCGCGTGGTGCCGGCCTCGATGGCCGCGGCGACCGCGTCGCCCTGTTCGCGGAAGCGCTCCTTGGCAAAGGAAATGACGAGGATGCTGTTCGCGGTGGCCACGCCCATGCACATGATCGCGCCCATGAGCGCCGGCACGCTGATGGTGGTATGGGTGAAAAGCAGGGCGAGGATGATCCCGGCCAGCGCCGCGGGCAGGGCGGTAATAATGATCAGCGGATCGAGCCAGGATTGAAAATTAATGACGATGAGCATGTAGAGCAGCAGGATGGCGAAGGCGAGACCGGCGAGCAGTCCAAGATACGAATCGCGCATCGTCTGCACCTGGCCGCGCAGGGTGATGAAACTGCCTCGGGGAAGTTCCTGGCGGGTCTTGTCCACGATGCGCTGCACATCGCGGCTCACCGCCCCCAGGTCACGATCCTGCACCGTGCCGTAAACATCCACGACCCGCCGGATATTGTACTGCGAGATGACCTGCATTTCGTTTGACCGATGGATGGTGGCGAGGTCGCCGAGAATCTCCGGATGCAGCCGGTCGCTGGAAAGGATGGGAACGTTTTCCCGGTCGTCGAGCGATTGCATCCGGTACTGCGGCACCTGGGTGGCGAGGTTGTAGTTCACGCCATTTTGCTGGTTGAGAAAAAACATGGGCGTGACCTGCATGCTGCCGCTCAAGGTGTTGAGCACCACGCCGGCGATATTCTGCTCGGTAAATCCGCTCTGCAGGGCCTTGGCGCGGTTGATCGAGATGTCGAGCGTGGGGTAGTCGAGCGGCTGTTGCACGCGCAGATCGACGAGCCCGGGCACATGGCGCAACTCCGTCAGCATCCTGTCGGCGATCTCGTGGTTTTTTGCCAGGTCGTTCGGCTGGCCCTCGATCTGGATATCCATTGGCGCCGGGATGCCGAAGTTCAGGATCTGCGTCACGATATCCGCGGGCAAGGCGTAGAAGGTCGCGCCGGGATAATCGTTCGGGAGACGCGCGCGCAAGGTGCGGAGGTAGTCCGCGGTGGGATGGTGGTCCTGGTGGAGCGAGATGAGGATATCGGCGTCGTTGGGACCGATCGTGCCGGAAGTCATGTGCATCGTGTTCATCGCGCTGTAGGGCATGCCGATGTTGTCCAGGATGTTCGCTACCTCGCTGGGCGGAATCACTTTGCGGATGGTCCCTTCCACCAGGTCGCAGAGGCGCGCCATTTCCTCGATGCGCAGGCCGGTGCTGCCGCGCACGTGGAGGAGGATTTCGCCGCTGTCCGCGCTGGGAAAGAAGTCCTCGCCGAGCCAGGGGATCAGCAGCCCGAAGGCGACGCAGGCAGCGAGAAAAGCGGGCACGAAGACCTGGCGGATGCCGACCAGATAATTTAGGACGGTGGTGTAGAAACGGCGCAGTCGCTCGAAACCGTCCTCGAAGAGGAGTTGCATGCGCCCCAGGAAGCCGACACCCGGTTGATCGTGCTCGTGGGCCTTGAGCAGATACAAGGCGAGCGTGGGAACCAGCGTGCGGGAGAGAATGTAGGAGGCGAGCATCGCAAAGATGACCGCTTCCGCCAGCGGCACGAAGAGATAGCGCGCCACGCCGCCGAGCATGAACATCGGCAGGAAGACGATGCAGATGCAAAGCGTGGCCACGAAGGCGGGCACCGCGATCTGCTGCGCGCCATCGAGGATGGCCTGGGTGAGGGGCTTGCCCATGGCAAGATTGCGATGGATGTTTTCCACCTCCACCGTGGCGTCGTCCACGAGGATGCCGACCGCCAGGGCAAGGCCGCCGAGGGTCATGATATTGATCGTCTCGTGGAGGAGGCTGAGCACGATGATCGAGGTGAGAATGGAGAGCGGAATGGAGGTGGCGATGATCACCGTGCTGCGCCAACTGCCGAGGAACAGCAGGATCATGAGGCCAGTGAGCCCGGCGGCGATGACCGCTTCGCGAATGACCGAGCCGATGGCGCCGCGGACGAAGATGGATTGGTCCGAGAGCAGCGTCATTTTCAACTCCGGCGGGACGATCGCGGAAATGCGCGGGAGCATCGCGCGCACGCCGGCGACGACGTCGAGCGTGGAAGCGCGGCCGTTTTTGAGCACGGCGACCAGCACGCTGCGGTGGCCATCCTGCCGCACGATATTGGTCTGGACCGCGAATCCATCGCTGACCACCGCCACGTCGCGGACGAAGATCGTGGTGGTGCCAACCTGCTTGATCGGGATGTCGCTGATCTCGGCCAGGCTGCGCGCGGCGGCATTGGTGCGCACGTCGTATTCGCGCGCGCCGATTTTGACCGTGCCGGAAGGGACGACGAGGTTTTGCGCATTGACCGCGTTGAGCACGTCCGTGGCGGAAACGCCTTTCTCCTGCATGAGCCGCTGATCCATATTGATCATGACCTGGCGTTGCTTGCCGCCGTACGGGTTGGGCACCACCGCGCCCGGGACGGTAATGAGCTGCGGGCGGATGTCGCGCTGCGAAGAGTCGTTCAATTCCTGTTCGGAAAGGCCTATACCCGAAAGGCCGATCTGGAGCACCGGCACACTCGAAGCGCTGAAATTGATGATTTCCGGAGGCAGCGTTCCTGGTGGCAGGGACTTGAGCATGTATTCCGAAGCGGCGCCCACCTGGGCATTGGCCGTGTCGAGACTGGCGCCAGGCTGGAGGAAGATTTTGACGACCACCGTGCCGCTGTAAGTCGTCGATTCGATGTGCTGGATGTTATCGACCAACGCCGTCAGCGCCTTCTCATAAGCGGTCGTGAGCCGGCCTTCGAGTTCCTCGGAGTTCAGCCCGGAGTACCCCCACGCCACCGAGATCACCGGGATGTCGATGCTCGGAAAAATATCCGTCGGCGTCCGCGAGATCATCACGGGGCTGACGATGAAAATCAGCAGGGCGAGGACGATGAAAGTGTACGGCCGGTTAAGAGCGAGTCTTACGATCCACATCTAGAACACGGAGTCATGGGGCTGCATACGGGGCGAGCCGCAAAGCGTCGTCGCAATGGGAAAGGAAAGCAACCGCCGGTTGCGCCGGGACCCGCTGGAACGCGTCGAGATTCGCTCGGAATTGCGGTGTCTCGGGGCCATCCCCGCCGCTTCGCGGAACGGCCTCGAGCGTCCTTCACTCCTCGCCGTCGTAATAGTCGAGCGGCTCCGAGCGGAGCAGCCGTCGTTCCGGCAAACGCACCCCCCATTTGTTGCTGTCGGGATAATAGCTCGACTCGCCGATGGGATTGTCGGCCACCACGTAGAGCAGCAAATCCACATCGCCGTCGTTGGTGATCTGATGCGCCTCACCCGGTTTGAAGAGAAACGCGTCGCCCTCTTCGATCGGCGTGGTGCCGTCCTGGTGCCGCACGAGACCCTTGCCCGAAATCACGTGGTAGAATTCCCATTGCGCGCTGTGCGAGTGGTACGGATACGGCGTCATTCTCGGGGCGATGCGGCAGATCTCGACATCGAAAGGATGCCGCTCATTCAAGTCCATCGACTGCGGCTTGCGGCCGAGTTCCTCCGAAATTTCCTTGCCGGCCCCGGCGAACTTGCCTTTCGGCGAAGACCAGGTGAACTCGGCGATCTTGTGGGTGTTGACCTTGAGCATCAGGCGTTTGGTTCGGTGGGATTGAGGCGTTGGATGAACCACTCGACCGAAGCGCTGAGCACGTGGGTGCCCGCTTCGTCGTGCAGTTCGACGGCCACGGGTATCAGGGCACGTCCCTTGGCAGCAAGATCAGCGTCGAGTTGAAGGAGCGCCTCCGACGCGGCGCTGGCGGTGGACGCGACCGCTCCGTGGGCAGGCTTGCGGAATTTGGCTTCGATGCGGCGCACGACGGGGACCACGCCGGCAGCGGAGCCGAAATGCCGCAGGAGAAATTCGCCGCTGGAGGCCTCGGCGAGCGCGAGCAGCGCGCTCGCGTGAACAGTGCCGAGATGGTTGAGATACTGGTCGCCGGAGGGCAGGCTCAGCAGCCGTGCCGGCTCGGTGGCCGTCTCGAGGCCGAGGAAGCGGTTAAAGGGAAGTTCGGTGACGCTGCGGTTCATGGATTTAGATGGGCAACGGCTTTCACGAGCGATGGTCGAAATTGCCCGACGAGAAACTGATGAGGGTGGCAGAGGGCATGGGCGGCTATTTTCGACCGAGGCCACACAGATGACAATGCGAAGAGCAGGGATAGGCGGTCCCCATCGCCGAAGCCAATTTGGGTGGCACATTTAACGTTTCTAAGGAAGCCATTCTGTGGGAGGTTATGCGCTTGATTCATTGCCTGTGACTCGCCTGCCCTCCATCGTACTCCCACTGACTCTGGCCGCAGCCTTGCTCGTGCCCGGGTCGTTGCGCGCGGAGACGCGGGAACTGACGTTCGAACAAGATGTGCGGCACATCCTCAAGGCCCATTGCACCCAATGCCACGGCGAGGAGGAGAAGCCCAAGGCGGGCGTCGACCTGCGTTTGCGGCGGTTCATGGACAAGCTCACCGAAGATGGCGACCATATCCTCGTGCCCGGCAAGCCGGAGGAGAGCGAAATCGTCCGCGTGGTGCGCGAGGGCGAGATGCCGAAAAAGGGCAAGAAGCTTACCGTGCAGGAACTGGCGACGCTCGAACAATGGGTCGCGCAGGGAGCCAAGGCCGCGAAGGCCGAGCCGGAGTCGCTGCCGGCCGGACCCTATATCACCGATGACGACCGCCAGTTCTGGTCGTTCAAGCCCATCGCCCATCCCGCCGTCCCGAAGCTCGAAAACGATAGTCGCGTGCGGACGCCGATTGACGCTTTCATCCTGGCGAAACTGCGCATGCAGAAGCTCGATTTTGCTCCCGATGCGGATAAGCGCACGCTCATCCGCCGCGTGACGCTCGACCTCACCGGACTGCCGCCCTCCCCGGAGGAAGTCGACGCTTTCCTCGCCGATGCGGCCCCGGACGCCTATGAAAAGGTCGTCGACCGCCTGCTGGCTTCGCCCGCTTACGGCGAGCGCTGGGCGCGGCACTGGCTCGACATCGCGGGTTATGCGGATTCCAACGGTTTCTCCGAGGCGGATTCGCCGCGGCCGGATGCCTGGCGCTTCCGCGACTACGCCATTCGCTCCTTCAACGCCGACAAGCCGTGGAGCGACTTCATCGTCGAACAATTGGCCGGGGACGAACTCGCCGAGGCCACACACGCCGATTATCAAAAGGCCATCCTCGACCCGGCGAAGCGCGACGACCTCATCGCCACCGCCTTCCTCCGCATGGCGCCGGATGGCACCGGCGACCCGGTGGACGACGCCAATCTCGCGCGCAATCAAGTGATCGCCGAGGAATTGAAGGTCGTCTCGTCGTCGCTCCTCGGGCTCACCGTGGGCTGCGCGCAGTGCCACGATCATCGCTTCGATCCCATCCCGCAGGCGGATTACTACCGGCTCCGCGCCGTTTTCGAGCCGGCCTTTGACTGGCAGACGTGGCGAACCCCTGGGCAACGCCTCTATTCGCTCTACACACCGGAGGAACGCGCCAAGGCCGACGAAATCGAGAAGCAGGCGAAGGTCATCGATGCCGAGGCGCAGGCGATGAACAAGAAGTTCCTCGACGAGATTTTCGAGAAGGAACTGCTTAAGCTGCCCGAGGAGGAGCGCGAGCCGTACCGTGCCGCCCGCGCCGCTGCGGAGAAGGATCGCACACCCGAGCAAAAGGCGCTCATCAAGAAGTACCCCTCGGCCCTGGCCCTCTACTCACTCGATCTCTACGACAAGGACCTGCAAAAGAAGGTGATCGACAAGTACGCCGAGGCGACCAAGCTGCGCGCCACCAAACCGCACGAAGATCAGGTGATGGCCCTCATGGAGGTCAAGGGCCGTGTGCCCGAGACCCATCTCTTCTATCGTGGGGATCACGAGCAGCCGAAGCAATTGCTCGGCCCCGGCGAATTGAGCGTGCTGGCCGGGCCGCGGGTTGAACCCTTCCAGCCGGCGGAAGTGCCCTCGGGCTCCACGGGGCGGCGGCTGGCGTACGCACGGTGGCTGGTTAGCGGCCAGCATCCGCTCGTCGCCCGCGTGCTGGTGAACCGCTTTTGGCTGAACCACTTTGGCCGCGGCATTGTCAATACGCCCGCGGATTTTGGCGTGCTCGGCGAGCGGCCCACCCATCCCGAGTTGCTCGACTGGCTGGCCACGCAATTCATGGACGGTGGCTGGAAGCTCAAGCCCCTGCATCGGCTCATCGTGCTCAGCACGGTGTATCGCCAGTCGTCGAAAAACGAGGCCTCGCTCAAGAGCGACACGGACAACCGCTTTTACGGCCGCTTCAAGCTCCAGCGCCTCGAAGCCGAATCCCTGCGTGATTCCATGCTCGCCACCGCCGGGACGCTCAATCCCAAGGAATTCGGTGAGCCCATCGGCATTGCCCGCGATCCGGGCGGGCGCATCGTCGTCGGCCAGGAACAGCTCAACACCAACCGCGACGTCATGAAAGTGGTGAGCCGCGGGCCCGATGATTTCCGCCGCTCGATCTACATCCAGGTGCGCCGCAAGGCGCCGCTCACCGTGCTCGACACCTTCGACGAGCCGACCATGACGCCCAATTGCGAAGCGCGCAGCAGCACCACCGTCGCACCGCAATCGCTCCTGCTGATGAACGACAACTTCGTCCTCGATACCGCCCACACCCTCGCCGAACGCTTGCGCAAGGAAGCGCCCGGCGACGCCCGCGGCCAGATCGCGAAAGCCTGGAACATCCTTTACGGTTGCGCTCCGAAGGACACCGATCTGCTCCGCAGCCTCGCTTACCTCGCCGAACAGACCGAAGCCATTCGCGTCTACGACCAAAACCTCAAGCCCGCCAAGGACACACCGCCGCCCGATCCGCAGCTCGAGGCCCTCGCCAGCCTGTGCCAGGTCCTCTACAGCTCGAACCGCTTCCTCTATATCGAATAGGAGAAATGCGACTAGTGGGACTCATAGGTCTGAACACTGACTACTGAATACTGAACACTTCCCCAATGAACCACCTCTGCTCCCGCCGCCATTTCCTGCACGCGAACGGCTTTGGCCTCGGTTCGCTCGCCCTCGCCTGGCTGCTCCGCCAGGATGGCCTTCTCGCCGCGCCGACGAAGCCCAACATCGACGGTCCCATTCGCTACGATCTGCTGCCGAAGAAGCCGCACTTCGAGCCGAAGGCGAAGGCGATGATCTGCCTCTTCATGATGGGCGGACCTCCGCAGATGGATCTCTTCGATCCCAAGCCGATGCTCACGAAGTACGACGGGCAGAAGTTTCCCGGTGAGATCAAGTACGACAATCTCGCCCAGGCCTCGGCCAAGGTTTTCGGTTCGCCGTTCAAGTTTTCGCAGCACGGCCAGTGCGGCATGGAGCTGAGCGAACTGCTCCCGTACCTCTCGGAAATCGTCGACGACATCACACTCATCCGCTCGATGCAATCGGGCGTGAGCAACCACGCACAGGGCCTCTATGCGATCAATAACGGGCGCATCACCGCGGGCCGGCCCACCGTCGGTTCATGGCTCACCTACGGGCTCGGCAGCGAATCGCAGAATCTGCCCGCTTACATGGTGCTCTCGCATCCAAGTGGATTGCCGACCTTTCAAGGCGAGCACTACACCAATGGCTGGTTGCCCGCGCTTTATCAGGGCACGCTTATCCGCCCCACCGAGCCGCACATCCTCAATCTCGATCCGCCCAAGGAACTCGCGGGCCAGCCGCAGGATCGGCAGCTCGACCTGCTCAAGTCACTAAACGAAGAACACCTCACCGAGCATCCCGGCGAGCTCGACCTCCAGGCCCGTATCTCCAGCTACGAGCTCGCCGCAAAGATGCAGACCGCCGCCAAGGAGGCGCTCGATATTTCCGGCGAGCCCGACTACATCAAGAAGCTCTACGGCGTCGACAAGCCCGAGACCAGGGACTACGCCACCCGCTGCATCATCGCCCGGCGGCTCGTCGAGCGCGGGGTGCGCTATGTGCAGGTGCTCAATTCCGGCCAGACGTGGGACCTGCACGGCTCGCTCATTCCCGCGCTGCCGAAACTTTGCGCCTCGGTCGATCAGCCCTGCGCCGCGCTCATCCAGGATCTCAAGCAACGTGGGCTGTTCGACAGCACCGTGGTGCAATGGGGCGGCGAAATGGGCCGCCTGCCCGTGCTGCAAAACGATGCGGGTCGCGACAAATGGGGCCGCGATCACAATACTTTCGGCTTCTCCCATTGGGTCGCCGGCGGCGGCTTCAAGGCCGGCTGCATCCATGGCGAGACGGACGAATGGGGCCATCACGCCGTCAAGGACATCGTCCACCACTACGACTGGCACGCCACGCTGCTGAAGGTCTTCGGCCTCGATTACGGCAAGCTCGTCTACAAGCGCAACGGCACCAACGCCTCGCTCGTCGACGGCCAGGACGCGCACATTGTCAAAGAGCTGCTGGCCTGACCAGCCGCGGCGCCGTCCAAAAACCCTGTCATCCTGAGCGCAGCGTAGCGGAAACGAAGGACCTCCAATATCCTTCCGGTATCTGACGCGCTGTTTCGGATGCAACTCAGACAAATCCTTTTCGATGTTTCGTCCCCCAGCCGCACTTTTCATTTTATTCGTCTGCGTTGTTGTCTCTTACGGCTGCCGGGCCGCTGCCGAAGATAACCAGGTGGTGCTCAACATTGAGCCCAGCAAAGATAACCCGCGCAATTCCGAAGGCTCCTTCGCGCGCCTTAAATCCGGGCGCATTATCTTCTACTACTCCCAATTCTACGGCGGCGCGGCGGATGGAAGCCCCGCGCGCATTGCCGGCATCCATTCCGATGACGCCGGGCGCACGTGGAGCCAGCCCGAAGTCATCCTCGAAAACACGGCGGCCAACAATGTGATGAGCGTCTCCTTGCTCCGGCTGGCCAGCGGCAAGCTCGCCTTCTTCTACATCCTCAAGAATAGCTGGCTCGACTCCCGCCCCTACGTGCGTTTTTCCAGCGACGAAGCAGCGACGTGGTCCGAACCGAAACTCGTCGTTGCCGCGCCCGGCTATTTCGTGCTCAACAACGACCGCGTCGTGCAACTCAGCAGCGGGCGCATCATCGTTCCCGTGGCCTTCCACCGCTCGCGCCTCGCCGATGCGCAGAGCGACAAATCCTTCGACTCGCGTGGCATTGCCATGTGGTACTACTCGGATGACGAAGGCCAGACCTGGCAGGAAGCGGCGACCTGGTGGGCCATGCCCGTGTGGAGCAACAGCGGCTTGCAGGAGCCCGGTGTGGTTGAACTGGCCGATGGCAAGCTCTTCACTTGGGTGCGAACCGGCCAGGGGGCGCAATATGGCCTTACTTCGACGGACGGCGGCAAAAACTGGTCGGCGCCCACGCCCACCGAAATGAAATCGCCGCAGTCCCCCGCGAGCATCAAGCGCCTGCCCAATTCATCGAGCCTGCTGGCCATTTTCAACGATCACTCCGGCCGTTTCCCTTTTCCACCGAAGAGGCGTTCGCCGCTGGTCGCAGCCGTTTCCAGCGACGGCGGGCAGACGTGGCCGAACGCGAAGCTCATCGAGGACGATCCAGACAGTTGGTACTGCTACACGGCCATCTATTTCACCGACGATGCTGTGCTGCTCGCCTATTGCGCCGGCGACACAAAAGTCGGTCCCCTCAATCGCCTGCGCATCCGTCGCATGAGCCTCGATGCGCTGCCTGCAAAATGAAACCGTTCCTTGCCCGCCCCTTCCTGCGTTGCGTGTGCGCCGCCGTTGGCGCGCTCTCGCTCCATGCGGCCGACGTGCCTGATCTCATCGTTCACCATGGCAAGATCGTCACGGTTGACAACGAATTTTCGATCCAGCAAGCGATGGCGTTGCGTGGGGGCAAAATCCTCGCCCTCGGCAGCGACGCCGACATTCTCAAGACCAGGACCGGCGAGACCCGCGTGATCGATCTCGGCGGCAAGACCGTGCTGCCGGGGTTGATGGATTCGCACGCCCATCCCGTCGGCGCGTCGATGACCGAATTCGAGCACCCGATCCCGGATTTCGAAAAGGTCCAGGACGTCCTCGATTACGTGAAGGCGCGCGCCCAGGTGCAGCCCGAGGGCAGTTGGATCATCCTCGAACAAGTCTTCATTACCCGCTTGCGCGAGCAGCGCTTCCCGACCCGCGCGGAATTGGACCAGGCCGCCCCGAAACATCCCGTGTTCTATCGCACCGGTCCGGACGCATTGCTCAATTCGCTGGCGCTCTCCCGCAGCGGCATCGACCGCAATTTCAAAGTGACCGACGGTGGCTCGGGCTTCGCCGAGATGGATCCGAAAACCGGCGAACCCACCGGCATCCTGCGCAATGCCACGCGTTACGTGAAATTGGAGCCCGTGGATGCCGTGCCATCGCAGGAAGACCGCCTGAAGCGCCTCCGTGAGCTCTTTGACGATTACAACTCGGTCGGCTTCACCGGCATCATCGACCGCGATGCGAGCGCGAGCGGGGTCAGCCTCTACACGGCTTTGCGCGATCGCGGTGATCTCCATCTCCACATCGGTATTTCCTACGGCGTCAACTCGATCGGCCCCATCGAGGAAGTCCAGAAACGCATCCGCGCCGTCGCCGCGCATCCGCTGTTCAAGGACAAGGAGGGCCAGGTGCGCATCATCGGCACGAAGACCTACCTCGACGGCGGCATGCTCACCGGCAGCGCCTACATGCGCCAGCCCTGGGGCCTTAGCAAAATCTACTCCATCACGGATCCCAACTATCGCGGCGTGCTCTTCATTCCCCAGGATCGGCTCGTCACCATGGTCCGCACGGCGGTCGAAAACGGCCTGCAATTCACCGCGCATTCCGTCGGCGACGGCGCCGTGCACGCGCTGCTCGATGCTTACGAAACGGTGTCCCACGACATGCCTATCCGGCAGACGCGCCCTTGCGTTACGCACGCCAATTTCCAGAGCCGCGAAGCGATCGACCAGGCGGCGCGCATTGGCGCGGTCATGGATCTCCAGCCCGCGTGGCTCTACATGGACACGCGCACGCTCACCGCACAATTCGGCAACGACCGGCTGCGCTGGTTCCAGCCGCTGCACAGCCTGTTCGCCGCGGGCGTCATCGTCGGTGGCGGCTCCGATCACATGCAGAAGATCGGCTCCCTGCGCGCCAACAATCCCTACAATCCCTTCCTCGCCATGTGGACCGCGATCACGCGGCGCGCGAAGTGGTACGAAGGCCAGATCCATCCCGAGGAAGCGCTCACGCGCGAGGAGGCCATCCGTTTCTACACGCGGAACAATGCTTATCTCTTTTTCAATGAGAACAACGTCGGCTCGCTCGAGCCCGGCAAGCGCGGCGACTTCATCGTGCTCGACCGCGATATTCTCACCTGCCCGGAAAATGAAATCCGCGACATCCAGGTTCTCGCGACCTACTTCGATGGGAAGCAGATCTACGCGCGGCCATGATCCTCAAACCTTGTCATCCTGAGCGAAGCGAAGGATCTCTGATCGTCGCTCTGGCGTCTAAAACGTGGGGTTTGATCGCGTCCTCGCTGGTGAGGAAGAGCGACAGTCAGAGGTTCTTCGCTTCGCTCAGCATGACGGGTGAGGCGGGTGCGTCCCTTTCCACCATGTACATCATGCTGGCG
>Ga0206946_1226_pt1 | contig 11778 bp, 2 predicted proteins | sample Alteio_BWOrgHeat_2_FD_152965 | JGI IMG/M metagenome (GOLD analysis project Ga0206946, IMG submission 152965) | Enriched cells from forest soil in Barre Woods Harvard Forest LTER site, Petersham, Massachusetts, United States -... | ecosystem: Environmental > Terrestrial > Soil > Temperate forest > O... | reverse complement strand
GGCGATGTCCTCCTGCGCGACGATCGTGACGTTTCCTCCGGCGAAGGTGTACTGCGCGGGATAAGAGGGACTCTGTTGGATCGTTCCCAGATTGGGATCGCCCGCATCGCTCGTCATGTTCGGCTTCGGCGTGTCAAAAGTGCCATTCAAGGTCGCGGCGGTGGCGGAGAGCTGTGTTCCGGCCGTGTAGATGGTCGCGAATTGGTTGAGCAAGTCGACACTGCCTCCCGCGGCGATGTCGATGTTACCGCTGCCGGTCCGAATGACCTGATATAAGTTGCCCACTGCACTGGCGGTGGTGGCTCCCGATCCGGGGGAGGTGGCTGTGTTGCGGCCGCCATTTTTGCCGAGGTCGAGCGACCCGGTAAACCCGGCGGTGGAAAGCGCCGTGGCCGTCTGCACCTGATGAAAATCGGCGGCGGAGAGATCCGCTCCCGAGGCGAGATTATAAGACCAGGTTTGCGCGTTGGCCGGCAGGAGCGCATTGATCGTGAGCAATTTCGCCTGGTAGGCCAGCGTTGGGCTCGTGATGTTAAATCCATCGGTCAGCGCATTGAGGAGTACGAGATTGTTCGCGGCCCGCATGGTCAGGACCCCGGGGACGCTATTCGCCCCGAAGCGGTAGGTCGCCAGATTCCAGTCGTTCGTGCCCGTGGAAGTGGTGGTGCCGAGGGTCAAATTTCCGGTGAGGTTGATGATTTCCGCGCCGGGCACAATGCTCACCACCGCGGAATTCGGCAGGGATGTGCCCGTGCCGATGCCGAGCCGGGCGGACATGGCGGCGGTATTTGCGGTCGAGGCGAAAAGGGCGCCATTGGCTTTCACGCTGCCTTGCACGTTGACCCCGGTGCTGGTGATGTTGCCTCCCAGGCTTTGGACGCTGCCCGTGTTGGTGATCAATCCACCCTGCTGCAGATTGTAGAGCGTGTACCCTTCGATGACGACGCTCGAGGGGTTGTCGATCTCGCCGGCAATCTCGCTGATTTGCAGGTCGGTGCCGGTCGAGGTCTGGGGCGCGCGCAAGTGCAGCGTGCCGGTAAAATCGCCCAGGGCCTGAGCCGCGCTGATGGCGGCGGCGCGTTGGACGGGGTCGGCAATCGAATCGACGCTGGCCACTGAGAGATCGATCTTCGAGCCGCTTTGAATGTCCAATTGCGGTCCCACGCCGAGCGGATTCGAGGGGAAATTACCGTTGGTTTCGGAACCCGCCTCGAGCGTGACCGCGCCGCCCTGGCCGGCATCGTTGAAGTTCTGAGCCGCGACCGTAATGGTCGCCGTCCCGCTCACGGTGAGGCTGCCGTTCGCGACGAGGCTGACGTTTCCGCCTTGCGCCCCGGAGGCGTCGATGGTTCCCGTCACGGTGATGGCGCCGGCGTCGGCCGAGACGTTGTAAGTGTGCGTTGTGGCCGTGCCATCGATGCTCACGTCGCCCGTGCGCACCCGATAGGTCCGGGATTGGGAAAAGCCGGCGAGGTTGAGCGTATTATCGATACCGCTCAAGGATGTGACTCCGGCGCCCGGGGAGAAGTCGGCCGAGAAGGTACCGCCCAGCCCGCTGGCAGCGCTGCCGTTCAACGTCCCGTTGAGAGTGAAATCGCCCTGGGGTGCGCTCACGGATACGCTGCCGGCGTTGCCGCCGCCCGACTGCGCGGCCACCGAAACATCGCCGTTCACGGTGACTTTGTGGAGATCGGAGATCAAAGTCACCGAGCCGCCATTGGTATACTGGATCACATCGTAAAATTGCTGGGCGGTGCCGCTGACATCCAGCAATCCGCCGACGGAGACATCGCCGCCGACGCCGGTAGCGTGCAGCGTCAATTGGCCGCTGGGCAGCACAATGTTGCTGTTAACCGTCACGCTCGCACCTAGCAGGGTCAGGTTCGCCCCGAGCCCAGGCGTCGCGGGTGTGCCAGCTCCACCGGCAGGCGGCAACACGGACAACGCGCCGAGCGCGGTGATAGTTTCGACAGCGGCGTTGGCGCCGGTGATGGATGGCGTGGTGATGGTCAAGGCGCCCTGGACGTTCAAGCCCGGCGGCCCTTGGGTGCCTTGGAAAACGAGGCCAGTCGCGGCGGTCAATTCCACCGTCGCATAATTATCGATGTTAGTTTGGCCGGCGCCCAACTCAATGGTCGTGGCATTGAATTGCAAATCTCCGGCCCCACTCGACGGCCCGGTGCCGGTCAAGCCCGGAGCATTGTCCAGCAACACATCGTGCGCCGTAAAGCTGAGCGTCCCGCCGCCGGTGTTGAAGCCCCGCAGGTCGGGCGTGTGCAAGGCCAGGCTGCCGCTGGTAAATTGCCCCGTGCCGTAAAAGTCCAACGAGGAGAATCCGGTGAGCGACAGTATTTGGGAAGACAGCAAACCTTGGAGGAGCGCGCCGCTCAAGATGAGACCCGGATTGCTCTGGAGCGCACCCGGATTGTTAAACTGGATGCTGATCCGGTTGCTATTGAGCGCGACATCGTTGCCGGTCACCTGGGCGTTCGGGTCCAGGAACATGCCGGCGGAAGAATCAAGCGTGATCGCCGCGCCATTCACTCGCGCACCAGCATCGATGTTCAGGTTGGGCGCTGTGGAGGAATCGGTCCCGGAGCGCACGACGGGAACCTGGTCGCTGCTCACGCGCAGGATCGCGCCATCGCCGCTGCCGGGCACCGTGGAATTGCCGATCAAGATCGGCAGGGGTGTGCCCTCCCCAAACGCGGGCGTGGCGCCATTTTGCAGCACTGCGGCGCCGGGCGCCAGGGTGAGATCCTTTTGCGCAACGAGAATGATTTCCTGGCCGATCAACGGAGCGCCCGCGTTATCCACCGTGAGATTGCCGGTATTCACCGTGATCGTCGTGCCGGAGGTGCCGCTGGCCCGCTCGCCGCCAATCAACAGGGTCTCCGCGCCAAACGAATTGAGGCGAGCGGAATCCAGCACCACTTCGCCTGGCGCCCCGGACACCCCCGGACCCGCGATGAGAATGTCCGCCGCCGAGCTGATATCAATTTCGGCGCCGCGCCCGCCGATGGGTGGCTGACCGTTCAGGGCCTGGCCATAGACAGTGCCGTCGAGCGCCAAGGATTGGACCCCGGAGATGACCAACTGGCCGGCGTCATTGGGGAGACGGGGAATCGCGATGCCGAGCTGGTAGGCGGATGTCCGCAGGAAAGAGCTGGCGAAGAAATCTTCGTAGTCGGCGCGCAACCTGACGACACTTGAGGGCGCGACCTCAAATCTTGTGGTCAAATCGGGGACGATCAGCCCGGCGTTGAGGCTATTGTAGCGCGTGCCTGCCACCAGACTCGAGCCGTCCAATTGGAGGAACGTTCCCACGGGACTGCCGCTCTCGGGAGTGACCAGGAACGCTCCCGGGAGCAAGGCGTAGCGGGCGGGAAGGAGGGTGTAGACTCCCGCTGGCAGGCCATTGCTTGCGCCGAGCCGCACCTGGTCGCCGATGTTGAGGCCGGTGTTGGGGTAGCCGGGGTCCGTGCTGATATTAAAGGTGGCGTAGGGCGCGTAATTGAACTGGTAGCCAGGGATGACGGCGAAACTTTGCGTGACTTGCTTCCAGTAGAGGTTCGCCGCGGGTGGCGCATTCGGTGTGCTGGTCGTGCGCGCATACCAGAAAGAGCCGTTGTAGCTGACGATTTGGGTTTGCTGGTACGCCGCGCCAGCCGTCCACGCCCCGACGAAATTCCATCCGAGGATGTCCTCATTTCCACCCGTGCCCTGATTGAACCGGTAGGCGTAGAGATCGCCGCCGCCCTGCACGCTGATGATCGAGCCCGTCTGATCCGTCACATTCTGCCCCCCGACGGTGATGATTTTCTGGGGTGCAGCGCCCGCCGTGATATCCGTTCCGGTGGGGTCGATCCACGACGTCCCGGTCGTATTGACGCCGTACGGAATGAGCTCCGAGACGCCCGTGAGCGGATCTCTCGCCGAGACGGACGTGACACTGCCGGAGGTGAGAGTGACATTTTTGGCAATTGCCGGTGCCTGGCCAGTCAGCGGATTGACGAGTGGGGTGCCGGTGCCGTCCCAACCCAGATTGATGGTCCCCAGCGGAGCGCGCAGGACGCCATCCTGAATAATATTGGAAGCGTAGATATTCAATTGACCGCCGGCGGAGAGCGGGAGTGGCCGCTCTCCCGAACCCACGATCGTGACCGACCCGGGCGTGACGCCACCCGCCCCATAGTCGGACGCGGCGATGGTGAACAGCCCCGCCGTGACGGGGTAGATCTGGCCGGCGCGCAGGTAGATATTCCCGGCCACAGCCAGCGTGCCCTCGCCGCGGATGTCGCCGCCGTCGGCGATCAGGGTGACTTGTCCGGTATTTTGCAGCGATATGTTGCCGACATCGATCAAACCGGCGGTCAGCGTCAGACTGCCCGGGCCGAACGTGGGCGGGATATAAAATGACGGATTGGACGCCGTGGAAAAAACACTGGTCTGCGCCTGGTTGGCGGACGGCGGTGTAAACGGGGTGCCGATTTTAATATACGGTGCGGTCAGCTTGACGGCGGAGTCCGTGACCAATACTCCGCCGCTGGCCACGGTGATCGAGCGGTTGGCCGTGATGGTTACCGGCCCGCTGAACTGGACGTTTCCGCCGAGAGTGAGGGCGTCGAACCCGCCGTTGAGGAAACTGTCGGCGGCGAAGTAACCCATCGGCGTGACGGGATTGCCGTTCCCATCCACCACGGCGTTGCCGACTCCGAGGTTGGAGATGTTGGGGATCGTCAATCCACCTTGCGTCACGAGGAGCGTGATGTCCGACGGGAGAGGGACCGCTCCGGCGAGGTAGGCGCGGCTCGAAGAGACGGAAAGGCTGCCACCGAGTGCCGTGGGACCGCCCGCGCTGCCCCGGAGTGTGGCGTCGCTGAAGAGTTCCTGACTGCCCTTGAGGACAATACTTCCGCCATTACTATCCACCCGCGTCGGCACCGTTTGGAGACTGAAGAGGGGCGAAAGTAATCCGCTGGTCGCCGGCACGAGTGGAGGGCTGAGGGTGGCATTCTGCCCGACGCTGGCCGGAGCCAGGTCGAGAATGCCACTGGCTCCCGAGACATCGAGGACCGAACCGGCTTGCGCCACGATATTGCCGGAAACGGAGATCGTTCCGCCAGGAAGGACGGCGCCGATACGACGGCCATAGTGATCGGGCAGCAGCAACGTCGTACCGGCCGCGGAAAGGGAACTATGCGGCCCAAGATAGACCGTGGCGTACGCGGCAATCGGCACGCCGTTCTGCGGAAACGAGCCATCTCCAGCAATGGTGATGCTCCCGCCCGGCGTTGAAATGGCGCCGAGAATGGTTACGGTACTGCCCGCGATGGAAACGCTGCCCAGCGGGTCAGTTTGAATGACCGCATTGGCCCCCTCGACGATATCTCCACGAAGGAGAAGAGTGCCAACATCGAAGACGGTGGTCGCGGTCAGACTGAGGTTGACGGGTTTGCGCAATCCCACGGGCTCGAGGATGGGCTGGAGGACGGCGCCTACGCCTCCCTGCGCTCTCGGCTCGTTTGGCAGAGCGATCCAGTTTTCGGCTACCGGGGCGAGCACGGTATTCGGAGTAATGCTGATCGCCGGCGGGTTGAACCCGGGTGGGGCCGCTCCGACACCCAAGCCGATGAGGGAGAAGTTCGTGAAGCCACCCTGGCTGAAGAAGGCTGGCGGTAACCAGAGAATCCCGCTACCGGGCATGTTATCTCCGATTTGGATGAGCGGAGCCTGAATGGTGAGAGAGCCGCCCGTGGCTCCCGAAAAACCCTTCAGCGTTGCATCCAAAGTCAGATGGCCACCGATAGTCCGGGTAAAGCGCGGGTCGTTCCCCGCCAGGATCGTAATGGAACCTCCATTCCCGTAGGTGTCCTTCCCTGTGGGGCTGATAGCGACCCCTCCCGAAACGTCTACCACACTTCCCGGCGCCAGTTCGGCACTGAAGGCCGTGATGGACACCGTTCCACCGTTAATGACCAACGGCAGATTGTTGGGAGCCTCGATGGTGCGCCGGTCGTCAACGATCAGACCCGCCGTGCTCAGCGAGGCGGTGGAACCAAGAGATGTGAGGCCCCTGTCCAGGGTGGCCGGGGGGGCCGTAGAAGAGAGGTCGACGGCGGTGAAGGGATCCTGATTGTAAGAAGTCAGGCTGATCTTTCCCCCTGGAGCGGCCAGTTTTCCCTGGATGTTGATGTTCGCGCCAGCAAACGTCAGCGAACCATTGGGCGGAGCGTCGAGCGACACATTCCGCGGAACAAAGATGGCGCCGTCGCCGTCGTTGATGGTGAGCGAACCAAAGCCATCGGTGCTGACGAGGGCGGGATCGAGAACGATCTGTGACTTGCGCTCCAATGAAAGATCCTGGGGTGCGCCGGTCGCGTCCTCGGCAAAGGGCGCCGCGGGATGGAGGTTGCTATAGCTTTGGAAGGCGATGTCGGGCGGCACCGGTGGCGCAATAATGGGAAAGGGGTCGGGTCCCTGCCCTTGAAAGGTCAAAGTGAGCGAACTGGGCGTCGGGAGCACCGTGCGCTGTCGGGGACCGACTACGGTATTGCCCAGCAGGGTGCCGTCGAGCGCCGCCGCGGGCGTCTGGATGGCAATCGAGCCGCCATTGCCGCCGTAGTTGTAGCCACTCTCGTAATGAATGCCTAATGGCGCCAGGGGACTCGTGAAGTTTTCGGTGATGCCGTAACTCGGATGCGAGATGGTGAAGACGCCGGTATAGATGCCATCGTAAAGCCGATTGGGAGTGGCTTGTGAAATATCAAAGATATCGGCTCCAGCGAAGACTCGCGTGGTTTGGACCATTCCGCCTTGATAGCTGATCCACCCGCCGGAAACGTCCACCGTCGAACCCTTTTGCATGACCACTGAGCCGCCGGAGAGAAAGTTCACCGTTCCACCGCCAATAGTGAGTTCTCCTACGGTCCTCTGGATCAAGCCAACGAAACCCGTGGCATCGCCCAGCGGCGTGCCGATCCAATAAAGCCCATTGTAAACGCCGGCCTGGCGGACATCGATGGTAATGGTCGCCCCGCGGAGGACGCTGCTGCGCTCCAAAGGCGAATCAGCCAGTTCGGGGCCGCGGAGTTGGAGCGTGAGCAGGTTCTCGGACATCGGCGCGCTAATATCTGTCGAGCCCGCGACATCGATCACGGCCCCGGGGTCGAGATAGATTTGTCCGCCGGTGTAGACGAAGGTGCCGCCGGCGCCCCAGGCGCCGGCGTTCACGTTGACGGTGGCATTTGGGGCCCACAGGATCGCCCCCGAGGCGAAGTGCACCGCCTGGCCTTGGAGGTTGACCTGCGAGGGCAGGGCCAGTTGCGTCCCGACCACGCGGTCGGTGCTCGACCATTCGGGCAGGATTTGTGTTACGCTGCCCGCGCCCAAGGTCACCGTTCCAGAGTTTTGGGGAAAGAATGGAATCGAGGTCGCTACAGTTGGATCGAAGGAACCATTGCTGATCGCATTGTAATTGGCGAGGAGATCGATGCGCCCGTTCAACGAAACCGAGGTGCTGCTGTTGATGACCCCCGATTGATTGACCGTCATGCCGACCATCATCACATCGGCTCGCGGCGCATCGATCAGGCCATTGTTAGTGACGATACCGCTGGGTTGTGTCAGGTTTCCGGATGGATCGGTCACCAACCCGACGAAAGTGTCCAATCCGCGCAGACTGGGGTCGCTGCTCACATGCGCATTGAATCCGACTTGCAGGCCGGCGGCGAGAATGGTCTGGCCATCCGGAGTCGAGATCGTTCCGTTGTTCGTCACGTTTGGACCGATCAAAGCGATGCGCCCGCCGACGTGGGCCGGCGAGGTCGGGCTCGTCAAAACGGCGCCCGGTTGCACCGTGACGTCGCCATAGATCTGGCCCGCGGGCAGGGGATCGGGGGTAAAGGCGGGTGTCCCGTTCGTTCCGGCCGGGATGGGCAGGGCGCTGAACAGGAATTGGGCGTCGGGATTGTTGAGCAGACCGCTGTTGATGAGGTTGTCGTTGATGGGCAGCGACGAGGCGACCAAAGTATGCGTGTTGACCTGCGACCTCCCGCCGAAAATAATTCCATTGCGGTTGACCACATAAACCTGACCGTTGGCCTGGATGGAACCCAGAATCTGCGAGGGAATTCCGGAGGGATCGTTGACTTTATTGAAAGCGATCCATTGGCCCACTTGAGAGCCGCCGAAATTCTGATCGATCGCGAGCACGGTGTGACGGCCGATATTGAAGGTCTCCCAATTCAAGACGGCTTGTGGAGCGGTTTGCTCGATACTCACCACGGTATTCCCACTCGAGGTGGTCGATTGAACGGGAAGTGTCGCCCCCTGCCAAAGGCTTGGATTGCCGGGGACGCCGGGATCGACCTGCAGGCCGCCGGGGACGAGACCGTCGGGGACGTTGGGCAATTGCAGGCCGTTGGCCGGGTTTTTGCCCGCATTGGTCGCGCCGGCCGCGCTACTGGCGGCCGCTTGTTGCAACGCCTGGACGGATTTGAGAGCTTGAGTCGTCCTGGCCAGGGTATCCTGCGCGTTCGCCCGCGCGCGGGCTGTCGTGTCCGCCGCGGTTCCGGGATTGATGGTGCCGCTGCGCCCCGAGACGGCGCCGCCGCGCAGAAGGTCTCCCGCTTCCGCGATGCTTCCGGCCAGGAGTGCCGCAACGAGACTCATCGCCAACGGGACTCGTGCCGGCCATGATCGGTGGCCGCGCCAGGCCGGGCCGCTCAGGAGTGGCGGTGGCAAGGGTGTTGGCGAATGAGCGTTCACGCGCAGGCGGTTCGCAGGCAGTGGGCTGGGGTGGCGGCTCCACATGGTCAGCTACGGATTAACTCGCGAGACGGCGAAGAATTCGTGGGCGACAAGCGGTCTTCCTGGCCGGTTCACGATTTGGGGTTTTGTCCGTTCGCCTTGGCGGGCGTGGCTTTCGGTTTCGCCGTCTTGCCGGTGGCCGGTGCGGCCGTGGGATCGGGCGTCGCGGCCGGGGCGGGTTTGATCCGCTGGTCGGCCAGCTTGTCCTGATATTCCTCAAACAGGCTTTGCAATTTCACGCGGGTAATTCCGGTGAACGGTTCCCGAGCCGTGAGGGCGTCGCCGAGTCCAAATTTTTCGTATCGGGCCAGTATTTCATTGGCGATCTTGAACATGGCGGCGTTCTTGGTCTGCTGGTCGGCCACGCGGCGATTGAGCTGGTTCGTTTGCTCTTCGAGCTTGGCGCGTTGCGCTTCCTTGGTATTGCCGAAATCGACCGCTTTCTTGTGCTCGCCGATTTCCTTGTTGAGGTTCTCTTTCAACTCGCCGATTGCCTTGTCCAGCTCGTCGATCTTACCCTGCATGTCGGCGGTGGCCTTGTCGGCCGCCGATTTGTCCGCGGCCATCCTCTTGGTCACATCCTCGACTTGCGCGGTGAGGGCCTTGATTTTTTCGTCGGCCTCGGCCTGCGCTGCCTGGAGCACCGCCTTGTCATTTTCCGCGGTGCGCAATTGCAGCATGGTGGCGCGCAACGACTCGCGCAGCTTGGCCTCGGCGGCGCTGGGTTGGGCATTCTGCGCCCGGAGCAGGGCGCCGGGGAACGTGCAGAGCAAGCCGAGGGCGATGATGGAAGGACGCAAGAAGGTCATAACTAGAATTTACCGTTGATATCGATCTGCAGGACGTCGCTCTTGAACTGCGGACCGATGATGTTATCCGCGCTCATCCACCACACGCCGAGCCAGACATTGGATGATAGCGCCAGATTGCCCCTGAGAGTGTAACCCTTCAAGTTGGTCCCGTAGAGCGGCGCGCCGAAATCCGCATCGGTGAAACCATCGACGACGGAGTCGGATTCGACGTAGCGATAGTCGATGCTGAAATTCCAGTCTCCGCGTTTCTCCATGGCCGCCTTGCCGACCCTCACGCCCACGTTCCACGCGGCCGTGCCGCCGCTCCACGAGCCCACGCTGCCCAGGGCGGTATCCGGCCCGCGGTTGTTGACCGCGACGCTGTTCACGTAATTGTGGTTGAGAGCGAGGTTTTCGACCCACTGCCCGTAGAGCGAGATTTGGGCGGGTTCGAAGCGATTGTAATCCAGTTCCCCCTGGAAGGCGAGTTCGTGGAACGGCGTGGCGAGCCCGAAGTATTGAAACTGGTTGGTTGTGCCAAAGCCGTTGTCGGCCGTCGGCACGATATCGCGCAACGCCATGTAAGTATTGCCGTTTTGCGCGAAGGACGGGCGGCTGTCATCGGTATTCCCGGCATCCGATGCGGTGAGCGGAGTGAAGGGACTGGAGAGTTTGCCCTGGGTGTTATAGAAGTAGTAATAAGCGCCCGAAGCCTTCGCGCTAAGATCCTTGGTGATCTTTACATTGGTGCCGAGCTGGGCGCCAAAAAGCCATTTATCCTCGCTCTTGAACTTGCTCGGGTTGTTCGTCGCGAAATTGAAATCGGTATTAAAGACCGGGAAGGCGCCGCCGTTAAAGAACGGCGTCCAGCCATGACCGACGTCATATTTCGCCTGGGCGGCGAGGCCATCGAAGCCTATGTCGCGCGCCCAGATAATCGTGGTTGGGTCCCAAAATGGGTTGTCGAAACGGCCGATGCTGATGGCCAGATTCTTGTTCGGCTGGCCGCCGGTTTCGTATTTCAAAAAGGCGCGATCGATCCAGACCTGGTACTTGCTGAAATCGCCGCCTTGCCCGTTGTTCGCGATGCCGAGACTCTGGTTCTCCGTGACTGGTTGGTTGTCCTGGCCGCTGCCGAGGCGAATGCCGGTGGTGAAGCCTTCGCCCATGTCGATTTCCGCGCCGATGCGGATCCGGAAGCGTTCGCGACTGCGATTCTGGTCCACATTGTTTTGCGGCGAGAAGACCGTGCCACTGACGTCGAAGGGGGCGCCGGTGTTGATGGTGTTGAAAATCGGAAACGCGCCCGTGTTGTCGTTGCCCGAGGGGAATGAATCGTACTCGTAGCGCACGCGAATATCTCCGGCCACGCGGAAGCGCGGCACCCAGTCGGGGATGTTGTTCGGTGAGGCCCAGTTTTCCGCGCGCGCCGCCGACATCACTTCCTGTTTGATCTCTTCGCGCATCTGCGCCTTTACCGATTCGGGGATATAAGTGACCCGCACCTGGTCGTCGGTCACGGGCGGGGCAGTTTGTTGCACGGCGGCCTGGGCCGCTTCCCGCGCCATGGCCGCATCGTGCATCATGGCATCTTCTTTCACCCGGGCGATGTTGGCGTCATCCTCGGCGAGCTTGATCAAGTCATCCGCATCCTGTTGGGTGAGAATCTTGCGCTCGACGAGCCGGTTGATCAAATTGATCGTGACGTTTTGCGAGGGAGTCGCCGTATTGGCGACGGGCTGCCGGCCGGCCTCATCGGCCCGCGCCAGCAATTCGGTCGTGCTCGGAATCAGGTCGTTCGCCGCGAGTTCTCCGGCTGTGGAGGATGGCCCGGCGGGAGTGGCTGCCTTGGCGGCTGCGGCCGTGGCTTGCGCGTTCGTCTCTTCCGGTGTGGCGGGCCGCCCGGCGAATCCCGGGATGGGAGTGGCGGCGCACCACGCGGTGACGAGCAGCCAGATGCATCGGCGGAAAACGTATTTCTCTTGCAACATAAATTCGGTGAAAGCTCAGCTAAGGCCTTTTCTCGGTCAGGCGCATGACGACGGGCAGACGCATGCCTGGAGGTGGAGGTTCCGGGAGCTGAAGATTGGTGAGCACCTGGTTTTGGATGATGTCATCGAGCTTCGGATCGCCGGTTGATGCGTCGAGCTTGCAGCGCGTAATGCGCCCGGTGGTA
>Ga0206946_1225_pt1 | contig 11799 bp, 8 predicted proteins | sample Alteio_BWOrgHeat_2_FD_152965 | JGI IMG/M metagenome (GOLD analysis project Ga0206946, IMG submission 152965) | Enriched cells from forest soil in Barre Woods Harvard Forest LTER site, Petersham, Massachusetts, United States -... | ecosystem: Environmental > Terrestrial > Soil > Temperate forest > O... | reverse complement strand
CTCCATCGAAGACCGAGCGCCGGCAAACTTCGCCACGTCACTCCGCTTCGAACTTGACACCTGCAGGCTCGGCTTGGCGGCAAAACGCTGCATCGTCATCCCCATGCAATGCCTGGCCCATCCCACCTGTCGCCACGCGCCCGAAGATCACCCAAACAGCAGCCGAACAGGCCTCCATCCTACAACGAATCACGCACTCAAGGTTAGTTGCCGGCAGCAGACGCCTTCGCGGACTTCTGTGCCTGAATCCAACTGCTGGTGCGGGCGTCGAGCATATCGAGCGGCAGCGCCCCGCCACTCAGAATCTCGTCGTGGAAGGTGCGTATATCAAATTTGGGACCGAGTTCCTTCTTGGCGCGCTCGCGGAGTTCGATGATCTTGAGCTGACCGAGCTTGTAAGCGCAGGCTTGCGCAGGCCATGCGATGTAACGATCCGTCTCCGATTGGATCAGCGGCTCATTCACATCATTCTTGCGCATGTACTCGACAACCTGATCGCGCGACCAGCCCTGGGCATGAATGCCCGTGTCGACAACGAGGCGAACGGCACGGAAGAGTTCGGAGTTGAGGCGGCCGTAGTCGCTGACCGGGTCCTGGTAAAAGCCGACCTCTTTACCGAGCTGCTCGGAATAGAGAGCCCAACCCTCGGTATAGGCGTTGAAAAAGCTATGCAGGCGAAACTTTGGCAGTCCCGTAAGCTGCTGCGCGACCGAGATCTGCATGTGATGGCCGGGAATCCCCTCGTGGTAGGCGACAGCCTCGTCGTCCACCAACGTTCTGTGCGAAAAGTCATTGGTAGCAACCACGACGCGGCCAGGACGCTTACCGTCAGGAGTTCCGCCCTGATAATGCGTCGAGTCAGCAGACTGGAACCCAGGTATCGCTTCAACTGTGACAGGGCTGCCGGGGATAACAGTGAAGAGCTCGATCAGTTTGGGCTGCATCTGCGCGATGTAGTGGCGGTAGTCGTCGAGAATCTGTTCTCCAGAGGTCGGAGTCCACTTGGGATTGCTGTTGATGGAGGCTCGGAAGGCAGCCAGGTCCGCAAATCCTGCCTTGTGGGCGAGCGTTGTCATCTCAGCAGTGATGCGGGCGACCTCGTTCAGTCCAAGGGTGTGGATCTGATCGGGCGTGAGATCGGTTGACGTGCGCGCGCGAATGTCATTCTGATAGCGTTTGGCGCCTCCGGGCAGTGAAGAGACGGCGAGGATGGTTCGGCCATGGGGCGCGTAGTCATTAGCAATGAACGCTGCAAATTTGCGGTATGCAGGCAGCACATCATCGTTGACCGCGGCAGTAATCTCTGCGGTCAGGCGCTTCTGGTCTTCCGGAGAGATGTTCAGCGGAAACTTTTTGATGGGGATAAGAAAGGGATTGGCCTCGACGATGCCGTTGCACTGGCCTGGAACCTTTTCCAGCAGGAAGCGGACCGGCATCAAGTTATCTTTTAGCCCGGCGCGAAGAACCTCAGTCGTCTGGTTCAGGACACGGGGAATCTGATGAAGACGTGCGATGTAGTCCTCATAGTGTTTGACTGAGTCGAAAGGCATCCCGAGCGGAAGGTCGGCGAGACCCGTATGAATACCGTTCATCTGGTCAACCGGCATCTCGTACTCTTTGAGGTCATAGTCGCTAAGTCGCTGTCGGATGACGCGGACAAGCAGGTCATGAGAGAGCTGGTCCTGCTCGGGAAAGCCGGCCGTGTCGATGGCGGAGAGGCGGCCGAGGTAAGCGATGTCTGAATCGTGGCGTTGCGCAATGGCGGTCAACGAATAGTCCGAAAGCCGATCGTTATAGCGATAGTCTCCGAAGGCCGTGGCGCGCTCCGGGCGGCTTTTGAGGTCGGCCTGATAAATCTCTTCAAACAGAGCGTTCTGAGCCGCGACGCGAGTCCCGACGGGCTCTGGTGCGGCAGCCAGAGAGACGGAGGCAGACAAAGAAATGCAGCCGGCAAGAAAAAGAGTCAGACCTTGGATGTGCATATATAGGGGGAGGGTAGCAGATGTGGCGCAAGTTCTTGTAGGAAACAGCGGTTATCGCCTGAATGATCACTCAGACTCAGGTGGTGTACAGGCAAATGCACGTCACCGCCGCATCCGGTCTAGTTGCTTCAACTCGCCGACCCTGCGATACTTAATCGTGCACACCACGCACAAACTTCCATTCCATTTCAAGAGGTCGCGGACATGTCTGCAAAGTACATCTTCGTAACGGGCGGCGTCGTGTCTTCGCTCGGCAAGGGTCTCGCCGCAGCCTCCATCGGCTGCCTGCTTGAGGCCCGCGGGCTTAAGGTCAATCTCATGAAGTTTGACCCCTATCTCAACGTCGATCCGGGTACTATGAGCCCCTTCCAGCATGGCGAGGTTTTCGTCACCGACGATGGCGCCGAAACCGATCTCGATCTCGGCCATTACGAGCGCTTCACCCACGCCCGGCTCACCCGCGACAACAACCTCACCACCGGCCGCATCTACGAGCAGATCATCACCAAGGAACGTCGCGGCGACTATCTCGGCAAGACCGTCCAGGTTATTCCCCACGTCACCAACGAGATCAAAAACGCCATGCGCAAGGTCTCGGCCGACTGCGACGTCACCATCGTCGAGATCGGCGGCACCGTAGGCGACATCGAATCCCTGCCCTTCCTTGAAGCCATTCGCCAGATGCGCCAGGATCTGGGCCGCGACAACACTGTCTTCGTTCACGTCACCCTTATTCCGTGGATCGCTGCGGCTCAGGAGCTCAAAACCAAACCCACCCAGCACTCCGTCAAGGAGATGCTCTCCATCGGCATCCAGCCCGACATTCTCCTCTGCCGCACTGACCGCGCTGTTCCCCGTGAGATGCGCTCAAAGATCGCCCTCTTCTGCAACGTCGAAGAACCCGCCGTCATCGCCGCCCGCGACGTAGCCAGCATCTACGAAGTCCCGCTTAACTTCGCGCAGGAAGGCGTAGATGCTCTCGCCCTCAAATACCTTCGCATCGAAACTCCCGCCGCCGATCTCTCCAAATGGCAGGACATCGTATACCGCGCCTACAATCCCAAAGACGAAGTCTCCATCGCCATCGTCGGCAAGTACGTTGAATACGAAGACAGCTATAAGTCCCTCAAGGAAGCCCTTGTCCACGGTGCCCTCGCCCACAACCTCAAGCTTCGTGTCACCTGGATCGAAGCCGAAGGCCTTGAGACCAAAGACCCTGACGGCCGCCCCACCCTCGACTATCAGCACCAGCTAGCCGGATTCGACGGCATCCTCGTCCCCGGTGGCTTCGGCAAGCGCGGCATCGAGGGCATGCTCAACGCCATCCGCTACGCCCGCGAGACCGGCACTCCGTACTTCGGTATCTGCCTCGGCATGCAGACCGCCTGCATCGAGTACGCCCGCAACGTGTGCGGTCTCAAGGACGCCAACTCAGGCGAGTTCGACCCCGCCACGCCTTACCGCATCATCTACAAACTCCGCGAACTCACTGGTGTCGAAGAGATGGGTGGCACCATGCGCCTCGGAGCCTGGGACTGCGTCATGGAGCCCGACTCCCTCGCCGCCCACGCCTACGGCACCACCGAGATCAGCGAACGCCACCGCCACCGCTACGAGTTCAACCGCGAGTACGAGGCCATCCTCACCGGCGGCGGCCTCCGTCTCACCGGCACCACACCCGACGCCACTTACGTAGAAATCGTCGAGATCCCTACCCATCCCTTCTTCCTGGGCTGCCAGTTCCACCCCGAGTTCAAATCCAAGCCGCTAGAGCCACACCCGCTCTTCCGCGACTTCATAGCCGCCAGCTATCGCAATCGTCTTCTACATCATCACGAGCACGCTGCCGAATCCCACATCTCCCAAACCATGTAAATCAAAAGAACAGGCAGATGCAAAGCAATCGCATCTGCCAATTCTTTTCAACGTGCAATCAATCACACTACTCCGCGATATCCACCACAACCTTCGCCAAAGCCTTCCCACTCTCCACCAGTTCATGCGCTACGAGAGCCGCGTCCAGCGCGAACCGCCGCCCATCCACCAACGGCGTCAACATACCCGCCTCAACCAGTATGGTGGCCTCTCGCATAATCTCTCCATGATGCGCCCGGCCTCTGCCCGTCAACATCGGCAGCAGCGTAAATACGCCCGAGTACGTAGCTCCACGAAATGACAGAGGTGCCAGCTTATGCGTCCCCCAACCCAGGCTGCTCAGCACATGCCCCGTGTAGACCTTCGCCGCGACAAACGAGTCATCCAGCGTCGTTCCGCCAACGGTGTCGTACACCACATCGAACCCCTCCCCACCTGTGTGCTGGGCGACATACTGCTCCACGCTCGTTGACCGATAGTCGATCGGCACAGCCCCATAGCTCTCTACAACCGCCTTCTTCTCCGGCGAGACCGTGGCAAACACCTGTGCTCCACGAGCCACCGCCAGCTGCACAGCTACATGTCCGACCCCGCCCGCACCCGCATGAATCAAAACCCTCTGGGCCGCATGAACATTTGCGCGATCAACGAGCCCTTCCCACGCGGTAATAAACGACAGCGGAATCGCAGCCGCTTGATGCATGGTCAAATTCACCGGCTTCTTCGCGAGCAGATCGACATCCACCGCCGCGAACTCCGCCAGCGATCCCTGCAACCCACCAACGCCACCAGTCAGCCCATATACCTCATCACCCACGCTGAAGCCACTCACTTCAGCACCCAACTCCTCGACAACTCCAGCCATATCCATGCCGAGAATGGCCGGCAACGGCTGCTTCGCATGAGCCCCATTGCCGCTACGAATCTTCGTATCCAGCGGATTCACGCCACTGGCCTTGATCCGCACCAGCACCTGCCCAGCCGCCGGCTTTGGCCGCGCAACCTCTATCAAGCGAAAGGGTGAGTTGTACTCCTCCAGAACCGCTGCACGCATCGTCGATGAGCTTGTCATATTTCCCAAATTCTATCGACCCTGTTCCGATTCAACTAGGGAGAAGATCTCAACCCTGATCCATCCGTAAGCCCAAACCCTGATACACCACCTCCACATCCTCCAGTTCCACCCGTCCAGCCTGCTCATTCACAATCCTCCGATGCCTCCGTCGCAGCATCCCATGCGCAATCGCGACGAAGCACACTGCATACACCAGATGCCTCACACTCTTCTCCATCCAGCCTTCCAGACCAACCGTGTACATCACCAGCAGTGGAAAATAGACCAGGTACGGAATCACCACCAACGCCAGATTCCTCTGACCAGCCGACTGCCACTTGGTGAATGGCACAACCATAACCTTCCCAAAGAAAGCATCTGTCAGCAGCAGACTCAGCCCGAGTGCCACAACAACCTGCACTGCAGTAACTTTCCACCCGCGCAAAGCCGCCGGCCCAATCGCCCGCGAACCCGCGACTGCAGTCAAAGTAAGCAACGACGCCCAAAGAAACACCCATATCTTGGTCGCCACCAGGTGATTCAGTTGAGGCCGCCCATGGATAACCCCAAACACCCAACTCCCTCGCGCATCCACCGGAGACACCAGCGCCATACGCAATCCCGCAACAATCCAGAAAGCCAGCATAGGAATCGCCGCGCGCAGCCCATACTCAGTGACGCCAAATCGGACATGCCCATGCCCGGGCTTAATCACAATCGCACTGGCAATCATCAACGTAATCCCGACGCCCCCATACATCGCCAGGTACACGCGATGCCGCTGCGTCCGCAACAATGTCTGGTTGATAAAGTGATACACCGCCCGCCGTTGCGGTATTCGCAACACAACCGCATGCAACAGCCCGCTAATCCATCTTGAAATCCATCTCTGCCGCCGCGCCGCAGTAAAGCCTTCAATCAACTGCCGCGTCCGTCGCCTGTAAGCCAGCGGATACGTCACAGCGACCGCAAGCATCGCCAGCAAAGTCGCAAAGAGTCCCGTCCGCGCCAAGGCAGTAAACATCGGCAACGTCGACGACCCAGCCAGAATCCGCTCATAAATCCCCAAAAACCAGAACGGCGGAAAATATCGCACCACCACGCTATCCGACTCCAGTAACGGACGAAGAAACATCATCAACATCGGAGACAGAATAAAAACCGTAAGCAACAGCATCATCGAAGCGCCCTGTAGAAGAGGCGAAAAACTCCACGATAATCGCTGCCCCACGAGGAGGATCAACACCCCCTGCAATCCCAGAAAGAACGCCCCAACAAACACTCCCGCCAAACCAACCGCAATAACGTGAGCCGCGGCATACCGCACGAGTCCCGGCATATCTGCCACCAGTGGAAAGAACGCCGCACCCAGCAGATTCATCCCTACCAAAAACATCACCAGAAAGATCATCAGCGCAGCAATCCTCGCCCAGAACAACCTCCGGCCTGGAATCGGCAGCGTCGACAACACAAACACATCCAGCAGTTCAGGAAACAGCAACTCCCACTCAAACACCGTCACTGCCCCCATCACCACAAACGAATACATCACATAGAAGTAATGATGGTTCACCTGCGACCAAAACGGCGGCTTCAAAGGACGAACCGGAGGCACCCCGTGATACACCGGATACAGAAACAGCGCAAAGAGCAGTTGCGGCACTGCAATCACAGCCGCCGCCAGAATCAACCGCTTCATCATCTCGCCTTCAACTGACACCATGTCGTTGTTGAAGAAGCGATCCAGTAGATGCCGCACCAGCAGCTCAAACTGACTCCGCTGCGGTTGGATCACCGGCCCCACCGCCGCCTGCACCTGCAGCGACATCACCGCATGCTCGGGCTCATCAATCTGACGAATCATTTCTTTAAGCATGAGTCACCCTCATCACTTCAACCATCTCCCGCGCCACTGCCCGCGTATCCTGCTGCTGCACCAGCTGCGCAAACACCCGCTCCAGGTTCGGTAGCTCCATCAGCTTCGTCAGCTCGCCCGGCGCCGCATCTGCCACGATCCTTCCCCGAGCAATCACAATCACCCGGTCGCATATCTGCTCCACCACCTCCAGCACATGCGAGATATACAGAATCGCCTTTCCCTGCGCCGCCAGCTCCTGCAACAAATCCTTGAACAGCCGAGCCGTTACCACATCAAGCCCCGAGAGCGGTTCATCGAACACCAGCAACTTCGGATCATGGATCAGCGCGGCCGCAATCAACACCCGTTGCTTCATACCCTTCGAATACAGCGCAATCGGCGAATGCCGCCACGACTCCAGCGCCAGCAGCTTCAGCAGTTCCGTCGCCTTCAGCTCAATCAACCGCTCCTGCATCCCACGCAGCCTGCCCACCAGTTGCAGATACTCCAACCCCGTCAGATACGTGTAGACATGTGCCTCCTCCGGCACATACCCAAATGCCGCGCGAAACCCTGCCAGGTCATCGAGAATATCCTTCCCCTCAAACAGCACTCGCCCTTCATTTGGTTGCAGAATCCCCGTAATGATCTTCACCGTTGTCGACTTCCCCGACCCATTTGGCCCGAGATACCCCACAATCTCGCCTGCCTGCAAGCCGAAGCTCACATCCTGAATCGCCGGGATCCCTCGATACCGCTTCGTCAACCGCTGCAACTCGAGCATAGGGTGTGTCCTCCACCCACCCTATGTAGCAAACTACTAAGCTACTAGTCAAGTAGCATGCTACATAGGTACAATTCCCGCCATGGCAGCCGAGACAAAACTCTCGCACACCGCCGCGCTCATCCTCCAGGCCATCCACGCCGGCTCTGTCTATGGATTCAGCGTCATGGAGATGACCGGCCTGCCCAGCGGAACCGTCTATCCTGCACTGCGCCGTCTCGAGCGCGACGAACTCATCCGTTCCCACTGGGAGCAGCAATCCATCGCCGATTCCGAACAACGCCCACCGCGCAAATACTACAAACTCACACGCGTAGGCAAAGCCACACTCGAGTCTTCGCACAAGCGCTACCCACTCCTGGCCAAACTGATCCCCACGCCCGAAGGCGAACCCGCATGAGCCTCCCCAAAGCATCCGCGAAGATTCTGCACCTCGCCGCTCTGAAGTGTGCCGCTCTCCTCGTGCCCACGCGCCAGCGACCCGAGTGGCTACAGGAGTGGACCTCCGAGCTCTGGTACGTTCATCAAGCCTGCATCACCGAACGCGGCCCGTCATGGCAAGCCGAAAGAGACACCGCTGCCTTTTGCCTCGGCGCATTCAACGATGCCATCTGCCTTCGCTGCAATTCACCCCGGACCAAATCGCACAAATCGCCCGTGCTCCACTCTGCTGCCCACTGCGTTTTATTCCTGACGATCCTCGCCATCACAACCTGGTGTCTTGCGCTTCGGCTGCCCGGAGTTCGCACGGCCGTTCAACCCACGCCTTATCGCGATACCCGTAACCTCATCGCAATCTCAGCCAACGGACGCGCCGAGACGCCCGTTCCCACCATCAGCGCAGAGCAATACCGCTCCTGGCGAAATCGCACCCAGCATCTCTTCGCTGACTTCGCCTTCTACCAACCCTCCATCAAACTTCTGCACATTGCTCCTCATCATGCTCCCCAGCTCTCCGTGGCCCGCGCGAGCTCCAACCTATTCGATCTGCTAGGCGTCTCCCCTTCATTCGCAACCCAACCCGCACACGATGGCATTCCCCCACTCGTACTGAGCGAAAAGCTCTGGCGCACTACCTTCAATGCCGACCCCGAGATCATCGGCCGCACCCTCAAGCTAGGCCTGCGCCCCGTCAAAATCGTCGGCATCCTCCCCGACGGCTCCTGGCAGCTCCCCGGCACAGTAGACGCCTGGCTGCTCGAGCCCGACAACTACGCCGCCGCAATCCCGGCAACAACCCGCGGATACGTCATCGCCCGCCGTGATCCATCCTTATCGCAAACTCCTTCCGCGGGAACCTGGCGTCTCTTCATTCCCCAACCTGACGACAAGCCAGGCAGCTTCGACTGCATCTCCCTCGCCGACCGCAACCCGGATCCATTTGGCATCTTCACCTTCACGCTCTTCCTCGCTCTTCTCGCTCTGCCCGCAACCACCTCGCTCCCCCTCGGCGAGTACCCAGCCAACCGCCACAACCTCCGCTGGTCCATCAAACTTCGCCGCTGGATCTTCCTGTGGAGCAAGCTGGCCCTCATCCTGCCCATCGTCTACTTCGGGTCCCTCGACCTCGCTCACTTCAGTACAACAATCACACCGGAAGCGTCTCAATACCTTCAAGGCATCAGCTCTTTCTGCGCCCTGCTCTTCGCCTTCCGATGGATCCTCCGCGATCAGCGCAAACGTTGCCCTGTTTGTCTGCGTCTGCTGACTAACCCCGCTCGCGTGGGCCAGCCATCCAGAAACTTTCTGGCATGGAACGGCACCGAGCTCATGTGTGCCGGCGGCCACGGTCTATTGCACGTCCCCGAGATCGCAACCAGCTGGTTCGGCACGCAGCGCTGGCTCTATCTGGATCCCTCATGGAAGAGTCTCTTCTCTGAGACAGCCTCCGCATCCGCAGGCATATTCTGAATCCGGCTGTCCCATCCTAAACGCGCGAAGATTGGGACTGAATGATGCTCACAAGTCCACAAAAGCTTGATATTCAGCAAAATTTTTCAATGCAACATTTTGCATATTAATAACTTTACTGAGTCACATAACTCATTTCATTTCAATAAGCCATCTTTTACCGGTTCCCCGATGTGGCGCCGACACATGCAAAATTCATCCATAATGCAAAGTTTTGCATATTATCGGGAAAACTCTTTCCCGTTGACCGCCCGTAACCCATAGTCCAGCCTAGAGATAAGACGTTAAACTGCGAAAGTTATGTACTCCCTGAAAGGGCCCTCTACCAATGCGTAAACTTCTGTCTGCCTTGGTTCTCGCTCTCGGTATTGCTGTTGCTCCAGTAGCAGCGCACGCTGACTCGATCACCTACAACCTCATCCTTACTGCCACCAATCCCCTCTCCAACGTTGCTGGCGGTACAGGTTCGTTCACCATCACGAGCGCGCCATCTTCCCCTCTCGTCTTTGACACAACCTCTAACGGCGGCCTCACTGCCATGAGCTTCAACATCGGTGGCGACTCTTTCAACCTCAACAACGCAGCCGGCAATTACGGCGAGGCGGATTTCCTATTCGGCAATCTCTACTCGGTTGTTTACAACGGCGGCACCTTCGACAAGAGTGTCGATTTCTCGTTGAACGCCGGCTTCCTTTCCTATACGTTCACCGACCTGGATAACCGCGAATTTTCACAAGGCACGATCTCTATTGCGAGCATTCAGGACCCACCGTCCTCGAGCCCCGTGCCCGAACCCTCTGCTCTCCTTCTCTTTGGTACCGGAGCCCTCGGTCTCGCGGGAATCGTATCGCGCAAGCTGTTAGCCTAAGCTGGTCAAACGCCTCAAGGCCCGCACTGCTCAATCGACAGTGCGGGCCTTTTTCCGTTTCAAAATCCGTTCCATCGCTACAAAATCTGCGTTGCTTATTGCACCTCTACATCGAACGCACCTGTCTCTACCGTCTCCCTATGCTTCATCTGCACAAATATCCTGTACCGTCCCGCTGAAGGAAATCCATAAGGAAACTCCACTGCGTTGGATATCGGTGCGGCGTGCATCGGCCTATCCATCTGCATGTCCATCGGTGCACCACCGCTCCCATCATTATTCGCGAGCATCACCGCAGCCATAGCCGCTGACCCTTGCGGATGCGTATGCGCAAACACCGTGCCATCGGTCTTCACAAACGCCGCATGCCCTGCCATCCCGAGGTAGGGCTGCATATCCCCCGCAGGCTTGCCTGCAGTATCCAGCAGTCTGAAGCGCAGCGTATAAGCGGTATTCGCCGTCACCGTCTCCGGCCGATCCCATACCATCACATACCCATCCGGCAGCGTATACGAACTCCCCAGCATCCCCCGATTTAGAGGCTGCGGCGAGCCCACCGCATCATCGGCAGCCAATGGGCCGCCCGCCATCCCCTCAGGCACCGTCACACTCGCGACCAGCGTCTCCGGAAATCCATTCGCATGGACTACATCGCCATACAGTTTGTACTCACCCGCGGGCATGGCAGGCAGCGCTATGCGAAAATCCCCCGCCCCCGCCAGCACAGGGTGCAGATGAAACACCGCATCCATCTCCGGCTGTCGAATCGCATACAGATGCATCAGATGCCCGTGATCCGGCAAAAAGTCATCATTCAAACGCCATCGTCTTTCCCTGAAGTCATCCTTCGGCTTATATGCCGTTACACGAAGATCAAGCTGATTTCCCTCCAGCACCGGTTCGACACCGAGCGGCTGGTAGATATCAGCCGAGTAACTCGCCGCCTCGACATCCCACCACTTCGCACCACCCCAAACCATCAGTCCCATCAGCACAAGACTTCCCACAGTCGCAAACGCAGCCCGCCGCCGCCGATCAGACGAAACCACAGCCCCCGGCTGCAACCGAGCCTCCCGCACCGCAGCCGCTACAATCCCCGCCATGCTGATCACCAGAAACAGCCCCAGCAACCCCAGCACGAGGCCCATTCCACGCTGCATCTTCAACGTGCTCAGCGGCACCGCCGGTACCGGCACCGACACCACCTGGACCCCGCCCGCGCCCGATACCTCGAACCGCACCTCCCACGAACCCGCCGCCATCATCCACAGATTCCCCGTGAAGAAAGCAGGATCGCTCGCAGACCGCACCATGGCGTCCGGCGTAGGCGGATGCTTCGAAGCCTCTCCCGTCATCGGCAACGGTGTAATCCGTATCCTATCCACCGCAGCCCCGCTCGACCGCACCTCAATCGCCGCCACACCAGGAATCACCGTAGGCGTCCGAACCGTCACATAAAGCCGGTAA
>Ga0206946_1224_pt1:0-5000 | contig 11838 bp, 2 predicted proteins | sample Alteio_BWOrgHeat_2_FD_152965 | JGI IMG/M metagenome (GOLD analysis project Ga0206946, IMG submission 152965) | Enriched cells from forest soil in Barre Woods Harvard Forest LTER site, Petersham, Massachusetts, United States -... | ecosystem: Environmental > Terrestrial > Soil > Temperate... | reverse complement strand
GCCAGCACGAGCGGATCCAGGCTCACACGACCGGCGCCACGGTCGGCGGCCCGATCATCAAGAACAAGCTGTTCTTCTTCTTGGGCTATGAGGCCTTCCGCGAGCTCACCGTCCCCCCGGTCCAAAATTTCATTCCGGACAATTCGGGTGGCGCTTATGACCAGATTATCGCACAGGCGAATAAACTCGGGTTTAACCCCGGTTCCCTGAGCGCTTCCAATCATCTCTGGCAACAGAATTTCGTGGGCAAGATCGACTGGAATATCAACGACGACCATCGTTTTGAATTCACCTTCCGGCACACTGCGGGTGAAGCGCCCAATTTTTATAACTATACGAGCAGCTTTGAGACCTCGCTCAGTTCATCGTGGTACAACACGTTCCGTACGGACCAGTCCTACACGGCCAAGCTGAACAGCGACTGGAGCAAGTTCATCCCCTCCCTCCACACGGAAATTGAGGGCACGTACAAGCGGTACAACGGCACGGCAAAGCTCAACGGTGGCGACTTCCCGGCGGTTACGATCAACGGCGTTCCCGGCTCCAGCATCAGCGGCGGCACGGCGCCTTACGCTTTGTTCCTCGGCCAATACTGGGCCTACCAGGATAACAATATCTATACCTGGGAACAGGAAGAGCACGCCTACGCCGACTATTCGATCGGCGCCCATACGTTCAAGTTTGGCGTCCAACTCGACCGCACGGCTTATACGGACACCTTCATTCCAAACATTCTGGGCAGCTACACGTTTGACTCGGTGCAGGAATGGTTGAACGCGACGCCGACCTTCATTCAGCAGGAAGCGCCGTATCCCGGCTACACGCTTGGCTCGGACGTTTCGCACTACTACCTGATGGATGTCTCGCCTCTCATCGAGGATACCTGGCGCCCGACCAGCGACCTGACCATCATCGGTGGCGTCCGCATGGACTATCCTTACGAGCCGCAGAAGCCGATCTTCAGCCCGCTTTTTGCGAACACGTATGGTTATTCCAACAGCTCGACGATGAACGGGAATGAAACGATTTCGCCGCGCATCGGGTTCAACTATGACCTGGGCAAGGTGCTCCACACGGAAAAGCGCACCCAGCTGCGCGGTGGCGCCGGCTTGTTCCTCGGTCAGAATCCGGTTGTTTGGGTTGAAAATTCATTCAACAACGCCGGCCAGCTGAACACCGTCTCGACGGGCAACACCTCGTCCTCAGCGACCACGCCGGTCGTCCCAGGCTACACGTTTACCGGTGCCAATCCGACCTCTCTCATCGGCACAGTTCCTCCGTCCACGGCGGTTCCGACCTTCGACGTGACCGACAAGAACTTCCACTGGCCAGCGGCTTGGAAAGAGAATCTCGCGCTCGACCGTGAGCTCGGCTTCATGGACCTGATCCTGACGGCCAACGTGGACTTCTCGCAGGTCAAGCAGGATGCCATCACGCGTGACATCAACCTGAAGCTGGCCACTTCCGGCCCGGCATTCATGCCGGACGGGGCGATCCACTACAACGGTAACGTCACCCCCGGTAACTTGGGCGCCGGCAACACCCCGGGCTTCACCTACACCAGCGTGTCGTCCGTGGCGTCTGCCACCCTTGAGAATAATCCTCTTACGGGTCCCGTCTATCTCCTGACCAACACGAACAAGGGCTCGGCGCAGGAATATACGCTGCAGTTGCACCGTCCTCTGAAGGATGGCTGGGCGTTCTCGATCGGTTACACGCACACGCATGCGACCGCGGTGGATCCCTCGCCGTCCTCGGTGGCTTCGTCCAACTACGGTGACAATCCCTTCGTCAACCCGAACGACAACGTGGCTTATCGCTCGCAGTACTACTCACCGGACAAGTTCGTGGTCACCGCGACCAAGCAATTCAAGTTCTTCAGCCAGAAGAATACGACGACCACGCTTTCCGCGCAGTTCATCGCCCAGACCGGCCAGGCTTACAGCATGGTCTTCAAGGGTGACGCGACCGGCGCTGGCCTGACGGGTGAAGACCTGTTTTACGTGCCGACCGGCCCGAACGATCCCAAGGTCACTTGGGCGCTCCCGAGCGAGCAGACGGCCTTCTTCCAGTTCCTCGCGAACACGCCGGAACTGGCGAAGTACGCCGGTGGCATCGCCCCGCGCAATGCCTTCTACGCTCCCTGGCAGCACTTCCTGAGCGTGCACCTCGAGCAGCAGATCCCGGTCGCATCGAAGGGCCGCCTGGTGGTTTATTGGGACTGCTTCGACTTCGGCAATCTGTTGAACGACAAGTGGGGCACTGTGACGAACTTCAACAATTCGTTCGATACCCGCACGATTGCCGGCACGTTCCTGAACACCGCGACCAACCAGTACATCTACAACTTCAACGCCAGCACGCTCGGCACCCCGACGGAATATTCCGACATGTCGCGGTGGTCGATGCAGGTTGGCGCGCGGTTTGAGTTCTGAGGTTGCCTCAAACTCCTTCAATCACGGCGGCCGCCCCACAAGGGCGGCCGCTTTTGCTGGCGGGGTTTGAGTTCAACGTGCTAGGAGTATCGAGATGGTTTCGTTAGCGCCGCCGGTGGTGGAATCGCCCCGCCCATTCTCTTCGCCGGGGGCTGTCAGGGTCGCAGCTGTGACGATGGTTGCGGCGATCCTCATCGCGTACGCTGGCGCCCTGACTGCGCCTTTCATTCTGGACGATCAGGGTGCGATCGCCGAAAACCCGACCCTCCACGGCTTCTGGGCGTCGCTGCACCCGCCGGAGAACGGAGTCCCAGTTACTGGCCGGCCGATCGCCAATCTCACGTTTGCCATCAATTACGCCGTCAGCGGCGTCAATGTCTGGAGTTACCACGTCGGCAACCTCCTGATCCATGCGTTGGCCGCCCTGGCTTTGTTCGGTGTCCTGCGGCGGACTTTTGCCCGCAGCCTGCCCGCGAACGAAACCCGGCTTTCCTTGGGCCTGGCCTTTGCGATCGCGTTGCTTTGGGCGGTGCATCCGCTCCAGACCGAGGCCGTGACCTACCTTAGCCAGCGGGTGGAGTCCCTGATGGGCCTGTTTTATCTGTGCTCGATCTATTGCTTCATTCGCTATGCCGAACTTTCGCCAACGCTCGCGAAAAATCGGGCAGCCGAAAAACCCGCGTTCGGGTCGGCCGGTTGGGCTACTCTCAGCGTTTTGGCGTGCCTGTTAGGCATGGCGACCAAGGAGGTCATGGTCACTGCGCCCTGCATGATCTTGCTTTACGACTGGATTTTTTTCCGGGACGGGGCGGCAGCCGATAAAAAAGGCCGGATGGGTTATTACGTCGCCCTGATGGGCACCTGGCTGCTGCTGGGAGCGCTCGTGCTCCATGCCGGCACGCGCGGAGGCACCGCGGGCTTCGGCTCCGGCGTTTCGTGGTGGGCGTATGGCCTGACGCAGGTTTGGGCGGTGGCGCATTATCTTCGGTTGGCGGTCTGGCCTCATCCGTTGCTGGCGGATTACGGACGAATCCTCGGTGGATCTCCGGGCGCGGTGGCGTGTGATTTGGCGGTGCTCCTGCCCCTCGCTTGTCTCTCTGGAGTGCTGTTGTGGAAGCGGTCGCCCTGGGGCTACGTCGGGGCGTGGTTCTTCGTCGTGCTCGCACCCAGTTCGAGCGTCGTGCCCGTTGCCACGGAAGTCATCGCCGAGCGCCGGATGTACCTCCCGCTCGCGGCGGTGTTGGTGGCGATGGTTTGCGCGGCGAGCTTCGGGGTTCGAACGCTGGCTCGACGTCTGGGATGGAGCTCGCCGGCCGCCGCGGTGGGTCAGGGTGTGTTGGTCGCCATGGTCGCCGCCTCTCTAATGGCCGCGACCGCCGCCCGCAACCGGACCTACCGGAGCGTGCTCGCATTTTGGAGCGACGTGGTCGAAAAAATGCCCGGCAATGCCGGCGCCTGGGTCAATGTCGGAAATGTCTTGGAGCAAAACGGAGACCTGCCCGGCGCCGAGTCCCGTTATCGCGAGGCCCTGCGCTTGGTGCCCGGCTATGTCGATGCGCACGTGAATCTCGCCAACACGCTCGTCCGCGAGACCCGGCCCGAAGAGGCGATTGAACATTATCGCGATGTCCTTGCCCGCTATCCGGCCAACGACGCCGCTCGGAACGGGCTGGGACTGGCCGCCTATCGCGCCGGCAACACCCAGATGGAAGCCGGCCACATGGCCGCGGCCATCGATTTCTACCGGACAGCCGTGGAGATGAAGCCGGATTTTCCTGACGCCCACGTGAACTACGGTGGGGCACTGGCGGAACTCGGGCGCAACGCCGAGGCGATGCACGAGTTCGAGGCCGCGCTCAAACTGGATCCCAACTCGGCGGACGTTCACAACAACCTGGGCGGTCTGCTCGCCCAGGCGGGCCGGTGGCCCGAAGCCCGGGCGCAATTTGAAGCTGCGCTGAAACTTCGTCCCGACTACGGCCAGGCGCGGGACAACCTCGAACGGGTCAAGCAACTCCAAGCCATGGGAGCGCGTCCATGACCACGCCCGCCCGCGACACCAACGCCCTGGGTCGGACCGTCACGAGGATCGCCATCATCGCCGCGGCCGCGCTCTGGTGCTTCTGGCCGGCCCTGCGCGGTGGCTGGCTGTGGGACGACGACCTCGAGATTCTTCGCAATCCCTTTATTCGCGACGCGGGCGGCTGGTGGAAACCCTGGGTCGCGCCCGCCGGCATGGATTATTTTCCGCTGAAGGACACGTTGCATTGGTTCCAGTGGCGGCTGTGGGGCGACTCTCTGCTGGGCTACCATCTTTCGAATGTGGCGCTGCACGTCCTGAGTGCGCTGCTCCTGTGGCGTCTGCTGGCGAAGCTCGGCCTCCGGCACGCCTGGATCGGCGGGCTGTTGTTTGCCGTTCATCCGGTCGCGGTGGAATCGGTCGCGTGGATCTCCGAGTTCAAGAACACCGCCTCCCTGCCGCCGCTGCTGCTCTGCCTCTGCGCGTGGGTCGACTACGACGATCGGCACCAGCCCTCGGATTTGCTGCAGGCGCTGGCTTGGTTC
>Ga0206946_1223_pt1 | contig 11887 bp, 13 predicted proteins | sample Alteio_BWOrgHeat_2_FD_152965 | JGI IMG/M metagenome (GOLD analysis project Ga0206946, IMG submission 152965) | Enriched cells from forest soil in Barre Woods Harvard Forest LTER site, Petersham, Massachusetts, United States -... | ecosystem: Environmental > Terrestrial > Soil > Temperate forest > O... | reverse complement strand
CGTGAGCGTGGAGGCGTTGCCGTTTGGCAGCGTCAACTGTATCGACTTGCCGTCCGCGGCGAAGGTCGCCTTGCCGGTGCCGCCGCTCTTCCACTTGAGGTCCAGCTCGCGCTTGGTCCGGTCACTCCACTGCCAGGTGCCTTTGGTTCCGGTCGCCGAGGTGAAGGTTCCGTCATCAACCAGCGTCCATGTTCCCTTCGGCGCGTTCCACGTGCCCGCGGGCGAATACGTTTGCGCCGCGCTGGTCTCCGCCGGTTTCGGCGCCGGCTTCGGAATCGGGACCGGGGGTGGGGCGGGGGGAGCGAGCATCGCCAGTTGCTTCTCGGCCACGAGTTCCGCGGTGAAGGTTTGCTCGACGGCATCGTGAAGCTGACCGACGCGCTGGGTCCAAAGGGCCAGGGCCCCGTTGTTCATGAATTTCTCCTTGTCCAGCAGCGCCTTGCGCGAAGCCTCGTTTTCCATTTGCTGCTTGGCATTGTCCGCCCGCGCCGCCGCGCCTGCGTCGGGGCCGCGCTGCCAGTTGGCGACTTTGGCATCCTCCCGATCCTGCTTGCCGTGGACGTTTTTGGAATAGTGAAAATCGGCGACGGCCTTTTCGTGCTCCTCGACCGCTCCGATGAGGCTGGTGACCACATTGAGCGCGGCCTGATACATCGGCTGTTGCGCGGGCGGCGCCGTTTGCAGCCTGGCAGTGTATTCGGCCTGCGCCACCGACAGCGAGGTCCGATCCAGAGGAGGCTGCTTGGCGTTGGAGATATCGCTGATTTTCCGCATCGTGCTGTCGATCAACTTCCGCAGATGGACCGAGGGCTCGGGTGTCGAGGGCTTGCCCGCGGGTTTCGCGGCCTGCAAGGCGAGAGGCGCCAGGAAAAGCGCGAGGATACCGGTGAGAATATGGCGGTTCGTTTTCATAGTGGGACTGGAGGGTTGCACGAGCGGCGGCCGCATCCGCCCATTCGTGGCGGGAATTTCTACTTGGTCGCCTTCGTTGGCACAATTTTTTTTGCGTACGCAGACTTGCGCCGTCCGCTTAATTGTCGCGAGTGAAATTCATTTCTGCCCCCTTCGAGTTCTTCCCGGACAGGGCGTGGCCGTCGGCTGGAAAATTCAGATCCGTGCTCCCGCCGTTTTTCCACGCGATGTGGAGGGCGCCCTTGCTTCGGTCCGTCCAATTCCAGGTACCGTTTATATTCCCGCGGCTGGCGGTGTTATCGTCCTTGAGGGTCAACGGGTTGCCTTTGTCCGCCCTCCATGTCCCCACGGGGGAATACTTGTCAGCCGAACTGGTCTCCGCTGGTTTCGGTGGCGCCTTTGGAATTGGGACAGGGGCGGGGGTGGCGAGCTTGGCCATGGCCAGTTGCTGCTCGGCGACGAGTTCGGTGGTGTAGGATTGCTCGACGATGGTGTGGAGTTGCCCGACACGCTGCTGCCAGGTCGCGGCGACTCCATTGTTCATGAATTTTTCCTTGTCTAAAAGCGCGCTGCGCGAAGCGTCGTTTTCCATTTTCTGCTTGGCGTTGTCCGCGCGGGCCGCCGCACCTGCGTCCCAGCCCCGCTGCCAATTGCTCACCTTCGAATCCTCGCGGTCCTGTTTGCCGTGCAGGTTTTTGGAATAATGGTAGTCGGCGACCGCTTTCTCGTGCTCCTCGACCGCGCCCACGAGGTCGGCGACCACCTTCAACGCGGCCCGATACACCGGTTGCTCGGCCGGTGACGCCGTCTGAACCTTGGCGCTGTATTCGGCCTGGGCCACCATCAGCGTCGTCCGGTCCAGAGGTTGTTGCTTGGCGTCGGAGATATTGTTGATCTTCCGCAGCGTGCTGTCGATCAACTGCCGCAGGTGGGCCGAGGGCTCGGGCGACGCCGGTGCGGCCTGGGCGATTTCGATGGTGAACAGGGCGATGAACGATGTGAAGACACCGAGGAATACCCAAGTGTTAGTTTTCATACTTCGAGCGATGCAGTTTAGCGTGTTAGTTTGGCGGATTCGCCGTTGACCGTCTTTAGTTCGAGAGTCTTGCCATCTTCGGAAAAGACACCCTTGCTGTAGGTGTCATTCTGCCAATGAAGGAGCAATTCCCGATTGGCCCGGTCAGCCCATTGCCACGAACCAGCGCCCTCAGGCGCTTTAATGGTGCCGTCGTCGGCCACGATCCAGCTTCCTTTTGGCCCCTTCCAAGTGCCGGCAGGTGAGTATTGGAGCGGAGTGCTGGTGTCCACCGGCTTCAGCACTGGCTTTGGAATGGGAATCGGCGGCGGGGTCACAGGCGCGACCATGGCCAGTTGCTTTTCGGCGATGAGTTCCACGGCGTAGGATTGCTGGACGATGGCTTGGATTTGTCCCATGCGTCGCGTCCAGGCGCCCACGGCCGCATTGCTCATGTTCTGCTCTTTATCCGCAAGCGACTGGTGTTGTGCATCATCTTCCTGTTTTTGTTTTTCGTTGTTTCCCCGGCCCGATGCGCCTGCGTCCGAGCCACGCTGCGAGCTGCTCACTTTGGCATCCGTCCGATCCGATCTGCCGTGGAGGTTTTGGGAGTAATGGTAGCTGGACACCGCCTTCTCGTACTCCGCGAGCGCGCCCGCGAGGTTGGCGACCACCTGGAGCGCCGCCCGATACATCGGCTGCTGCGCGCGCGGCGCCGTCTGCGCCTTGGCGGCATATTCCACCTGCTCTGCCATGAGCGTAGTCCGATCGATGGGCAGCGGCTTGCTACTGGCAATGTTCGACATATTCGGCAGCGTGGCATCGATCAACTGCCGCAGGTGGGTCGAGGGCAGGGCCGCGTCCGGTGCGGGAGTCGCGATCTGGCTCAGGAGGGGTGTGCTGAAAAGCGCTGCGCAACCGAAGAGAATGCAAGCGGAGATCTTCATGTGCGGAGGAGATGGGGTTTCGAGCGGATGCCGCATCCGCCAGGCCACGTTTTCTTCCCTATCCGTTCGCACCCCGATGCACAACCCCTTTTTGTTTCCCCCTAATGCTTCGGCGCAAGAAGGATCGCCACGAGGATCAGCAGATGGTAGGCGATGGAAATCGCTCCGAGGATGATCCCGATCCATGCATGCGCCGCGCCTTTGATGATCGGGTTGAGCTTCCGCTTTTTCAAGCCCAGGATGCCGAGGATGAAGGCCGGTATGGCGAGGAAAAAACCGATGGCGGGAAACAGGCCAAAGATGCCGAGATAATAGGCGATCAGGGCCTGCGGATTCTTGTAAGGAATGAGCCCTCCCGTGGCGTCACCGGTTTGCGGAATCGGCGGTGGCGCCGACGGGGGAGGCGGCGCACTCCCCAGCGGCATGACCGTTGCGATCAACTGCCACGTTTGTGTCCCCTCGGGGCACACCTGAGTGGACGGGGGCAGTCCGCCTCGCGAAAAGAGACCCGTCAATTCTTCGAGGGCGATGGGGCCCTGCACGTTGGTGCCGTCGGCCGTGTAATAGTAGTTCATGGCGGGAAAAATCGGGATGATGCCGGACCCTAAAAACGAAGGAAGTCGAAACTCAATCCGTTCCGCGGCGTTACATGCACGCATGAACCCCCGATCCCTCTTCCTCATCCCGCTCGCGCTCGCCGCGTTGCTCGTCTCGTTGCCCACCTTCGCGGATGAACCGCCCATCGACGTGCCGCGCGCGAAAGAACTGATGCAACGGTCCCAGCGCGGCGAAACGCTCTCGCCCGAGGATCAGAAATATCTCGATCGCGTGAAGCAGGTCATTCACGAGCGCCAGGCGGGTCGCGCGCCAGGCGCACCGGGCGCGGCCAGCACACCCGCGCCGGGCAGCACGCCGAAGCCCATCGAGGTGAGCACCGCCGATTGGAGCGCGCTCGTCCCTCTCACCGAACTCACCGCGCCCTACAAAGGCGAGGACGGCGGCCTCTACGGCGGCGGTCACAACGATCCGCCGGAATCGCTCCGCGCCGCGCACATGCAGGAGTCGGCCAAAATCCGCCCGCTCAACGCCGATGGTATGCCTTCCGCCGACGGCAAGATCGGGCTCATCACCATCGGCTTCTCGAATCCGAATATCGAATCGACGGCCTTCAAAATCGCTGCCGACGCCGATCCGCAGAAAGCCGCGAACGTCGTCATCGTCAACGGCTGCATCGGCGGACGCTCCGCGGTGATGTGGGCGTGGGACGGTGCGGACGTGCTGCCCAAGGCCGAGCAGGAGCGCCTCGACAAGGAAATGGATGTCGTGGCCATGCCCAAAGGCGTGCGCAAAAGTTCCGGCAAAGAAAAAGACACCTGGCCCACGCTGGCCGGGCGCATCGGCGAAGCCGGCCTTTCGCCGAAGCAGGTGCAGGTGGTGTGGCTCAAGCACGTCGAGGCCAACCCGAAGCCGCTCGGCGATTTCCCTGCGCACGCGCGCGCCTTGCAAGCCGACATCACCGCCATCCTCCAGATCGCACGTATCCACTATCCGAACCTGCGCGTCGTCTATCTCTCCAGCCGCACTTTCGGCGGTTGGTCGGGACGCGCCAGCGGCAGCCCGGAGCCGTACGCGTATGAGTCGGGCTTCGGCACGCGCTGGGTCGTGGAGAGCCAGATCAATGGCGATCCGCAGATGAACTTCGACCCCGCGAAGGGCGAGGTGAAAGCTCCGCTCGTCCTCTGGGGGCCGTACCTCTGGGCCTGCGGCAACACTCCGCGCAAGCTCGACGGCATGACCTGGACCCTGGCCGACGTGCGCGCCGACCAATTGCACCCCAACGATTCCGGCACGAAGAAAACGAACGCGCTGCTGCTGAACTTTTTCAAGACCAACGAAGGCGCGCGGCAGTGGTTCCTCAAACCCGGCGAAACCGCCCAGCTCACGCCGTTGCCGAAGTAAAGGCGGATTAAAACGCAGAAGCCGCAGAGACGCAGAGATGCGCCGGATACCGAAAACTTAAAACTTAAAACTGAACACTTAAAACTCCTCATGAAATACAAACACGCCCCCCTCACCCTCGCGCTCACGCTGTTGCTCGCGCTCGCACCCCACTTCGCCCACAGCGACGACGCCCCCCTCGACCTCCAGCGCGCGAAGGCGATCGACGCACGGAAGAAGGCGGGCGAAACGGTCAGCGCGGAGGATGAGGCCTACCTCAAATGGGCGCGCGAGGAGTTTCAAAAACGCCAGCAGGCCGCGAATGGAAAGCCGGCGGACGGCAAGGCGGCGGGCGCAAACAAGGACGGCGCGGCGAGCACCACGCCGGTGTCCGATCCGAAAATCGTCGCCACGCTCGTGCCGCTGGATGAATTGAAGGACGCCTACAAGGGCGAGGACGGCGGCCTTTATGGCGGCGGACGCAATACTCCGCCGGAGCCGCTGGCGGCGGCGTATCGGGAGGAATCGAAAAAGATTCAGCCGCTCAATGCCGAGGGAAAACCGTCGGCGGATGGAAAGATCGTCCTGCTCTCGCTCGGCATGTCGAACACGACGATGGAGTTTTCCGAATTCGTGAAGACCGCGAATGCCGACACGAAAAAGGCCGCCAACGTCGTCGTCGTCGATGGCGCGATCGGCGCGCGCACCGGCCTCGCCTGGGCGCTCGATGGCGCGGAGCTCCTGCCCGCCCCCGAACAGGAGCGGCTGCAAACGAATTGGGAAAAAATGGGCCGCCAGGGCAAAGGCCCCGGCGACACCTGGTCCACCGCGGAAAAGCGTTTGCAGGACAACGGCGTCACCCCGCAGCAGGTGCAGGTGATGTGGATCAAGCAAGCCGAGGCGCGCCCCGCCAGCCAGGGCGAATTCCCCGCCCACGCGCGCACGCTCGAGACCGACATCATCGACATCCTGAACATCGCCAAACACCGCTACCCGAACCTGCGCATCGTTTACCTCTCCAGCCGCATCTTCGCCGGCTACGCCACCAGCAACTTGAACCCGGAACCGTACGCCTACGAGGAAGCCTTCTCCATGCGCTGGATCATCCAGGAGCAGGGCAAGGGCGAACCGCGGCTCAACTACGACCCGAAGCACGGCGCCGTGCAGGCGCCCCTCGTCGTCTGGGGCCCGTACCTGTGGGCCAATGGCAAAACCCCGCGCAAGAGCGACGGCCTCGTCTGGAACGAAGACGACTTCGTCACCACCGACCACACGCATCCCAGCAATAGCGCCCGGGCCAAAGTGGCCGGGTTGCTGCTGAACTTCTACCACACGAACGAAGTCGCCAGCCGCTGGTACCTCAAGCCCGGCGAAACGGCGGCGAAGTAGCTGATTTTAAAACGCAGAGGCCGCAGAGACGCAGAGGTAGGGCGGCATCTCCGAGGCCGCCTGGCGCTTCCCCCGCTGCGTCTCCGCAGTGCCAACCTCAAAAATGTACGCCGCGCGAGGAAATTTTTTGACCGCGGATTTGCCAGCGCCCTCCGGCGCTGCCCGATGGGCTGCCTTCGGCAGGCTATCTCACTCCGTTCGGTTCGCGGATTACACGGATAGGGAAGACGTGGCGCGGTTTCCATCCGCGCCATCCGCGCAATCCGCGGTCAAAATCCTTTGGCTGCGCCTCTGCGTCTCTGCGACCTCTGCGTTTTCCTTCCGTCACGGAAATTCCAGCCGCGCGCGCAGCAGCGCCGAGCGCTCCGTGATGAGCCGCTCCTGTGCTTCATCCGGCTGCGCGTCGGACCACGTCACCCACGCGTCCTGTTCCTTGTCGAGCGCCACGCGGGCCTTGGCCGGCAGCTTCGCGCGCAGTTTCTTGTAGAGCTTGTCGTTCACGTCCACGTCATCCAGCCGCACGGGCTCGCGCTGCTCGACTTCCTTGTGGGCGGCGAGAATCTCGCATTGCGGCGCGCCATCCTGGCCCGGCTTGAGCTGCACCTTCAAGTGGTACTCGTAGGTCCCCGCCTCCTCCTTGGGAATCTCCGAGACCGCATCCAGCGCCACCACATCCGGCCCGAGCACCGCCGGATCCGAGAACATCATCTCGCCGGCCTTGAACTTCTTCTCGTGCGCCCGCAGGTAGGCCCCGTAAGCCTTTTCCAGCGACTCCTTGAGCTTGGAGAATTTCCGCGCCACCGGGTCGATCCACACGATGCCCGAGTCGTCCCAGCGCTGCCCGCAAATGGCGATGGCATGACGGCTGTCCGCCGCCCACGCGATGTCCAGATAGCCCCGGTTCTTGTGCCAGCCGCGCCCGTCGAAGTAATCGAAATCCGGCAGCACCCCCAGCACGCGCTTCTGCTTCAGATCGACCAGAAAATCGTCGAAGCCCATCTTGTCCCCATCGATCCCCAGGTCCGCCGGCCACTCCTTGAGCGCCGCCAGTTCCTCCGGCTTCAACTCCGGCGTGCCAAACGCCAGCGCATAAGCCCCATCCGGCGAGAGACTCCCCGGAAACAGCGCGTAGCCGTTCGATCCATCGTATGGGCGGAACTTCGGTTCTGCCGGCTCTGCGCCGCGGACAGAAGCAAGCGTCCTAAGGAAAAGGAAAATGACAACCGGCAGGATCCGCGACATGGGCTCACCTAAAGATTTTCATTTGGATCGCGCAAGCTCAGTCGATGCAGCGCCGGTCCGGTGCAAAGTCGATGGGTAGAGTGAAAGCTTAACAGCACTCGCCCTCACCCATCCCGAAACGTACGTGTTCTTTCAGCGTGTTGACTCCGCAACGACGGGAGTCGCTCCACAACTTGCGAGAAAAGCCGCGGTTGCCTCGAAGACTGCTGGTTCTCGCGTCTGATCTTTTTCATCCCCGGTCGGAACGTAAAGGACGACGCCGACGCGAGCGCGAGTCAGGAGAACTCGGTACTTATTTTGCAAAAATTCACGCTTCTCTGCCGATTTTTCGACGTACCATTTCGGCGGTTTTCTGGCGGGCGCCCGAATGCACCGAAATTGCCATTCGAAAGTTCCTGGCAATACCACAAAGTCGCCACTCCAGCACACACAGCACCAGTCGAGTTCAAGCCCTTGGCATTCAAATTCCGTCGCGGCGACCTCAAGCTGGGCAGAACTTCGGATGTCTCCTGTCGGGCGAAGGAACCAATCAGGAAATTTGATTCCAGCTCGGAATTGGGGTGACACCTCGATGCCGTCGGCTCGTAAGCGCAATGCACCCGAACTCGCCAACAATCCCGAACGGAGATCGTCGCCTGCGTATTTTCGTAGGAGTCGGCGCGCCGTCGCTAGGTCACGCGTCAGCCAAATAGGATACTCTGCCAATTCGGTGGCTACTCCGCCTGCTGCATCGGCGTGGCCCGCAATGACGTGATTCACCCAATCGGCATACTTCTCGGCGCGGTAGCTGCGCTTGGCGACACCAAGGTGCAGATTCGTCATTCTGCTCACGGAAGCTGGAACGCTGCATTCTTCGAAAAGCCGTTGTCTAGCCACTGCCGCGCCGCCGCCAATCGCGACGGGTGAAGCCCAAATATCCCAATCGTTTCTGCGGCGCGACAATGCGCGGCCCCATTCTGCTAATCCGGCCTCTCCGTCATGAATCTCCTGTCCACCTCCGACCAGTGCGATGACGACACACCAGTCGCATTTCGCCATCACGCCCAGCAGTATTTCGGGCTCCGTGCCACCGTAGCTGAGAACCTGTGTAACCTGTTCGGCCGTCAGCTTGCGCCGCTTTTGTCGTTTGGTCAGACCCTCGCTCAGCTTCTCGGCATCCCAGACTCGCTGAGCCTCATCGAAAACAACGACTTTGTATGGTGATATGCCCGATCCGGTCGTCAAGGTTGTGATGGCAAAATCGTGAACATTCTTGACTGGCGTGCTCGCTTCATACGCGATCTCTCGCCGCTGCGTCGTCTCACTCGTACGATTCAACACCAAGGCGGCTTGGAGAACATCGAGCAGCGGCTGGTTTCCACTGGCGAAGCACACCGGTCCGTCTGCCGCCTCAATCATCTCGCGACGGTATGCGGCATTGAGACCGACCAATGTTTTTCCTGCCCCGGGGACGCCCGTGACAAAGCAGACAATGTGTTTCCGATCTCTCCTCGCTATCTGGACGGCCTCGTGCAAGCGAGCCAGCGCTGCGTCGGTATCGTCTGAATGGGCGTGACCGATTTCGCGAACGTCGTGTCCTTCAAAAAGACGGCGGGCGCAGTCCACTACAGACGGAGTCGGAGCCGACGGCGAACCGTCCCATGTGTCGGCGCGGAAATGCCAAGGGCCTCTCTCTCGCAGTCGCCCGTACGTCAGTTCGATCGCTTGCCTAAGCGTGCTGTTTCCACAGCATATGACGCCCAAGATTACTCCGCCACGGTCAGAGAAGTGGAGCGGATCATCTACCAACAAGCTAGGAGCCTGCGTGGCGACGAGAATGGGAGCAATCGGCACGTCGCGACTCTCGCGATGAAAATCTCGAAGATTCCAACAATACTCACGAAGTTGCCAACGGTCTGCACTGTCAAACTCGAACGCCCCAACTTTGAATTCTACCGCTAGAATGCCGGCATCCGTGAGAACCACGCTATCGAGTCGTTTGCGGCGCCCCGCGATTTCGTACTCCAGCAACACACACCAGTGCTTTGCACTTGGCGTCGCCGCCATCACCTCTCGCAATACCCCTTGTAGGCAATCCCATTGTTCCTGCCACGCAGCGTGCTGATCGGCTTTAAGGTCTAAATTGAGTGCCGCCATACCGCTGGTCAGCCTCAACATTCCCGCATCAAGCGGCGTAGCTAGGAACTCTGCGACCGTTGCTCGAAAGAAGGCGGCCATCGCATCTCACTTCTCGATGCCGAGCAACCAGCCGACCGTAACACCAAGTGCCTTCGCAAGAGCCTTCACCTCGAAATCAAGGACACGGCGCACGCCTATTTCGACCTTTGAGATGCCCGCACGATCAATACCGACTCCAAGCCCCGCAAGCCGCCCGGAAAGTTCGTCTTGAGTGAGTGGTGGCTTACGACGCAGGCGCGCTTTCTTCACGCGTTCGCCAACGATATTCTGGGGCTTTTGTTCGGCCATGCCGACCAAGACGCTACCAGGCCCCTGCGGAGCACGCGTTCCAGACTAGAACATCACCCAGGATTCGCAACGAAGGTGGATTATGCTTCTATGCCGCAGAGCAGAGCCGCCTTTTGCATTTACATAAACACGTTCTTTCAGGGACCAGTACCGGTTGAACGTAACGAACAAGAAAAGCCGGTCGTCTACGCGACCCGCGAGGCGGCTGAACGAGAGATCGCGGAGTATTGTATTCAAAGGCTCCAACAATATCTCGCGGGAGAGCGCGACTTCGACGACGCAATTACCGTTGAGGAATACGTCGTTCCGGTAACCGCATTCTCTGACGGATCGATTTCAGATGAGGGAGGGAATGTATTCCCGAATGAGAACTGGTAATTGATTTGGGCGACTTTCTGGGCGGCGAAGCTGGAGCGGAACAAGGTGCGGGACCGGATCGTGACGAAAGCCTTGCGCAAGGCGGGTTGGACGGTGGTGCGGGTGTGGGAGTGTGACCTGGCGCGGAAGCATTGGCCGCGCGTGGCCCGGCGGGTGGCGAAGGCGTTGGGCCGGGGGCGAGAGGCGGGGCAAGTTGATGGTTGATGGCTGATGGTTGATAGACCGGAGTGCGGAACCCGTTCGGCGGGCTCAGGGAAGGTGACGAGACGGCTGCTTGCGTAGAGAGCGGACGGCGGCTAATCTACGGGCATGAACCGCATCGTTATCGACCCGGATATTTGCAATGGCCAGCCGACGATTTGCGGGACGCGGATTGCCGCGCGGACAGTGCTCGAGTTTCTCGCGGCGGGTGATTCGATCGAGGACGTGCTCGAGGAATATCCGGCGCTGACGCGGGAGGACGTGCTAGCGTGCCTGGCGCTGTCGTCGGAACTGATGAAGCATCAATTTTCGGTGCAAAAGGTGGCTTGAAAGGATTTCTCTTCGACGAAAATCTGCCGGCGAAGGTGATCTTCACGCCGAGCCTGCCGGTGGCGCATGCGCGAGACTTCGGCGCGAGCGTGAGCGACACGGCGCTGTGGACCTACGCGCGAGAGAAGGAACTGGCGATCGTTTCGAAGGACGCGGACTTTTCGCAACGCATCATGATCGCGTCGCCGCCTCCATGGGTGGTGCATCTCCGGATTGGGAACATGCGACGGAGAGATTTTCACGCCATGCTGGCCCGGATATGGCCGGCAATTGAGGCGCTCCTGCCAGCGCACAAACTGGTCAACGTGTATCTTGACCGGATTGAAGCGGTGAAAGATTGAGGAGTGTGAGCGGGGCGGAAATCAGGTGGCCGAGGCCTTGAGCTCGCGGTCGAGCACGGCGCGCAAGGCACGCGCGACGGTTTCCTTTTGCCGAACCACAGGCTGAGTTGGGTCCAGTCGGCGCTCCAAGGCCGTGGCGGAAAGCGAATCGGTGACGCGCAGGATGCGGCTGCCGTCGGCGAGCTTGAGCAATTCGATCTGGAGCGGCGCAGGTGACGTCATAAAAAACCAAACGTGGCAACGAAAGTTAGCACACTCTCGGGCGTGGCGATACCGAAACGAGCGAAAGCCAACCGGGCTTCGCGCTCGAAATCGCCTTCACAAAAATCGATAACGGACCCAGGAGGATGAGGGAGGGCGACTGTGAGCCCTTCGAGGAGTTCGTGGTAGATAGAGATGGATTGCTCGTCCGCTGGTTGCGTCGCATCGAGAACGATGGCGATCCGGGACCCTTGAATGGTCGTTTTCGCCAATGCTGGGCGGCCGATGGGATCGATTAACGGCGGTGGTACCGCATCGATGCTGGAAATGACGAAGCCACCGGGGAGACGCAGTTCGCGAAAGGAAGGAAAGTTCGGGCCCGGCATTCGCGGCGATCATGGATGGTGCGAGATGGGAAGCTCAACCAAATTGCCCGAAGCCGACTGTGTGACGCGGTAGCGTAATCCCCCGGCGGAGCCTCACCGTAGAGCCCCGCCGCAAAGCGGGGCAACCATGCGCCGAGGCCG
>Ga0206946_1222_pt1 | contig 11977 bp, 16 predicted proteins | sample Alteio_BWOrgHeat_2_FD_152965 | JGI IMG/M metagenome (GOLD analysis project Ga0206946, IMG submission 152965) | Enriched cells from forest soil in Barre Woods Harvard Forest LTER site, Petersham, Massachusetts, United States -... | ecosystem: Environmental > Terrestrial > Soil > Temperate forest > O... | reverse complement strand
CATTTTTGCTCAATTTTACCGCGTTGGAAGTAAGGACGGGAACTAGATTGTCATCCAGCTAGGGCGTTATAAATGCGATTGACCCACAGCTCAAAGGAGGCCGAAGTGACATACAGACCGTTATTGTTGTTCTGCGACGAGGTAAGTGCAGACGCCGCGGTCAGTTTCAAAATTCCGTTTCCTGCAGGAACAATGCTCCCGATTCCATTCACCATTGTGGAAAGACCAGACGCGACTGCGTTGTAATTCAACATGAAGCCAAGCGTTAGGCTGGGAGTACTGATTCGACTGACAGGCGACGCACGCATCAGTATAAAGAATGGATTGGTGCCAGGCGGCCCAATGTAATTGCCGGTAGCCAAAGCAAACGAGGCGTAGTAGCTCTCGTCGCTGGGCACGAACAATCCTGCCGGCGCGCTCAATGCAAGATTCGCACCGCCTACCGTAAGCTGCGTCGGGCCTGACGTAACTAGTCCCGTCGATGTACTGATAGAGATTTTCTGCGCGCTATTGGCGTGAACCATCCAGATTGTGAGATCACGAGCCGTAGCTTGCCCTTCGCGTAAAATAATTTTGTGCGATGGCGCCGCTCTTCAGTCCAGTAAGGGTGGTCGATGCAACAATGTTAGTGACAACCCCAGAGTTGTAATTTATTTTTTCCGGATAAATTGTATTGCCTGCGCTGTTCCAGCCGAGGCAATAAATACAGCCTTCAACATCATCAATGAACGGAGCCAAAATGTCTGTTGCTGCGGCATTTATGTTTGTTGGAGTTACTGTCCATAGAACCGTCCCGTTCGCATTGTTACAAACAATGTTTGCGTTGGTGCTGCTGGTCAGCAGAAAAACCTTTCCATCGTTGGCCGGATGGGCAAGTTTTATCTGGACTGGGACTTGCACCCCCTGCTCCTTCTTCCCCGTAACAATCACCGGCCCCGGATAAGCGATATCCGTAAACCCCACCGCCGCCTCCGCTGCCGACGCGATCGGCAATCCCGCATTCTGCAGCGCGCCCATCAGTACCTCGCCGCCTTGGCCTGCACGTATACCTGCGCCGGCAGCGCCGAGATGGCGGCTTGCATGCCGACGATTAGCGCACCGGTGCTGCCGAGCGAGACACCCGAGGTATCCACCGACTTGTCCCGCGTCTGGCTGGCGCCGAACAGCAGCACGCTGGGCGCGGAGTCGGTGTTGCCGGAATTGAAGGGGATGCCGATGCGGGTTTTTTGCACCGTCCGGAACAGGCGGTAAGTGCTGGCGATGGTTTCGTTGGTGAAAGGCGTGCCGTTCACCGTGAGCGTAGACGCGGCGACTGCAGTCACGATCACGGCTTCGCCGTCGTTGCTGGCGGTGGCGTGGCCGAAGCCCATGACCTGGTCGCCGGCCTTGTAGCCCTCGGCGATGAACGAGCCGGCGGTACGGTTGATGACGTTCTGCCCGGTGATGGTGGGCGCGCCCATGTTGGCGAACAGCGTGGTCTCCACGCCTTCATACACCAGCAGGCTGCGCGTGGTGCCGTCGGACGAGCAGATCGAGCCGTCAATGACTCGGACACCACCGGTATATACGCGTTGCCGCACCGTCGCCTCGCCGGGCAGCGCGGTCTCGCCGGAGACGGGCGCCATGACGGGGGGCGCGTTCTTGTCGACGAGAATTTTGCACAGGGTGCCGTTGGTGGTGGTGAAGCTGGCTGCCTAATTCTGATAATCAAGCTGACGCGTGACGTCGATTGCCATGTGGTCTACTGGTAGTGCGGAAAATTGCGAAAGCTGGCGAATGGGCGCCGCCCCCTACAGGGGGAAGGTTGGGATGGGCATCAAAAGTTAATGAAACGAAGTTTCATCCGATCTCTCCTTCCCCCTCCACAGGGGGAAGGTTGGGATGGGGGCTCGTCATTCCCAATCCTTATAGATTTGGGATTGAATTGGACCGCCACCTTAATCCTCCCCCTCCAGGAGGGGGAGGAGACTGTCTTGCGTCTCCCGCCGTCTTGCGCGTTTTTGCGGGCCGGCGAAAAGGACTTGACATATCCATAACCATTTGGTTATTATTAATCCATGCAACCCGCCATTGACAATCTTTTCAAGGCGCTCGCGGACCCAACCCGCCGGGCAATCCTCGAGCGCCTGATGCGTGACGGCGAACATACCGTGCGCGAGCTGACTGACCATGCCGGCGTGTCGCAGCCGATGGTGTCCAAACACCTGAACGTGCTGAAGCAAGCCGGGCTGGTGCGCGACCGCCCCGACGGGCGCTCGGTGCATTACAGCGCCAAGCCGAAAAGCTTGGCCCCCCTGATCGACTGGATGAGCCTCTACGACGCTTTCTGGCGCGACCGGTTCGATCGCCTTGAATCCCTGTTGAAAAGGATGGACCAATGAACAAACCTGCCGAACTGAGTGTCATCGTCGAGCGCGACATGCAACACGCGCCGGAAAAAATCTGGCGCGCCCTGACCCAGGGGCCGCTGATCGAAGAGTGGCTGATGAAAAACGACTTCCAGCCCGTCGTCGGCCATCGCTTCACACTGCGCGCCACGCCCATGCCCAACTGGAACGGCATCGTTGAATGCGAAGTGCTCGCGGTCGAGCCGAACAAACGGCTCTCGTACACCTGGGGCTCGGGAGCTGAAGCCACGGGCGGTGTGAGGCTGGTCGTCAACTGGACGCTGACGCCGACCGTCACCGGCACGCACCTGCGAATGGAGCAAACAGGCTTCCACCCCGACCAGGAAGCCAACTACAAAGGCGCGACCTACGGCTGGCAGAAATTCATCGGCGGCCTGGAGAAGGTTGTCGACGGTTTGGCTTAACGCGGCGGCGGTCCGCTGCGCGCCGGATTAAAGGCCCGCAGCGTATTGCCGCGCCCGCCTAGCCGCACGCTCGATATTGAAGACGGAGGTTTGGGCGTTTCCCCAGCTCGTCGATGTCGTCGGGTTCACGAAGGACGCGAGCTGGAACTGCGCGCCGTCATAAACAATCTCGACGGTTGCGCCGGCCAGGATTTCCGAGCCGGATAATGCCGTGCCGCCGGGCCGCGTCATCGCCTGCGCGGCGAGACCGTTGATCGACACCGTCGCTGCGCCGGTATTCGCGGCCGGGGCCTTGAAGCGGAACGCCTGCCCCGCCGCATACGCGGCGATCGCCGGCGTGGGCGCAAGCAGAATCGCGTTGGCCGTGCCGGTCGCCGTGCCACCCCACATGAACGCAGAATCCTGCACCTGCCCCGCCTGCGGAATGTCGCTGCGCGCGTTGGGCGCATTGCCGGTGCCGTAGCCCGTGAACTTGAAACCGCCCATGGGGATGTTGGCGACGGGGACGGTCTCGCCGGTGAGCGTCATGCAGTTCTGCAAGGCGCCGACCACGTCAGCGTGACTTTTCCAAGTCCGTTCCATCCTGCCATTGCGACTCCTGAAATGAAAAACGGCCCGAAGGCCGTCTGTGTTTGGGATGTTGTCGGGTGCTACTTCAGATCGAAGATCAACGGTGGACCAGCGAGCAGTTTGGCGTACGCGGCCGTTGTTGGAGAGTAGCCGAACTGCGTGGCAACGGCCTGATCTGCGTCATCCGCGGCGGCAGACCCTGCCGGTGCAACTTGAGCGGTGTCGGGTACGGAGGCATTTTGCAGCGCGAAACGCGTCATGTCATCGTCGAACGTCGGGCTGTTCAATACCGCCGCCAGCAGTTGCGATTGCTGAGACGGCTCAACACTTGCAAAAGATCCGGGAACAGACGGAACGTAGGCGAACTTGGCCGGCGGTTTGTTTTCCACGTCACCCAGCACCGAATCAGCGATCTCCGCATCGTCGACACCTTCATCCGCGCCATCATCATATGCAGGGCTGTGATCAAAGACCAGCGGGAGCAGGCCCTGCGCGTCGGAACCACTTTCAGCAGGCGTCTTGTTGAGCAGGTCGGCCGGGATCGTAAAATCTTCCCTCTCCCAGATTTCCTTAGGATCACCTTTCTTCCCCGGGCCATTTCCGGGCTGGTAGCGTGAGCCGCCCTTGTGTTTTCCATAAAAGAATTGCCCGAAATCCAAATTGTTCCGCAAATCCTCCGGGGCCTCGTCATAGCGTTTACGGTAGCGGCTTAAGTCTTTGTAGAACTCTCGTATCTGGACGGCATTGTCATTCTTGCCGGCGGCCCGCCTGTTCCAGGAAGGGTCGGTGTATTGGAACAGCCCGCTCGCCGTGGGATGAGGGTTCTCAGGAGTTGGTGCGGGCGGGCCGGGGAATTTTCCGAGTTTCGACTCAATCCATGCGGTCTTGGCCGCGACCTGAATATCCCCCGGAGTGTATCCATGTGCAACGCCGTATCGTGCAATCTGGCCCATGGCGGCTTTTTGCTTCGCGTTAAGTTCATTCCCAGGCATGGTTATTTCATTCCTTTGCAGATGGCCGGGTTAAAAGACGGAAATCCGTATTCCTGTACGCGCTCAAGTTCGGCCTTCAGTTTTTTTGAAGACAGCCGGGCGAAAACAGGCGATTTCAATCCCGCGCAGATTTCGACCGCATCGGAAGTTGAAACGAGCGCCGCGAGTGCCGCTGTGGGCATCCACATGTCGTCATCGATTCGTTTACTCCTGAATTCACGAAAATATGACAGATACTCCTGACTCCAGCGTTTACCGAATGACGGGTGAAGCCCGTTCCCGTCAATACTTTCCCCTCCTGGCATCCACTCGTAAATCACCATGAACCATTCCAGCGGGCCGTCGATCCCGGGGCGTCGCGGATAAGACTTGGCGCTGATGGTCCGTGTTTCGCTGTCCCACCGAAGATTAGGCCGGGACATTTCAAAATCCAGGCTCGTGATAAAAGAACCGTGCGAAAACAGAAATAACGTTTGCCGGTGTCCCAAATCACCGCCGCAAAGCACGGTAAACAGCCACTCCTTGCGTTTGCCTTTTTCCGAAAAAGACAGTGACAGATTCCTGGGGGCGCTGAAATCGCCTTCGCAAGGGCCCGAGGGAGGCAGGTCTGTCAGCCTGGACAGCAGTTCTTTCCTTCAGGATCGCGGGTCTCAATGACCCCGACCGCGCCGTCCCCAACCCTGACCGATTTGTACAAATACCGGAATCCGCCCTGATCCGTAAATTCGACGGCCTTGTCGAGCGGGTCCAGCAGCGATTCATCGATCGCAAAAGCGCTTATGGAATGCAACAGCGACAGAACGACAAATGCGGCAATTTTCATGATTGGCTCCGGCCGGCGCGAACGAAAATGCTAGCACCGGAACAAGGCAAATGGGTGGGCGACGAAAAAAATCTCTCGTCCGCCAACACCATTCACGTCGCCTTTCAGTCGAATGTAGTCAGCCCAACTTTGCCATAGCCGTTGCATCCTGCCATTGCGACTCCTGAAATGAAAAACGGCTCGTGGGGGCCGTGGAATGTTTAGGAACTACCGGGTGTTACCCGAGATCAAGAACCAGTTGCGGGCCGGCGAGCAGTTTGGCGTACGCGGCCGTTGTGGGTGAGTAGCTGAATTGCGGGGCGATGCTCTGCTCGACACTGTCAGTGACTACAGGCGCTGCAACCGGCGCCTGAGCAGACTGCAGCGGTGCGTTTTGCAGCGCGAAACGCGCCAAGTCGTCGTCGAGGGTCGGGCTCGCCAGCGCTGACGCAAGAAGCTGGGGATCCGGATAAGACGGACCTGCGCCGGCCTGCCCGAGCCCGGGCAGGTCACCCACCGGGGGCGGGAACGTTGATTGCGGGAATGCACCCTCGCCCTGCAGACCCGGAATGGCCCTCCTGATTGAATCGATGGTCTCCGGTTGCAGGAGGAGTTGGCCTTCTCCCGGGGTCACCGGCATGCTTTTCGGCAACGGCTTGTCTTCGAGCCCCATGCAAGCGGCCAACGTGGAGAAAACTGAATTGCTGTTCTTGCCAAACCCCAGGAACGGGTACGGCAGGTTAAGATCGTTAATCTCCTTGCCGCAGGCTTGCGCCGCTCGCATGCGGTCCATTACCTCATCACGCGAGCCGGTGAAAAGAGTGGTTTGAGAGTACTCAGGCCTATAGTATTTGTTAGCGTAGGAATTGACCTTAAGCCGGTCTGACCGCAGGAAACCGATTGGTTTGACAGTCTTGCCATCGGCGCTCATTGCCTCGCCATTGATTTCGCCGAGTTGGTTTCCGCGCGGGTCCAGAGCGACGATGACGTTGTGTCCGCCAGTACCGAAAATTGGAAACTGCGATTTAACAATCGAATAATTGTCATTCATTACCATACCTTATTAGGGATCGGAGAGACGCCCGTCGGGTTTTCCTTGACCACAATCGATGGTGTGCCGCTTCTGGAAACGTCCCACGCGAGGTCAATCTCGAAATCAACCCGGCCTTTCATTCCCAGCGACCGGCCAAACCTGACATAGCCAATGAATTCCACTGTGTCGTGCAAAATAAACCCCGTATAGCGGCAATGCATAAAAGCGGGGTTTGCTGCGTCGGGAGAATCACATTTCAACCCAGTGCGTTCAATCGCATGCGTCAAATCAGGCGTCGAAGCACCTTGCGGCAGATACTTCCCGACCTCCGCAATGACACTCTTGTTGACTGACTCCTCGTCGCTCGGGAATCCGGATGCCAAAACCTCTCCGATTGGCGATTCTCCCAAGCCGTCGTAATTGACACGTATCCCCACATCTGCGCACGCGGACAATGCAAGAGCAAGAACAAGCGAGGCTCCATTTCGGATGGGGAACATGGTCCAAATCGGGACTTTCATGGCATCTCCAGTCGATGGCGGTATCGAAGATGCTAGCACCGGACTTCGCCAAATGGCTGCGCGAGGACAAAAAATCCCCTCACGCCCGCCATCCGCCTACCCATCCGACAGCATTTGCGACAAGGCATCCGTGCCGTCAGATGCAATAAACTGGTTCGGGTCCGGCAAGGTGTCGAAGGGTTGATTGTAAGCAGCCGGAATGTTGACCCCGGCATTCGGGATTGCGGCTCCGCCGGTCTGCAGTTGCGACAGCTGCTGGTACTGCTGTGGCGAAAGGTTCGCGAGCTGCTGGCTGACCTGCGACGACTGATAACCGTTGAGTCCCGCCATCAGCGCGCGCGCCAGCATCTGCGTCGGTGACTGCTGCACGGCGTAACCTGAGACGACCTGCGTGGGCTGCGGCGCGAGCAGCTGCTGTTGCGCGTTATTCAGCGCAGTCTGTTTCTGCAACAGTGATTGCACCTGCGGGTTGTAATACGGGTTCTGACTGTAGTCCGGCATGGGATGTCCTTGTGAGTATCGAGTCTAGATAAAAGCCGCAAGCGCGGCACCGCCGAGGCTGAACAGCCCGCTGTTGGACGCGTTGTTCTGCGCCACCTGCGCGTTGTAGGCACCCAGCTGCCCCTGGTACTGGTTCTGGATCGCGCCCATGATGTCCGGCGACGCCATGTTGCCGGTATAGGCCTGCCCGAAGTTGCCCTGCTGTATCGGCGTGCCGCGCACCAGCGAATTGAGTTCGCTGATGGGCTGATTGCGCAGCGCCGTCGTTTCGTTGATGGATTGCTGCCGACCCTGGTTCTGCAGGCCGGCGTTGGTGACGCCCTGCTGGAACGCCTGACTTTGTGCCGCGTTTGCGAAATTGGCGTTGCTCAGGTTCTGGTTGTATTCGCAAGATCGCGCGCCTCTTTGTTGGCAAGCGCCAGCATCTGGATGGTCTGCTGGTCGCTCGCGCCGTATACCGCTCCGGGCGGCGTGACGCCGATGCGATTGCAGGCGTTCTGAACGATGGTCAACAATGACACGCGATTCCTTCCTTTTTGAGATATCGGTTAGAATTGTAACGAAGCACAATTCCGGTTGGCCAAAGCCTGCTCTCCATTCATGGCGCCAGGAAACTTATGATGAACAGACTTCGATTTTTCCCGGCGTTGCTCGCATTTGCCTTATTTTCGTTGGGTGCGCACGCCAGCCCTGCTTCGGGTTACTGGTGGAACACCGCCGAACCCGGGCGCGGATTCGTCATTGAGATCCAGGGCACCACCATGTTCATGGCGGGCTTCCTCTATGCCGCGAACGGCGAAGCCACTTGGGTCGCGTCGTCGGGCCAGATGACCACGCCGACGCAGTATTCCGGCCCGCTGATTACCTACGGCGGCGGCCAGACGCTGACCGGCAGCTTCAAGGCGGCGACACAAAGCGCCAGCTCGCCCGGCAACATTTCCATCGCCTTCACGTCCGACACGGCGGGCAGCGTGACATGGCCCGAAGGGACCATTTCGATCCAGCGTTTCGACATCGTCCCCGGCGGTTCGGGCGCAACCCAGCCAGTCACCAATCCGCAGACCGGCTGGTGGTGGAACCCCAACGAAGGCGGGCGCGGCTTTGCAGTCGAAGTGCAGAACGGGACCATGTATCTGGCAGGCTACATGTATGACAGTGCCGGCAATCCGCTTTGGTATCTGGCGAGCGGCGCAATGGGCACGGCCGCCTTCCAGGGGCAATGGACGCAATACGCCAACGGGCAAACGCTGACCGGTGCTTTCCACACGGCGACGCTGGCGAACGGCAACGTCGGCGCGGTAACGCTGCAGTTCGCCGATAACGCCAACGCAACGCTTACGTTGCCCGATGGCCGGCAGATTCCGTTTACGCGTTACCGCTTTGGCGGCCCGCCCACCGGCACCATTACCGAGTTCAGGGCGGGCATCCCCGCCAATGCGCAGCCGTTCATGATCATTGCCGGACCTGACGGCAACATGTGGTTCACCGAGTCCGGCACCAGCTTCATCGGGCACAGCGGCAAGGATTCGAGCGGAAACCTGCTCGCCGTCGAATTCAAGACCGGTTTTTCGGCCAACGCCGCGCCGAAAGGAATCACCGTCGGCCCCGACGGCAACCTGTGGTTCACGGAATCCGGCAGCGACAAAATCGGGCGCATTACCACCGCCGGCGTGGTGACCGAATTCAGCACCGGAATAACTGCCGGCGCGGCGCCTTTTTCCATTGTGACCGGTCCCGACAATAACCTCTGGTTCACCGAGCAAGGCGGCAACCGCATCGGACGCATCACCGTCACTGGAGTCGTCACCGAATTCAGCACCGGCATTTCCGCCAACGCGGGCCTCGCTGCGATTACCGCCGGTATCGACGGCGCGCTCTGGTTTGCCGAAACCAACAGCAACAGGATCGGGCGCATCGACACATCGGGCGCGATCACTGAATTCAGCGCAGGCATTTCCGCCGGCGCGGGACCGTTCGGCATCGCCGCCAGCCCCGACGGCCTCATCTGGTTTACCGAGCAGGCCGGCAACCGCATCGGCCGCATTACAACCTCAGGCGTGGTGACAGAATTCAGCGCGGGCATGTCTGCCGGCGCCCTGCCGGCCCTCATCTCGTACAACATTACGGACGGCACGCTTCTGTTTGCTGAATACGGCCTCAACCGGATAGGCCGCATTACCAAAGCAGGCGTCATCACTGAAATCGACATAAGCGGCTATGTGCCCAGCAGCGGAACACTCAACAGCGTAGCTGCCGCGCCGGACGGCTCCATGTGGGCCGTCGCGGTCCTCAGTATTGACCTTTTCAAGTACCCCATCGCCCCGGGCCTCAATTTCCCCGACAACTCGATACAGCTTTCGGTTGGCGCGACGCCGCAGTACATCGCCGCCGGCGCCGACGGCAACCTCTGGTTTGCGGAATTCCTGGCCAATGCGGTCGGGCGCATTACCCCGTCCGGCACGGTGACAAATTTCACCGCCGGCATCACCCAGGTGGTAGCGCCCCCAAGCGTCCTGGCGGGTTATCCTTACTCAGGCGTCTGGGGCATGGTGAAGGGTCCCGACGGGAACATGTGGTTCACCGAGACTTATGCGAATGCGATAGGGCGCATCACTCCGGCCGGCGCCGTCACCGAATTCAGCGCGGGCATATCGTCGTCCGCTCATCCTGAATCCATCACAGCAGGCCCCGACGGCAACCTCTGGTTCACCGAGCAAAACGGCTATCGGATCGGCCGCATCACCACCGCCGGTGTCGTCACGGAGTTCGGCACCGGCATTACCCCTAATGCGATTCTTCGCGGCATCGCCAGCGGCCCCGATGGCAACCTGTGGTTTACCGAACTTACCGCAAACAAGATTGGCCGCATCACCCCCGCAGGCGTGGTAACTGAATTTTCGGCCGGCCTGACACCCGGCGCATCTCCAGGCGACATCACAGCCGGACCCGACGGCAACATGTGGTTTACCGAGAGTGTCACAGGCAAGATCGGCCGCATCACGCCAGCCGGTGTCATTACCGAGTTCAGTGCCGGCATCTCAGTCAACCCCGGCCTCGCTGGCATCGTGCTAGGTCCTGATGGCAACCTTTGGTTTGCTGAAGCAACCGCCAACAAAATTGGGCGCATTACTTCGGCAGGCGTAGTAGCTGAATTCAGCAACGGCATCTCACCGGGCGCCAGTCCCACCCGCATAACCGTTGGGCCGGACGGCAATTTGTGGTTTACCGAGAGCGCCGGCAACGCAATCGGGCGGATTACGCCGTAGTCTTCTGTTTTTTCTTCCTGGAATCACCTGCAATCCGCAATTGCACCGCGCTTCGGGTACATGTCGCACTTCCATGCGACTTTTCCCGCAGCAAGTGTGGGAGCCAGAACAATCGTCGATTGAGGATCCTTCCCAACCACGACAATAACGCCGTCTTCAGCAATCACTCCGCCTGCAATGCGTCCTGTGCTTGCGACATTCAATCCCTTGCCAGCTCCTGCGAGCGATTTATTCAGCGCTACCTGCTCCTCCACCATAACTTCGATCGATTTTGCCTCGCGTATCAGTTCACGCAGGTGCGCGTGACGGTCAAGGATTCTCTCGTCGGGCCCGCTCAACAGCAGAAAGGCGGCGGAACACAACATAACCCCAGTCGCGAGCGCCAGCAGATCGTACAAACTCCATGCTACGACCAGTCCGCCCATGCGCAAACCAGTTGCCCCTACGGACCGAATGAGCCTGACGTGATTGATCCAGAGCGTTACGCAAAACGTGCTCAACAATAAGCATGCTGCGGGTTCCAGCAAGGATCGATCTTCCGGATTTCCATCGATCGACTTCACAATGACCATCACCCATACCGGCACCAATAACAGCAATGCCCAGCGCGCTCCGCGAAATATGCCGGGTAGTCGCATTTTCAGGTTACTTCCAGCCTCATTGTTCGAAGAAGTCAATGTCGTGCTCCGTCTTCATTTGTTCCTAGGCTGTATTACGAAACCTTCGCTGTTGCAAAAATTTGTCCCTGAGCTTTTCGGCAATCAATTCTGCAGTATCCTGGAGCTGGTCGTGAAGTCCTCCGTGCGTAAGCAGTTGTTCGGGAATTCCCTGCTGAACATGGAGCATTTCATGCGCCAGGGTGGTAATAAATGGGCCGACCTGGTCATCGCTTATATTCGTTCTGCCGTCGCCATACTTATCAGCATTCAACTGAATATTGTTTCCCAAATCCGTATAGCCTTGTAACACCGGATCGCCGAACAAGGCCGCGATCGGATTCTTTCGCAGATCGGGAACAAATGTTACCGACGCCGGAGGTTTGGAATAGAGTTCAGGAACATGTTTCCTGATTAACTCCATCGCCAGCTCAACGTCACCAGAAGTGGCAGGTCCGTTCGCACCGTTGACAGGTACAGGGGCAGTCCACCCGGTTGCGGCAGCCGAAGTTACACCTTCCCGCGCATCTCCACCCAATCCCCGGTCGGTGGCAATCCCAGGACTTGCTACCTGCGGGATCCCGGCCAGAAGTGGAGTTTCGATTGGATTTGACTGAAGCAATGGTGAACCATCTCCGGCGAGATATGGCCGCAATTCGTCCAAAGGATCGAAATGCGGCGTTAAAAGCAACGCTTGCGCGAGAAGTTGCGGAGATGACAGATCGTTCGAAGGACCGCCCGTTCCGCCCAACATAAAATAACCGGAAGCAGGTCGAAACGACTGGGCGGAGTTTGAAACGCTCATCGGTGTTGAATTCTCGTCG
>Ga0206946_1221_pt1 | contig 12027 bp, 11 predicted proteins | sample Alteio_BWOrgHeat_2_FD_152965 | JGI IMG/M metagenome (GOLD analysis project Ga0206946, IMG submission 152965) | Enriched cells from forest soil in Barre Woods Harvard Forest LTER site, Petersham, Massachusetts, United States -... | ecosystem: Environmental > Terrestrial > Soil > Temperate forest > O... | reverse complement strand
GCCGTAGCGGCTACCACCGAGCGGAATGTAAATGTAATCGCGAATCCAGGTGCTCAACGAAATATGCCAGCGCTGCCAGAATTCCTGAAGGTTCCGCGCCAGATAAGGCCAGCGAAAATTCTCCGTGAGGCTAATCCCTAGCATCCGGGCCAAACCAATAGCGATGTCGCTGTAGCCGCTGAAATCGAAGAGGATGCGAAACGCGATGGCCGCCAGAAGAATCCAGCGCGCCCAAAGCGGAACCTGGGTAAACCTTGGGCCGTAGAAATTGAGCATCTCCGCAAGATTGTCCGAGATGACGACCTTTTTGACGAAACCGCGTGCGATACGCATGAGTCCTTCGACAACATCCACCGGCCCAACATTCGCCACACCCCGATGGAGGGCTGGCAGGAAATCTCCGCACCGTTTGATCGGCCCGGCAACCAAGGAAGGAAAGAAGATCGCGAAAAGCGTGAAATCCAGCGGGCTGCCAATCCGCATCCTCCCCTTGCGGACGTCGTACAGGTAGTGGACAAACTCAAAGGTAAAGAAACTGATCGCCAACGGAGGCGTGGCTGGAAGCACTCGCTTGATCCAGGTCGTGGCCCCCGTCGCCATTTGCTGATCGAATAATCCGAGAAAAGCTGCGGTGAAAAAGCCAGCGTATTTGTAAATCGCCAAAGCGGTGACGCAAAGGATGATCGCGGCGACGCACCAACTCGAGCGTCCTGAGCGGCCAGCATAGTAGGTCGTAATCGCCAGCACAACGATCGGCAGAACTCCCGCAGCCCCCGCAAAATGAGCGTGAAAAATGACGCACGCCACGAGGAGAACAAACAGCCGAACCCTAGGCTGCGGGACCAACAGGTAAAGTGGGATGGCAATCGCAACAAAAACAAAAAACCAATAGGTGGTAAAGATCATTCAGTGGATGCAAACATCCCCATGCAACGCCTGAAGGTTTCCCGCGATATTCCGCCGGGTCGCCACCAAAGCCCAGGCGTCAACAGTGCTCCTACTTGAGACGCATAGGGAATGCGCCAGTTTCGCAATTGGCTCCCCAACTTTTCGCGCTGGGCGAAATCTTCATATTTCGATGCGGCATACTCGTAAGCCCGGATTTGCATCTCGGATCCATGCCGGCGAACGACCCGCAGAATCTCCTCGCGCCGCGTTTGGCCGCCGGAACCCGATTTGTGAGCCGCGTGCCGGCGGTACGCGGAAAGGATTCCCTCGTGGACGATAAACTCGCAGTGCGCGGTGGCACGAATGTACCAATCCCAATCGAAACCAAAGTGCAATTCCTCATCCAGTGGCCCATTCCGCTCCCACAGCGCGCGGGTCCAGAATGAACTCGGTTGGTAGATGCAATCGGTCTCGCGCAAAAACTCGGGCGAGTGGCGCCGTGCCCGCAGGATGCGCGCCGAACCATCGGCCTCGCGAAAGTAGACGCAGCTCCCAAAAAGGAGCGCCGGCTGGCTACACGATGCACCGAGTTCCCGAGCGACCTTCCGCAACGTGCCAGGCAGAAAGAAATCGTCGCTGTTCAACCAGCACAGGATGTCACCGGTGGCTCGGGCAAATCCCTGGTTGACGGCATCGGCCTGTCCTTTGTCACGCCCGGATTGCCAGTAAGTGAGCTGACTCGCGTAGCGTTCAATGATGGCCACACTGCCGTCATCGCTTCCGCCGTCCATGATAATATACTCAAGGTTAGGATAACACTGGCCCAGTACGCTAAGAATTGTCGTTTCGAGAAACGGCGCCTGGCGAAAAGAAGGCGTCACAACCGAAATCTTCGGCCAGCTATCCGGATTGGTTATTGCGGGCGATGTCACTTTGGACTCTCAGCTTCCCGGCCACTCCTCGGAAACGGTTAATAATGATCGGCGGTGGCCGCGAAGGCCGAGTGCAATTCGGCCAGATTGGCCACTCGTTGAGACAGCCGCCCGCCTTTGGGCGTTCACGGTTCGCGTGCCGAGTTCAGCTTCGCGAAACGAAGGGCAAGTGCAGTTGTGAATATTTCACTGCCGGCAACATTCAGGTGCCCCTCGTCAAGTCGATGATCCGGAGTGAATAACTCCGGGTATTTCCGCGGGTCTGAAAAATCCAGCACGATCTGCGAATGCGCGGTCGGCTTCGTGGGAAAGAACCGCTTTGGAGCTGCGGTGGGTGGAATGATCAGTATGGGCGTCACCCCACAATTCTTAAGTTTTGCAATCATTCTTCGGAGAGCTTCCTCACTCGCCTCATCATCAGTGTCAAAGCGCTGAGGCGTCTCCAATAGAGTGGTGTATGCACTCATATAACCTGCGAGCATGTCTTTAGTCATACGCTGATCCTGTCTCGGGGATCTCCAGCCGTCGCCCACCTCTTCGACGTCATGCCATTCGGCTTCCTTCACTCTCGGAGATTTCATCTGGCGATCAAGTAATGCGCCACCTCGTCCGAGATTCGTAAAATTCTCCGCAAAGAGTCTGAGGTTCTTCCCCCACCGATCGTACGCGACTTCGTAAGCCTGAGCGTAATTCCATGCGCTACTGACAGAAAGCTTTGGGCGCGACCTGGGGACGGCAAGCCATTCCCGCAGAAAACACTTTCCCAAGAGCGAGGTGCGCTCCCAATCGTGCCAATAGATAAAACGGGCAGTGCCAAATCTCGGATCGGTTTTCATCCGCATACTCATGATCTCGATAAAAACCCAGCGCAGACGGCGATGCGGCTGCCGTAGAACCTGGTCCATGAAGTAGCCGTCTTCCGGCGGCGCCATGGCCTCGACTCCGGCGTTGAACGATCGCACAGCCAATCCCTCGTCGGTAGCCGTTCGATCGAAAACCGTAGGGATTATTTGGAAATTGACGCGGCTCGATCCGATAAAGATCGCGTCGTAATCGTCGCCATGACGCGCCAGATGGGCGAGCTTGTCGCTCACCACCGGTACTTCCGGGAACGGTAAAATGCGGCTGCCCAGAAAGCACGAAATCATCAGCGCAGCGAAAAAGATCACCCCATTGAGCAGGAAGCGGAAAAAGCTTAGCGGCGCGGATTGCACAGCGACATCGGGCAGGACACCGTCAGGATTCGTCACGCTCATAGAAGCACACACCCCGCGGGTTCCGCGGCCTAAAGCTGGAATGGCACTCTCGGGTTCACTCATTACAGAGAGCCTTCGATCATGCCGAGGAAATCTCGGCCATACTTCAGCATCGCTCTTTCAGCAGTGGCGCGGGCGGCCGCTTCACCGGCGGAATTCGGCCCGGCGACACACTCCGGTAGCATCACGGCAATGGCATCTGCGAGTGCTTCCGGCGAATCCCTGGCAAAAAAGCGCACGCCGGGCGGGTTCTGTTCGCGATGCACAGCGATATCCGAAGCCAGAACGATTTTACCCAAGGCCCGCGCATCTTCCAGGACGGTGCTCCAGCCTTCAAAGAGCGATGGTTGAATCACGGCCAAACTGCGGCGCATGAGTTGAATTTGCTCTGTACGGTCGATCAAACCGAGCACAAATACCTGCGAGGCAATGCCTGATTCGTGAATCTGGCGGAGCAGGATATTGAAATAGTCTTTCTTCCGAAAATCGCTCGTCTGACCCGTGCAGACGAGCGCCGGTTTCAAGCCGCGCTTCCGCAGCAGCGCCAGCGCGGCAAAAAGCGTGCGGTGATTCTTGTGCTGCCAGAATTGATTGCTAACGAGAAAAAAGTCGTCCGGCAGATGAAACCGCTGTTGGACCTGCAAAGGATCGCTTTCAAACCATGCGCAATCGGGGTGGGTACGAAAATGAAGAACCTTTGCACGCGCGCCGGTCTCGGGATAAAAGCGGCGAAAATCTTCCGCGGCGCTCTCGCTGCTAAAGACGATGGTCCCGGCTTCCCGCGCCAAGATCCCGATGCCCGCATCCCGCTTGGCGATCTCCGCGACACTGAACAGCTCGGGCATGAAACGGTGTTGAAAATCTGGGATCCATCCAGCCCAGCGGCCATTCCCGAGCGCCTTGCCCAGTGGCAACGCCACACCGATATTATATTGATTGTCGTAGGTTAGTGGATACAGAAAATCGAGGCTCGCCGCGGATACGAATTCGGCAAAGCGCGTATTCGGCTGCCCCCGGAGATGGCGATCCATCAGCCAGCGGGCACGGTTTGGCAACGTGGCCAGAGGCAGATCCGTGGAGAGCGTATAGCTTCGGGCGACATGACACTCTAACTGCCGGGCTAGCGCCGGCTCGAGAGGCGTTCCGCTGATGAGACACAATTCATATCCCGCTCGCTCCTCCGTTGGCAACTGGCCGAAGGCGAGGACCAGATTACGAATATACTCCGAGCCACCCACCCACCCAGCTCCTCCCTGCATGATCAAACCAATACGCCGGGGACGATTCACAGATGAGATAACTCCGCGAGACACCATGTCGCCACCTCGCGTAGGCCCTGCTCCAACGAAACTGCCGAAGAGAAACCCAGCGCCGCTATCCTGGCGATATCCGCCTGCCAGTGCAGCGGGTCCCCCGGCGTGGGATGACCATCGAAAGTGGGGCGCACTTCGGAATCCAGCGCCGCCAGCAGCGTCGCTGCAAGTTCTGTAATCGTCACTTCCCGACCACTGGCGAGGTTGTAGGCTTCCCCCTCGCAAGGTGCTCTCGTTGCCAGCAGATAGAGACCGTGGGCGATATCGGCAGCATGGATGAAGTCACGGCTTTCCGTGCCGGTGCCCTTCAGCGCGAGTTGACCGGTGGTCAGTACCTTTTCACAAATGTCCCACACGACCTGCCGGCGCAAACCCGGACCGTAAGCCGAAAAAATCCGAGCGACCGCCGTCGGCAAAGCGTATATGCGCGAATATTCTTCGCAGAGCAGTTCCGCCTGCCGTTTGTGATAACCATACGGCGAAAGCGGATAAATGGTGTCTTGCTCGGTAACCGGCAGCGACACCGGGTTGCCGTAGACAGCCGCACTCGAGAGTAACAAGAAACGGCAGCGCGGGGAGTACAGGCGGAGCGCATCGAGCAACTCGAAAACAAGCAGCGTGTTGCCACGAAAATCCGCGGCAGGGTCTTCGAGTGACAACCCTACTGACGCACGCCCCGCACAATGGACGCACACATCTGCTTGCAAGGCCGGGAGCAATTCCTTCAACGATCGATCGGGAAGCCGCGCCCGGATATACTCCATGCCGGAGACGCGCACGTTCTCCGGCGGCACCTCGTCGAAGCCGACAACCCGCCAGCCATTTTTGATGAAGTGGCGGGAGACATATCGCCCCAGAAAGCCGGCGGCCCCGGTGACTATGGCAGTTTGCTTCACCTTATAAATCGCCAGAAGCTTTTCCCGCAGCCACACGCGCTCCCTTTATTGCAGGAAATCGTGCGCGCAAATCGGCCAGATAAATGGCTTCGTCAGGCAGCAGACTGTCGCCATCGGCCGGATAGTCTTCCACCTTTACCCACATTTTCCGGCGCATATCAAAACGCTTCACGATCCGGCCCGGCGAACCAATAACAACACTACAGGGCGGCACATCGCTGCAGATCATTGCGCCCGCGCCGAGCACACTGCCAAAGCCGATGCGCACATTCTTCATCACGATGACAGAACTGCCGAACCAGCAATTCGGACCGATTTCAATCACTCCATCGGTCGTAACACCGGTCGTGGCGTAAGGCGCGAGCGGCGAGGAGAAATCGTGCCCTGCACCGAGGAAATGGCAATCGGGCGAAGTCAGGCAATAGTCTCCCATGCTGATTCGCGCCCCTGCGGTAAAAAAATTGCGACGAGCGATGAAGCAGTTGTCTCCGATAAGTACCATCGGTTCGGGGCCCTGGCGGTGATTCACGTTGATCAAGGTGTTTTCGCCGACAATCGTGTGATGGCCAATACGCACTTGCCGCCAACCGAGGATCTGTGCTGTCGGATCGATGAACGAGCGCGGGCCAACGTTTTGTCGGCGAAACGTGTCCGCCTGCCGCATCTCACCACAGCGGTACCACCAACGGCGGCAGCGCGCGGTCCAGTCAGCAATGGCTCTGATGGGCATGAAGGCTAATTGAGCGGCGGCGCCGTAGCACCGGTGAGCCGGCGATAAAGCACCCGAGCCAGCGGTTCACGACACGTGAGCACTCTCAGCAAGTCTTCGTTCTGCGGCTCGCTCCAAATTTTCTCGGGCGACTCCCGAACCCAAGCCGCGTAGTCCAACGGTTCCGCGGTAAATCGAGTCTTCAAATCCAGGCAGCACTCCGTGAGGTAGTAGGCCACACAAGCGCGTTCGCGCGACTCCTCCGAGACAATCCGCTTTCCGTCGAGCGCCTCCGAAATGGCAGCGAAATAATCATCGATGGTCGCCGGACTCGACGTAAATCCGCAGGCCTCATAGAAACACCGCGATCCGAGAATCACCGGTTTGCCTAACATCGCCGCCTCGATGCCGACACGCGAGGTAAACGGAAGTACGACCTTCGCGCCCGCCATCAGATCGTAGGTATTGATCGTATCGTGCGCCGAGATGTAGGTAGCGCGATCGGCCAGCCGCGGATGTCTGGCGAGCAATTTGCCGAAATCATCCGTCCCACGATGAGTTGCCAGTTTCTCGCAAGGATGTTGCCGAATGGCCAACCGGGCCATGGGATGAGCTTCGACCCAGGCGACCAATTGAGCCAGCCAATCCCCAACGCTGGCGAAGAGATGGCGGCGGCAGAGGGCCGCGGAGTCCCAACGCAGATTGAGCGCGACAACAATGTCCCATTGCCAGCGGGTCGAACCCGAAGCCACCGGCTGAAGGCGAAACTCGTCCTGCCCGCGCATACGGATCTCGATCTGCCGCTGGGAGATCTCCGTTATGCGTCGGCGTTCCGCAGGGTTGCCGGCCATTTCCTTCAACAATTCGTTTGTCACCTCTCCGATGTTGCAGGCGTGTGCGGCGATGCCGTCCTGGCCAATAAAAAGGGTGCTCGGACCGCTGTCATAAGTCGTCACCGACAAGCCGATTTCCCTCGCCACGCCCGCGTATATCCCACTTGTCCCCCACACACCACCCGGCAGCAATAACCAATCGAAAGCCCGCTTTCGCAATAACCCGCGAACCTTGGCGGTATGCGCTTTCATCGCTTGTTCGAGGTTCGGATTCTGCGCCAGCATTTCCTCGGCACCTTCCTCACCGCGCTGTTTTTGCACCGCATTTTCCAAGGCCAGTTCGGAAAGAAACGCCGATGCCCCGGAATCATCTTCCGACGCATTCACCGCGTTGATCACTTCGAATTCCGAGCGCACCGCATCGACCACGCGTTCCAGTTGTTCGACTTCCCAAGCATTCGACGCACAACCGAAAATATCGGTGGGATCCCAGACGATCGTCACCGGCACGCCGCTCGCGGCCAATTTGCGTGCGCATTCAAGACTGTACATAGACACTGCGGTCTGCAGCCACGGTAGAAGAACTACGCCAACACCACCGCTGGAAACGCCACTCTTGCGCACCCCAGGGAATCGTTTCAAGCGCTCGAGATACAAATCGATTTTCTCGCGGAAATGATGCTTCCTCCGCTTGGTCAACCGCAGTTGTTGCAATGCCTGGCGAAAAAACTCTCTCGCACGAGTCATGTTGGAACACCTCCGCTCATTGCATGTTTCCGTAGCGTTGCGATAACGCGATCTTGCGACTGTTCCGATAATCCAACCGAACAAGGCAGGCTCAAGCCGTTCGCATAAAGCATTTCCGCGACACTTCCACCGACCACTTGCGAACCGGCATGTGCACGGGAGAGATGAAGTGGTTGCCAAAGCGGGCGGGTTTGGATGTTTTCCTGCTGCAATGCGGCCATCAATTCGCGAGAAGATCGACCGTACACGCGGGCATCCACGAGCGTAGTGTCCATCCAGAAAGTAGACCACGCCCACTCTGCTTCGCGCATCGGTGTCAGGCCCGGAATATCAATAAGTGCATCACGATAGCGGGTTGCGATCCGCCGCTTACTGGCGACATAATCATCCAACAACTCCATCTGCGCGCAGCCTAGCGCCGCTTGAATGTTGGTCAACCGGTAATTATATCCGATGGTATGGTGGATATACTCGATAGGATCATCCTTACTCTGTGTGGTAAGGTGCTTGACGCGCTTCGCCCAGGATTCATTGCTCGTCGCGATCATACCGCCCCCTCCGGTGGTGATGATCTTATTACCATTAAAGCTGAAGCAAGCAATATCTCCCCCGCCACCCACCCGCGCGCCGCGAAAGCGCGCGCCGAGGCATTCCGTGGCGTCTTCGATCACGGCAAGGCCATATTTGCGCGCGAGCGCAACAATCGGATCAATATCGACGGGGTGACCGAGAATATGGACCGGCAGCAGCGCTTTCACACGCCGCCCCGTCGCCCGGTTGCGCAGGACGCCATCGCTCCAGGCACAGTCGCTCTCCAGAAAATCGGCGACACGCTGCGGATCCATTTGCCAATACTCGGGCTCGGCGTCAACGAAGACGGGCCATGCTCCCGCGTAACGGATGGCGTTGGCAGGAGCAATGAAAGTCAGCGTGGAAACGAGCACTTCATCGTCGGTTTCGACGCCGGCTACCAGGAGGGCTACGTGCAGTGCAGCGGTGCCGTTGACCGTCGCCACCGCATATTTCGTCCCGACATATTCCGCAACCGTGCTTTCGAAGCGATCCACAAAAGAGCCAACCGACGAAACCCAACCGGTATCGAGGCATTCCTTTAAATAGATCCACTCATTTCCGCGGATCTCGGGAATGCATAGAGGGATAAACCCAGGATCGTTGGGCGCGTCTGGCTCAAACTGCATACATTTCCGGGCGATAGCGATGTAAGTTGGCCCTCACCCACTCGATGGTCGCTTTCAAGCCATCCTCGAGCGCAATGGCGGGCTCCCAATGCAGAATTTCCCGGGCAAGTCGATTGTCGGCGAGCAATCGCTCCACTTCACTCTTCTCGGGACGCAAGCGAGTGGCGTCACTTTCCAACGTCGCCTTGGACCCGGTAAGTTGGATGATCATTCGCGCCAGATCGCCAATCGAGATCTCGCGATTCGAGCCGAGATTAATGGTTCGACCGATGGCTGCCGGGCAAGCAGCGGCGGCCAGGAAGCCTTCCACTGTGTTGCCGACATAATTCATGTCCCGAGTGGGATGCAAACTTCCGAGTCGGATCGAAGGATGGCCTGCCAGGCATTGCGAAATCACCGTCGGGATAACCGCCCGCGCAGACTGTCGCGGACCGAATGTATTGAATGGCCGCACTGTTACCACCGGGACGTCGAATGAAAGTTGAAAGGCTTCGGCTATCTTATCCGCACCGATTTTACTCGCCGAGTAAGGGGATTGTCCCTGCAACGGGTGGGCTTCGTCGATCGGGACGTAGCGGGCGGTCCCATAGACTTCGCTGGTCGAGGTATGGATCACCCGCTCGATGCCCAGTTCGTGCGCGGCTTGCAAGACATTGAGCGTGCCTTCGATATTCGTCCGCACGTAGGAAGCCGGAGCGCGATAGGAATAGGGGATGGCGATGAGAGCAGCGAGATGGAAAACAACCTCCGCCTCGCGCACCGCCATCCGCACGCTGTCACGGTCACAGATATCGCCGGCGATGATTTCGATTTCGCTCTGCACCGCGGATTCGTCCAGCCAACCATGTTTGCCGAGTGCATTGTAATGCACCAACCCCCGCACCGAAGCGCCCAAAGTGCAAAGGCGCTCGGCGAGATGGCTTCCGATGAAACCACCAGCACCTGTGACCAGCACCTTTTTCCCCTTCCAGTTCACGACGTCGTCTCCCATGTTTTCACGTCCTCCTGCGCCTGGGCATAATCCTCGTGCCGACCGATATCGAGCCAGTACTCCATAATTGGAAAGCTCACGACTGTTCTGCCGAGCGCGGCGAGCCGCTGAATAAAGTCCGTCATGTCGAAGCGTTCATCCGCCGGGATGAATTGATCGAGCGCCGGTCGGAGCAGATAGATTCCCGCATTGACGAAGAATTTATAAACGGGCTTTTCGCTCACGCCAATCACCCGCTCGCCATCGGTTTCGATCACCCCATAGGGGACCTCAAAATCAAATTGCCGCACACCGACGGTCAGATCGGCATGGTGCTCGTTGTGAAAGCGGAGCATCGCGCGGAAATCGACCTTGGTCAGAATGTCGCCATTGATAATGAGCAGCGGCTCTTCTTTCGACTCAATCAGGCGCAGCGCTCCGGCGGTGCCCAGCGGACGCTCTTCCGAGACGTAATTCAGGTTCACGCCGAAGCGTTCCCCGTCTCCAAAGTAATCGCGAATTTTTTCCGGTTCAAAATGCGTGGTGATATTCACGCGGTGAATGCCGGCTTCGCGAAGTTGTCCGATCATCAGCTCCATGAGCGGCCGTTCACCGATTGGCAGCATCGGCTTGGGCGTATTCTGGGTGAGAGGAAGCAGTCGCTTTCCATAGCCGCCAGCCATGATCACCGCCTGAAGCGGGATCACTTCATGGGGAACCAATTGATCGTTCGTCACGAGCTCGACTACGCGCCCCTCGGAATCGATTACCGGCACGTGGCGAATGACGCGCTCCTCCATCAAGCGCAGTATCTCCTCACGCGCAGTGCCCTCCGGCACGGAAACCGGCCTTGCGTAGGGTGAGACCGCTTTGCGCTCGAGCAGATCCTTGATCGTCGTATCGAGACCGAAGCCGGCGAGCAACGACCGCCGCAAATCGCCGTCAGTGACCGTGCCGAGCAGCCGGCGCATGTCATCGAGCACGATCACGATTCCAGCACTGCTCTGCTCCATCCTGAGCGCCGCGGCGCGCAGGGTTTGCTCCGGCGAGGCGCAATATTTCTCGGGTAGACTCATGAAGTGAAGTGGGCGCAGTCTGCCAGCACACCCTCGCCCTCAGTCTCGCCTTTGACGAGACTCGGCGTCTTGATGTCCAGTTGGACCACCGGAGGAAAGTTCATTTCGACGATTGAAATTCACGGGCCGGCACACCGACCACCGTCCGGCCTGGCATCACGTCCTTGGTGACCACCGCACCGGCGCCCACAATCGCGCCCGCACCGATCCGCAAGCCCTGGCGGACGGTGCTGCCGGCGCCGATGAACGCGCCCTCCTCGACATTGACGCCACCGGCGAGACACGCTCCGCTGGCCACACTGACATGGTTCGCGAGCACACAATCGTGCTCTACAATGGCGGCCGTGTTGATCACGGCGTTCTCACCCACGACCGCCCCGGCGTTGATGACCGCCGCGGCAAAAATCTGTGTGCCGGCAGCTATACTTGCCCGCGCGGAGACAACGGCTCGCGGATGGATGACCGTCACGGGTTGCAACCCAGCGGCGAGGCCCATCTGGAAAAGTTTCGCCCGCGGCCCGTAGCCCAAGCCAACCGCGAAGAGGCCGACTCCTTCCCCAAACAAGCGCGGGAGCTCTTCGTCACCTCCGCGCACCGGAACGTCATCGACGATGCCGCCCCATAACGCCCTGTTGGAATCCAGAATGACTATCGGCTCGCAGAGACCGGCGAGGCGCAGGCAATCGATGAGCACGCGCGCATGGCCGCCACCACCGAGGATTACGCACTGGCGATTAGTGGCCATGGAGATCGTAAAACTTCTTGCAGATCAACCGCTCATCCAGCGCGACCCTTTTCAAGCGGTCGACGATCACCGACGCGGCCATCGTCTTGGACACACGATAAGGATTTTCAGACGCGCGGATGGCAGCGCGAAATTCCGGTGCGACCGCGCGCCGGATCGCCGCGAGAATCTCCGCATGCCTGCCGCCCGCATCAATCACATTCGCTCCACGCACGCGCCCCGCCTGACGATTTCCGATATTCACCACCGGGAGGCCGAATGAGGCGGCCTCAATGATACCGCTGGAGGAATTACCCACCATCGCCGCCACCAGCGGGAGAATACTGAAATAGGCCTCCTGGCCGAAATTCTCCACGAGCCACGCATTCTCATGCGCAGCCACATAAGTCTCCACGGCCGCACGCACCTTCCGCCCCGCCGGGTCGGCGTTGGGCGCCGTGAAAATTACCGGCAACGCCGTCTC
>Ga0206946_1063_pt1 | contig 12032 bp, 10 predicted proteins | sample Alteio_BWOrgHeat_2_FD_152965 | JGI IMG/M metagenome (GOLD analysis project Ga0206946, IMG submission 152965) | Enriched cells from forest soil in Barre Woods Harvard Forest LTER site, Petersham, Massachusetts, United States -... | ecosystem: Environmental > Terrestrial > Soil > Temperate forest > O... | reverse complement strand
ATCCTTATCAATCGCAGCGACTACTATCAGGCCGGGCTGATTGTGCGGAAAGACGCCTTCGACTCAGTGAAAGCCGCCGGACTGCCGGCCTTTCGCGAATCGCTGCTGCGGGTTGCTCCTTTTCTCGGCGAACGCGTGGATGAGATCAAAGACTGGGATCAGGTGAAGCTTCTCTCTGTCCAGATCAACCGTTTGCGGCACTGGAGCAGACCAGGATTGCTGTGCATCGGCGATTCCGCCCACGCGATGTCGCCCGCAGGCGGCGTAGGGATTAACTACGCGATTCAGGATGCGATCGCTACGGCAAATATCCTGGCCGAGGCTTTGCGTGAACATAAGGTGACCGCAACACTGCTGACAAAGGTGCAGGAAAGACGGGAGTTTCCGGTACGTATCATTCAGGCGTTGCAGGCGAAGATTCACAATGCCTCCTTGCATTTTCTCGGCCGTCCTGAAAAAGCAAAGGCGCCATGGCAGATGCGCGCCTTTTTACGAATCCCAGGGATGCAGTGGATGATGGCGCGCGGGATCGGTTGCGGAATCCGCCCGGAGCACATTCATACGCCTCTTGATAAATCGGCCATTCGCGGTACGATGTAGACGATATGCGCATCCTTCGACCCATTTGTTTTGCGCTCGCGATGCTTTTGCCGCTCGCTAACCTGGCCCGTGCGGACAAGTTGAGAAACTTCTATATGGGCAGCGGCGGATACTCCGCTCAGGTGCATCGCATCGTGCTGCTGGAACTGGCGACGGATGGAACGGCGATGCTGCAGCAGAACTGGCACGGCAAACCATCTGAAACCTGGCATGTGCATTGGACCCGGAATGGACGAGAGCTTGTCTTGAACTTCGATCCTGTAGACGGGAAGGCGACACCCACTCCGGTCACTTTCCGTCAGAAGAACAACATGCTTGTTCCAGTTACGTGGGACAGCCAATACCTTGGTATCCTCGGACCCCCGAACTTAATGCCCTTCCACGGGAAAAATTCACCGCAGGGAAGTTTGACCCGGTGTGAGGCGCTGGATTACCGCATGCCATCGGGATGCGTGCAGTGGGATTCGCGGGACGGGCGAAGGTAGCGGAACACACTCTATGCATCCCGACAACAAGCGGAAGTGCCCTGTCTAAGTGGAGTGAAGAATCTCCATCCGCATCGTTGAGATTCTTCACCCCGCTCGTCAGAATGAAGCTAGTTTGTAGCGATAGAAAGCTGCTTTAGTAATGGAAGCGGTAGCGGACCTCACCATAAATCTGGCGCGGATCGTTATAGTGAAAGCCGCCGAAGGTAAGGCTGTTATCCAGCAAAACCCGTCGATTGGCCACATTGAGTGATGTAGCCGATACAGATACGTTCTCGCCGAAGGTTTTGCCCAACGACAAATCAAATGTTGTATGTTGCGGCAGATAGTTGCCTGGATAGAGTTCATTCGGGTTGCCATTGCTGAAGCCCGAGCCGTAGTATACGTTGGTCGAAGCGAAGAGGCGCAAGGGCAGGTTCGCATCGAAGCCGACATTCAGCGTGTTTCGCTGGTCGTGATCGAGAGGCGAATAACCCGGCGCGACATCGCACTGCGGTGAAGTGACGGGGAAGCAGATCAGGCCGCCCGTGATCGCGCCCCGCTGTTCTGCTATCTGGTTTGAATATGCCAGATGCGCTTGTCCATAACGCCAGAGACGGGGTGAGCGTAGCGTAAGCTCCCAGGCACGAATGAGCGCGCCATCGATCGTGACCGGATAGTAGATGCTCGATTCGCCGACGTTGCTGTGGTCGAGAAAATTATTGGCGCGGGTCTTGAAGGTACCGGCGTCAAGCAGCCAGCCGCGGAAAGGAATCTGCACACCGAACTGATGCTCTTCGTCGCGCTCGCCGTGCAGCGGCTGGAATGCTGTATTTTGCTCATTCGCATAATCGAGAATCGGCCCGTTCGCCGTGAGCAGCGGCGGCGGCTGGTAATAGCGGCCATAGAATCCGCGAAAGACCCAGTTGAGTTTCGGAATCTGAATTGCGGCCCCTATGCGTGGACTTGTCTCTTTTTCCGTGAAATCGCCCCGGAACCAGGACTGGCGCACACCACCGATGAGCGTGAACCAGGGTGTGACTTTATAGTTGTCGGAAATGAACCCTTCGACGAGACCGCCCGAGGCTGCGGCTGGCGTTGAGAAATTGGGGAAACTGCCGTCGTTGAAGACGCTGCCAAAGAGATAGCTGTCATGCTGACCGAAGGAGTAAAGACCGGCCTGCACGCTGTTACGCGCAATTTCAGTAGAAATGGACCCCTGCAAGCCACCATAGTTGGAAGCCCGATCGCTGGTGGTAGCCACCGGAAAGTCATAGGGCTTGGGCGCGTAGTCGGCGCTGTTGTAGTGGTAAAAGGGCGAAATTTGCAACAGTGTGGATGCATTGAAAGTATGCACCCACGATAATGCGGCGAGGCCATCGGTTTCATGCTGGCCGTCGCGCAGTCCGCTTGAGTTATAAACCTGGTTTTCCCAGCTGTTCGGGTCGGGATCGTATGGCACCTGAAAGTAGTCGGTGCGCAGTTGTGTAACTAGTCGGAACTGATCCTGCGGAGTGCGGTTGTAGATGAAAGATGCGAAGCCTCCGTAGCCGTTGACAGCATCGTGATAGACCTGACCGATGGGAGGCTGCAGCCCGTAGTCGCTGCGATTACCGTTGAGGCTGGCATAATATGCGGACTTCTCACTGTGGCTGCCAAAATTGATCTGATTGTTGGTCTGGAAGAAGTTTCCCGCGCTCAGAATCAGCTCGCCCTGATTGTTGCCGGCAAAACCGGTACGCGGAACGACGTTGAAAACACCGTAGGTGCGGTCGCCAGTATCCGCGGTGTAGCTGCCGCGCTGTACTTCAAGATAGTCGATATCTTTGGGATCGATCTGCGCGCCGAGGTTGCTGGCGATGTTGGTATTGGGAATCTGCACGCCATCTATGAGCCAGGCAACCTGGTGACCGCCGCGCATATGCAGCATATCGTGCGTCTCATACGATCCAGGGACGTAGTTCGTAATCATTTGATAGCCATTAGTGCGACTGGCTCCGGGTGTGCGCGCAATGTCGTCACGGGTGACGAGGGTTGTAGGAGTGACGCTGTCCACGTTCGCGGATTGTGTCTCCGCTGTGACCACAGCGGACTGCTGCACGCTGCCGATGGCCAGTTCGAAGTGCAGAATCGGCGATGTATTCGACGCCACTGTGATGTGCTGCTCGAGCGCGCTGAAGCCGGGCTGCCGAATGGTTACGAGATAATCCCCTGCGGGGATTGCTGCAAAATGAAAGGCTCCGTCGTCATTCGTCCGGACGCTTTGAGAAAGATCGGATGTGGAGGATGTAAGAGTGACCTGCGCTCCGGCAATGGGCCGATGCTGGGGGTCGTGTACGACGCCTTCGACTTGGCCAAAAACATTGGCATGGGCGCGTTGGCCAAAAAACAGACAGGCGAAAAGAAAGAGTAATATAGTTCTGCGCATAAGGCAGAAGACTCCTTTATGTAGCTGGAAAAATTTCCTGAAGCCTCGTTGGGATGAAGCTCCGTGGGTACGCTACAAAAAAGAGAGAGTCGGGGGTCCGCGTTTTTGACGCGCGCGATCAAATGAGATGCGATATTGTGCTTCGATCTGCGTATGAATTGCCGGATGACTAGCTAACCCGGCAAATACGGCATCGTCGGCTGGAGGCGCAAAAACTGAAAGATGAAAAGTTGCCGGAACTGCTGGAGCACACGGGCATTTCTCGGCGACAATGCTGATGCTTCTGCCCTGCTGCGATCCTGCATCGAATGACATCGCACAGTGATGTTTTCCTGCGCGGCGACAGCAAGCCGGCAAGTTGGCTTCCACTACATCCGACGCGAGGAGCGGCGAAACCAGTAAAAAGCTGAAGAGCAACAGCAGCGAGATGGCGAGCAGGCGTCGCACCAGAACAGTGTAGCTGATGCCGGTTTTTTTCGCTTGGCGTTCAGTTGTCCGTATCGTCGCCCTCGCCGTCTTCTACCAGAACGGCGGAGAGCCCGACGAGATCGTAGCTGACCTGTGCGGAGCCGGTGGGCTGGAAGGTAATGCGCAGAGGTTCACGCTGCCATGAAGAGGCCGCGCAGGCGGGCGTCGGATGATCCAACGGATTCCATACTCCGATTTTTTTAGCGATCAGGGGCTTGCGCGCTGCCACCTGTGCGACGACAGCATAGAGCTGGCGTCCACTGGCAGTGAGTCCGCAATACGCGGCATAGTCTCGGAACCAGACGACATTTGAAACTGCGGGATCATAGTCGGGCAGTTTGATTGCCGTGATGTGTCCCGTGACACGATCGACCAACAACCATGGTCCGCGTTGCCAAACCCAGTGCTCTACCTTGTCGCCCGGCAGAGCATCGTTCAGACGGATCGCGCGTCGGATGGCGAAGCTGCGATCGGTGACATCGTGGGCCTCCCCAGTGGTCCACTCCTTGATCCTGGTATCGATGACGAGGGGGCGAACGCGCAGTTCTTTGTCATCAGACGCAGCGCCAGCCGGGTCCCCGGCGACAGAGTAGGGGACTTTTTTCCCGGCACCGAGGGCAATGACATGCGGCTTCGGGGCGGCAAAGACAGCGCCCTGCAGTGCGAGAGTAAGCGTAAGGCACAACATCCCTCGACATGTGCGATCCATGCAGATCAGGCTAGGAGGGTGCAATGCCTAACACAAGCCCCCAACTGGTTACGAAGGTGACTTGACGGCTACAAACTATTTGCCGCCGCGAGAAGGAAGACAAGCGGAGCGTTCCAGTTGATGGCAACCTCGTTGACGGAATACGCAGCGTGATCGTCGATATACATCCGCATGGGCGGCCCCGGCGGCAGTGCTTTAGCGACCTCATCGACAGGATGCGCGTTCGGGCCGCCGGAAAGAAGGCCGGGCCATGGTTGGTCCAAGTGATCGGCTATGCTGGGGCGATGATGCGGATGCTGAAACGGACGTGCACCGAGCTGCGTGACCCAGGAAATACCGAAGCAGTTGCGTCCTGTGAGGTAATGCAAATTGTTGAGGGCCGCATCGACGAAGCTTTTGTTGGCATGAAACTGATTGGCGATGAAAAGCAGCAGCGCGTGGTTTGCAGCCACCCCATTTGATCCCCAGACATAGTCGGTGGCGATGAGCGTGTTTTCGTAACCGTTACTGTTACTATTAGCGACGAGCGCTTCCGCAGCATGCCCCGTCGCCTGTTGGATAGCACTCCGCAATCCTACTACATCTTTTCTTGAAGAGAGCGCGTACGTCCAATACGCAAGCGAGGACACCGCACTCCATGTTGGAGCGGTGATCTGGATCGAGTCCGGCTTCGCTGCACCGGCAGCAAATGCTTTCTCGTATTCGGCGTCGCCGGTCGTACGCCAAAGCTCGGCAGACGCCCACAACACTTCATCGTTGCAGTCGTCCTCGGCGTAGTCGCCCGTGCCTACATCGGGTGGATTACGAAATATGACATTCGGATTGCGTGAGCACCAGGTCCAGGCTTTGCGCGCAGCTGCCAGACAGCTTTGTGCAAATGTTGCATCGAATGTGCTGTAGCAGCGGGCAGCAATCGCCATGACAGCAGCGAAGTTCGCACTGGCACAAGTGCTCTTATAGGGAGGCGAGCCGGTTCCGATGACATAGCTGGTGAGTGTGTCATCCTGCGGCATGACAAAAGGCGCAAATTGCAGGCTGGTCTGTTTATGCCATACTCCGCCATCCTCGTCCTGCAGTGTGAGCATCCAGTCGATATTCCAGCGAATTTCGGCGAGGAAGTCAGGCGTTTTGCCGCCGGATTCGGGAATCTGCAGCGGCAATTTGCCTAGGACGCGCTCGTACAGTTCCCATGTCCAAAGCAACGTGCCGGTGCTGATTCCTGAATTGACGATATAGCGGCCGTAGTCGCCCGCATCGTGCCAGCCGCCGCGGTTGTTGAGAGGTCCGCTCTTGCCAGAAGAAGCATGCCAGGCTGCTGAAAGATGGCAGACTGGATGCTCGAAACCATTCCCGAGATTGACGCTACACCCGCAGCGCTGTCCGTAGAATGCACGCATCGTCAACCGTAGGGCGTCACGATAGGCATCCACCGCAATCCGGAACGGAGCGGTGAGCGCACGAGAATCCAGTTCAAGGATGTAGCTTCCAGGTGTTGTGAGTGCCGAAAAGTCGGCCATCTGGACTGTGTCGCCGGACGCCGCATCATGCGCCTGGGCCGTGAGCGTGCCGCGATGGACAATGTTGTTATGGGAGGTCGAACGAACGGCAAACGAGGTCGCGCGCAGGCTGGTGCTGGCCACTTTGGCGAGCGAAGGCAGATAACCTGCCTGATTCAGCGCGATTGCGGAAGAGGGTGCAGAATTTGGCGCTGCCGCACAAGCACTGTTCCAACTCGGCGAGACAGCAAGTGCGGCAGCACCTGCCCCGAGATAGCGAACAGAGGACAGAAGAAACTCGCGGCGACGCATCATGCGCTTCATTTTCACATACACCGACGCGATTTGTTGTATGACCTCGGTTTGTCTATACCGCTATACTGGCGTTTTCCCCTTGGAGGAATGCGCGCTTGTCTCGCCGAATAACTTCTGCTGTGGCTCTTTCTGTATTGTTTATTCTGTTGGTCGGATCTATGGCATTTGCGCAGGAACCCGCCGCACTCCAACTGATCCCGCAGCCAAAAGAGGCGCACCGGATATCGGACATCCCTCTCAGCGGCGGCATCGTTGTCGATGCGCCGGGCGGAGATGCGGAAGATGGATTTGCCGTAAAGGATTTGCAGGAGACGTTGCATTCGTATGGCATTTCCGCTGCCGGAATCCATGGTGCCGCGAAGGATGCAGTGCGGATTGTCCTGCTCCGCAAGGACGATCCCATGGCAGGCTCACTGCTACAGGTCCATCATGTGGTCTTTGATCCGCCGATGCACGACGAGGGGTACGCTCTTATTCCAAAAGGCAATACGCTCTACGTGATCGGAGAGACGGCAGCCGGCGTCTTCTACGGTGCACAAACTGTGAAGCAGCTCGTCAGCCGGCAGAGCGGCTCGTGGGTGCTGCGCGCTGCGGTGGTTCGCGACTGGCCTTCACTGGCGCGTCGTGGCGCCGACGACGACCTTTCGCGCAGCGGCATGCCAACCCTTGATTATCAGAAGAAACAGATTCGCACCTTCGCCGCCTTTAAGCTCAATATTTATTCACCCTATTTTGAATACACGCTGCGATACAGCGGTAACCCTGTGCCCGCTCCCGGGCCGGGTGCGATGACGCACGCGGAGGTCGAAGAGCTGGTCCGTTACGCAAAGCAGTACCACATCACGATCATTCCCGAGCAGGAAGCCTTCGGGCATCTGTATCGCGTGCTGGCTTATGACACATATGCCGATCTGGGCGAGAGCCTGCACGGCGATGTGCTTGCTCCGGGTGAGCCTGGATCGCTGCAGTTGATCAAGTCGTGGTTCGACGAAATTGGGCAGATCTTCCCTGGACCCTATATTCACATCGGCGCGGATGAGACCTTTGGCCTGGGACGCGGAAAGACCGGACCTGAGGTGCAGAAGCGCGGACTGGGGGCGGTGTATGTCGACTTCCTCACCTCGATTGCAACTGCGCTTGCCCCGCTTCACAAGAGAATTCTCTTCTGGGGCGATGTAGCGATGAACGATCCTGAACAGGTGAAGCGACTGCCGAAGGACCTGATCGCTGTGCCCTGGTGGTACGAACCGGAGGACAAGGGCTATGACAGATTTATAAAACCCTTCACGGACGCGGGTCTGGAAACATGGGTTGCGCCCGGTGTGGATAGCTGGCTGAAGGTGTATCCAAATAACGATGTGGCGCTGCGCAACATTCAAGGCTTTATTCGCGACGGGCAGCGGCTTGGAGCGAGGGGCGCGATCACAACGATGTGGAATGATCAGGGCGAAACGTTCTTCGATCAAGTCTGGTATGGCATGATCTTCGGCGCGGCGGCGAGCTGGCAACCGGGCGAAAGCAGCATCCCCCAATTCCAGCAGGCATTTGGGCCGGTCTTTCACCATGACTGGACGGGCAAGATCAATCAGGCACATCTGGAGCTGATCGCCGCGCATCAGTCGATGAGCAAGGTACACATTGAAGATGCGAACAATACAATTTTCTGGCTCGATCCGTGGAGCAAGGATGGGCAGGCGATGGCGGCAAAGATCCGTCCGGCAAGCCGCGATCTGCGCCTGCATGCCGAGCGCGCCATTACGTTGATCGAGCAGGCCAGAGACGAAAATCCCAACCTGTTAGAACAAAATGCGCTGGATGCCATGGAGCTGGGTGCGCGGCGCATGGACTTCATCGGCATGAAGTTTGAATTTGCCGACGAGATTGCGTCGCTCTATGCCAGAACATACGCCGAGCAGAACGATGCGAAGAAAAGCGATGATGTCGATGCGCTTTTCTCATTGATGTCCGATATGAATGACGGCCGCTGCGAGCAGATTCGTGATGGCTATACATTCATTCGTGAACTATATGAGGATGCGTGGAAAAGGGAGAACCGTCCATACTGGCTCGGCAATGTACAGGTGCGATACCAGGCGGCGCAGCTGCTTTGGTATAACCGTTGCACGCAGCTGCGGCAGGCATTTGACGATCACGATAACGATAAGACGCCATTGCCCGCGGCATCTTCTTTGGGCGTGCCGGTTGTAATCGCGCCATAAATATTTCTGGTGCGCGGGAAATGCTGCCCATTCCCGATGGAATCGCGGTAGAGTAACTGCGATGAGAAAGCAATGGGCCTGGTGGGTAATCGCAATATTGGTGCTCATTGTACTGCTGTACCCGCAGAGGCTGACAGTCGTTCCGGCATACCATGTGAATCTGGTCGATCCTCTAGGCTCGCCCCTGGTAAACACGGGCGTCAGTGAGCTCTGGCAGCAAACTTCAGTCCAGCCCCTCGAGCATCTTGAGCAGGTGATGACCAACGCGCAAGGAGAGGCAGACCTGCCTGAACAGACGATATATGCCCCCCTCGCGGAGCAGATTCTCGGTTGTCTGGCTTATCTCGGCCGGGAGGGCATGACCGCGACCTGTGGCAACCATTTTTCCATCAGCGGCGCAGGACATCTGAAAGAACTGGAGCGGGTGGAAACAACGACAGGCGTCCTGAAACGGCGGCACTCGCTGGTGCTGACGCTGAAGTATTGTGACCCGGACATTCCTTTACTGTACTGTTGAGCTGTCAGCTCGAATCTCCTCATCACGTCCTTCGCAAAATCCCGGTACAATCAGTGGTTTGCATATGCCACATTCACCGAAACTTCTAGTTCATGGCGGCGCGTGGGCCATTCCTGACGACATGGTCGAGGCGCACGAACGGGGCGTGTCGCATGCCCTGACCGCCGGATATGCTCTGCTCAGCAAAGGCGCGTCCGCGGTAGACGCAGTAGAGGCCGCGGTTGCTGTACTTGAGGATGACGACACTTTCGATGCCGGGCGGGGCAGTTTTCTCACTCGCGACGGCCGCGTGCAGCTGGATGCGCTGCTGATGGACGGGGGCACGCTGCGCGCGGGCGGCGTCGCCTGCGTGGAGCGGCTGCGCAATCCAATTTTCGCTGCCCGGCTGGTGCTGGATAAAAGCCCGCATGTGTACTTTGTCGGTCAGGGTGCGGAAGAGTTTGCGCGTTCGCACGGAATGGAGCTGCTCGACAACTCTGAGCTGGTTCTGGAACGCGAACGCCTGCGCCTTGAAGACGCACAGGCGAAGGAACGCGCCGGTTTGCCGGATCTTACATTTGCCGGCGACGATAAATCTCCGGAAACCGCGGTCGAGCTTGCCTCGCATGACACGGTCGGTGCTGTGGCAATCGACGCCAAGGGCAATCTCGCTGCCGGAACATCCACCGGAGGCACGTTAAACAAGGCTCCAGGGCGCGTCGGCGACTCATCGCTGATCGGTTGCGGCTGCTATGCCGATAATACAAGCGCTGCCGTCTCGCTTACCGGATGGGGCGAGCCGATTATGAAACTGGTGCTGGGCAAGTGGGCGGCGGATCGTGTGCAGATGGGGCGCGCTCCCGAGCAGGTCGCGCCAGATGCAATTTCCTATCTCTACAAACGACTTGGAGGGCATGGCGGCATGATTCTGCTGGCTCCGGATGGCCGTTTCGGGATTGCGCATAATACACCGCGCATGGCCTGGGGCATCTGCGATGCGCAGGGTCCGCGCACCGGTATCGTGATCGAGGATGAGGCCTGATGCTCTCCTGATCGCCGGAATCGATCATGTCTTAATCTAAATATATGTTGGTACTCGCTTCCGCATCGCCGCGCCGCAAAGAACTGCTCACCCAGGCAGGATATGCCTTTCGCACCCATGCTGCTTCCATTCCGGAAGAGCATCGCGCAGGCGAAGATTCCATTGCCTTTGCGACCCGACTGGCGCGGGAAAAGGCGCAAGCTGTGTACGCGGAGCAGGCTCAGCTCGACACGCCGGATGACCCGCTGCTTGTGCTTGGCGCAGATACGATTGTCGTTGCAGCGACCAGAGAAATCCTCGGCAAACCGAAAGACGCAAACGACGCTGCGCGCATGCTGCGTCTGCTTGCAGGTGGAACGCATTCCGTCATCACCGGTGTCTGCCTGGTGTCTCGCGGCGGCATCGAGGTCGCATCGGAATTGACGTATGTGACGATGACGACCGTTTCCGAGGTCGAAATCGAGGTCTATATCAACTCAGGCGAGCCCATGGACAAGGCTGGAGCCTATGCGATCCAGGGCTACGCTGCCTCCTGGATTCCGCGTATTCATGGCTGCTATTTCAATGTAGTAGGGCTGCCGCTGGCGCTGGTAAGCAGCATGCTGGAAGGCGTTGAAATGCGACTGCGAAAAGAAGCAGCCGCATCGATACGCTGAAGAATAGGCCCTAAAGCTTATGCATCGGAGTGATCTCCGCCTCGCCTGCCTCGGGGATTGCAGATGCGGCCTGCGGCTGGCTGCGCGGAGAGGTAGCTACTAACCCAAAGATGATAAGCAGCGATACGGCCAACAATCCGAACTCCACTAACTTCAGCATGTGACCCTCATTCCAACATGGCTGCCAGCAATGCCGTACGCGGCGCCATGTGTTCGAGGAGCAGGGATTCGTGCGCGGCATGCGCGCCTTCACCGACTGCACCCATTCCATCCAATGTGGGCACGCCTAATGCGGAAGTAAAATTGCCATCTGAGCCGCCCCCGGTTGCCGCTTCTTTCAGCTCAAACCCAAGCGCATGAGCATGAGCCACAGCTTGCTTATAGAGCGCCACCGTTCCACGTGTACGCTCCATAGGGGGACGATTCAGTCCGCCTTCAACGTGCAGACTGCAATTGCTATCAAAGACGCGCAGGGAGCGAAAACGTCTCTCGATGCGCGCCGCGTCTTTGGCTTTGGCGATGCGAACATCGACCTCGGCCTGGGCTTCAGCTGCTATTACGTTAGACCGCGTTCCGCCCCGAACGGTTCCAATATTTACCGTGATGCCGCAATCGAGTTCGGTGAAACGGTTAATACGCTCGATCTGCCGGGCAAGCTCGACAATGGCGCTGTGACCGCGCTCAAAGTCGACGCCGCTGTGAGCGGCCACGCCTTGCACGCGAATGGAGTAGTTGCCGACTCCCTTGCGTGCTGTTTTGTATGCGCCCGCCAACCCCTGTGCGGGCTCCAGCACATAAACTGCTTTGCATCGCCCGGCCAGCTTTTCTGTGACCGCGCGGGAAACGGTGCTTCCTACTTCCTCATCGCTGTTGAGCAGCATCACGATGGGTTGTGTAAGCCTTCGCTGCTCTTTCAGGATGGCAATGGCTGTAAACGCCATGGCCACACCCGCCTTCATATCGAGAGCACCCGGTCCCCACACACGTCTATCTGCAACGCGGAAGGGCATACCCTTTAGTGTTCCCAAAGGCCAAACCGTATCAAGATGGCCCAACAAAAGAATCGGTTTCTGGCTGCTTTTTTTCGGACCGAAACGCGCCTCCAGCAGATCGCCGAATTCCTTTTGGCGGTGAAGATG
>Ga0206946_1219_pt1 | contig 12080 bp, 3 predicted proteins | sample Alteio_BWOrgHeat_2_FD_152965 | JGI IMG/M metagenome (GOLD analysis project Ga0206946, IMG submission 152965) | Enriched cells from forest soil in Barre Woods Harvard Forest LTER site, Petersham, Massachusetts, United States -... | ecosystem: Environmental > Terrestrial > Soil > Temperate forest > O... | reverse complement strand
AGAATGACTGCATCCGCTGACATCCGTAATAGTAACAGTATAAGTTGCCGATGTTAAATTATTGATTGTTGATTGTAAACTATTTGTTACAGACGAAACGCTGCTGCTCCAGCTATACGTATAATTGGGGTTTCCACCTGTCGCTGTTGCAGTGATACTCCCGGTTCCGCCATTACAAAGAATAGCAGTATTTACACTTAACGCTGCAAGCGGTGCATTATCATTTCCAATTGTTACAGCTTTAGTTACAACACAGGCATTAGCATCTGTCACACTTATGGTATAGGTCTGCACCGAAAGATTGGTGGCTGTTTGTCCTGTTGCTCCATTACTCCAACTGTATGTTAAAGTTCCTGTACCACCTGATGATACTGCATTGGCGCTTCCGTTTGCATTTCCGCAAGTGGAATTACTAGATGAAGTACTCGGAATTGTTATCGCCGGAGGAACTGAAATAACTACGGTACTCGTATTTAAGCAACCGCTCGCGTCTTTAACAGTAACACTATATGTTCCCGCCGACAAACCTGAAGCGGTAGAACCTGAAACTAAATTACTCCAGGTATACGTTAATGCACCTGTTCCTCCGCTTGCATTTGCCACTGCAGTACCTGTTCCACCTGAACAAAGCGGATTATTTGGGATAACAGAATTTATAACCGGGCCGCTGGCGTTATTTATTGTTACGGCATTTGTTATCGAACAACTATTTGCATCCGTTACTGTAACCGTATAAATTGCCGCTGATAAACTAGTCGCTGTTTGTCCGCTTGCCAAATTACTCCAGCTATATGTAAGCGCACCAGTTCCACCGGAAGTACTTGCAATTGCACTACCATCGCTGTTTCCGCAGGTAGCGTTCGTTGGTATAATAGTTGGGACAGAAATCGCAGTTGGCTCGGTTATATTAACTGATGTTGTTGCACTGCAATTATTATTATCAGTAATTGTTACGATGTATGTATTTGCCTGCAAAGAAGTTATTGAGTTATTAAGAGAACTAGTTATTGAGGAAATACTGTTACTCCACGAATATGTATATGGCGAACTTCCACCGGTAATTGTTACTGATGCAGAACCGGTGCTGCTTCCGTTACAAAGTTCATTCACAGGGGTTGTCGTCTGAACAGAAGGTCCGTTGTTACTTCCAATGGCAACTGTGTTTGTAATTGAACACGCGTTTGCGTCTTTTACTGTTACAGTATAAGTTGCTGCTGAAAGTCCGGTAGCTGTTTGTCCGGATGCAAGATTGCTCCAGGTATACGTTAAAGCACCTGTTCCACCACTCGCGCTGGCAACAGCACTTCCATTACCCGCACCACAACTGGCATTCGTTGGTACAACAACAGGATTGGAAATTGCAGTTGGCTCCGTAACAATTATACTTGTTGTAGCAGTACAACTGTTATTGTCGGTGATTGTTACTATATACGTATTCGCAGGAAGAGAAGTTATTGCATTACTGAGCGAATTGGTTACTGAGGAAATACTGTTACTCCATGAATACGTATATGGTGAACTTCCTCCACTGATCGTAACTGATGCCGATCCTGTGCTGCTTCCATTGCAAAGTTCATTTACCGGAGCTGAAGTTTGCACAGAAGGACCATTGTTATTTCCAACGGCAACTGTATTTGTAGCCGTACAGGAATTTGCATCTGAAACCGTAACTGTATATGTCGCTGCTGACAGGTTGGTTGCGGTTGCACCTGTTGCCAGACTGCTCCAATAATACGTGAGTGTTCCGGTTCCACCAGATGCACTTGCTACGGCACTGCCATTTACGGCACCGCAACTTGCATTAGTTGGAACAACAACCAGCGTTGAAACTGCAGTTGGTTCTGTGATAATAATTGTCGTTGTGGTCGTACAACTATTATTATCGGTGATTGTTACGATGTATGTATTTGCCGGTAAAGAAGTAATTGAGTTATTAAGAGAATTAGTTATTGAGGATGTTCCATTGCTCCAGGAATATGTATATGGCGAATTTCCTCCGGTAATTGTTACGGATGCAGAACCGCTGCTATTTCCATGACAAAGCTCATTTACAGGAGTTGTAGTTTGTACGGAAGGTCCATTATTATTTCCAATAGAAATCGTATTTGTTACTGAGCAGGCATTGGCATCTTTAACCGTAACAGTGTACGTTGCTGCAGATAATCCGTTTGCAGTTTGTCCGGATGCCAGGTTACTCCAGGTATATGTTAAAGCTCCTGTTCCTCCGCTTGCGCTGGCCACAGCACTTCCATTACTTGCACCACAGTTTGCATTCACGGGTGTAACCGGATTTACAGTTATTGCCACAGGATTTGTAATGACAACAGAACTGATGGCATTACATCCGGTAGCATCTGAAACTGTTACGTAATAAGTTCCTGCGCCGAGATTCGTTGATGTCGCTCCTGTATTTCCATTGGTCCAGCTGTATGTTAAAGTACCTGTTCCTGTAGCACTCACCACTGCGCTTCCTGTAGTTGCTCCATTACATAAAAGTGCTGATGGGGTTACCGAATTTATTGTCGGCAACGGATTATTATTGATAATGGCAGTAGATGTTTTTGTACAACCATTTGCATCTGTTGCTGTTACTGTATACGTTCCGCTGGCGAGCGGACTCGCTGTTAAACCTGTTGAACCGTTACTCCATAAATAGCTGAACGTTCCTGTACCACCCGTTGCAGCAGTGGTTACGGCAACTCCATTATTTCCACTGCAGGTAGAAGGGGTATTTTGTGAGGCCGTTAAAGCTATAACTGCTGGTTGTGTTATAGCAGTAGTTGATGTGGATGTGCAGCCTTTGCTATCTGTAATTGTTACTGTATAATTTCCAATAGCCAGATTGCTTATGGTTTGCGTTGTCTGCGTACCACTCCAGCTGTAACTATAAGGAGATGTTCCACTACTTCCATTTGCAAGAACGCTTCCTGTACTTCCTCCGAAACAACTGACGTTAGTGGGCGTTGCTGTAACATTCACCACGGGATTGACCGTGACCGTTACGGTTGTAGTCGCCGTAAATGCTCCGGCATCTGTAATTGTAACCGTATATGTCGCAGTAGATGCAGGACATGGATTAATATTCTGTGTTGTTGCTCCATTGCTCCATAAATAAGTATACGGACTTGTTCCACCAGAAGGAGTTGATGTTACTGAAGCGCATGTTCCACTACAAATAGTATTTCCGATCGCGGTTATTGTTGGTGCGGAACAGTTAATCACATTCACCGTTGAAGTAGCAACGTTCGTACAGATTCCATCCGACACAGTATGTGTTACACTATATGACCCTGCGGTTAAAAAAGTATATGAAAAATCTACCGTGGAGCCTGTGACAATAGGAGCTTTTTTTGAAATAGCCCATGCCTGCAAATTTGGGTCTCTTGTACCTGTACTTGTAAAGTTAACTGTAGAGCCTATGCAAATTGTTGTATTGGGAGATTGTGTAAAAGAAGCATCGTACGTTGGGGCTCCATTCACCGTGAAAGCTTGCGTAGCAGTGCAACCTAATGCATCTGCAACGGTAACAGAATATGTTCCGGCAACAGGACAGTAAATAGAAGATCCGGTTTGTCCGCCGCTCCATGCGTATGTATATGGTGCGACTCCGTTTGTAACAGCAACGGCGGCACTTCCACTTGTTGAACAACTATTGTCCACACTTGTTGGATTCATTGACATATTGGAAACAATTATTGTAGAACCTGTACTTGCCTGCTGACCATTTGCATCTGTCACCAGCACGCTATAACTATTTGTAGATAAAGGACACACACTGATAGTTGGGCTTGTAGCGCCATTACTCCATGAATATGTATATGGAGCTGTTCCACCTGAAGCATTTGCAGGAATGGTATAACATGAGCCTGTACAAATTGTTGCACCCGGTGCTGCCAATGTAAACGCACACGGATCAACTTTGATATATGCAGCACTGGTGAAACTGTCCTTTTTACAAAGAGTAGTTACAACCATTTTAACATCAAACGATCCGGGAGAAGAATAAGTAACTGTTGGAAGCGGAGATGTAGATGTTGAAGGGGTGCCTCCGGTAAATGTCCATAAATACTTGTAGCCTGTTGTATCGCAAGTATTAGTTACTGTAGGCGTAAATGAGAGCGGTGTGTTTGTGCAAACATTTGTTTTATTGGCGACAAAACTCATTCCGATTGTTTTCGATTCACAGATATTCGTACAGATGGAAGAGACTACCGTACCAAACGGATACATGGCGGGTTGAGAATAGCTTGTCTGAAAAGCTCCCGGCGTAACCGGGTATCCTCCATTTGAAGCCCCGGTAAACAAAAGTTGATTGCCTGTAATTCCCAGTCCTCCGTGACATATATCCAGATCATCTTCGCCCGTCCCGCCCATATACGTAGAACAAATCTTATCACCCAGAGGAGAAAATTTTACGATCAGCTGATCTTCCGGGCCATCCCCTCCATAAAGCGATACAGGAGAACCACCGTTAAATTGCGGATTGTAGCTGCACTGATCAACATCCGCTGTTGCAGCGTCTTCAGCTTCCATGCATAAAAAAATATTGTTACTTGCATCGGTTACAATACCAATAGAACGATCCGGAGCAATCCCCCCGAAATAGGTAGAAAAAATCCACTTTCCGTTTCCATCAAATTTTGCCACCATTGCATCTCCGCCAAGAAATCCACCTCCACCAAAAGCTCCCTGGTATGCATTCAATAAAGGAAGGCCGGCGCCGGATGTTGTGCCGCCAATGATTATATTACCTGAAGCATCAGATGTGATTCCTCCATAGGCTGAAGAATTTCCAGAGGGTGATCCAAATATAGTAGACCAAAGCAAAACTCCTGTAGGACTGAACTTAATTATAGTAGCATCACTCGTTGCGAACGCCTGGGAATAACCTCCTGCAAGAGTCAGTATAGGAAAATCCGCAGATTGCGTCCATCCGCCAACAAATATATTTCCGGAAGGATCTGTTGCAACCGAAAAAGCCTGATCATTGGCTGTTCCACCATAAAGAGTTGCCCAAAGACGCGCGCCGGTTGAACTAAATCCAACCACAAACATATTGCTGCCGGTCGTTGCTGTATACGATTGCGAATAACCTCCGGCAAGTGTCTGCACAGGAAAATCAGCCGATGAAGTAAATCCGCTGATAAAAACATTTCCGGATTTATCCGTTGCTATTCCATTCCCAACATCATTTTTACTTCCTCCGTAGTAGGTTGACCACAATAAAGCACCTCCTGTATTAAATTCTGCAACATAAGCTACACTTCCTGTTGTACTAAAAGCCTGGGAATACCCCCCGGCTGCAGTCTGTATTGGAAGATCCGCAGATTTCGTATATCCTGTAATCATAACACTACCTGCCTGGTCTACCGCAATGGCATTGGGTGTATCATCATTTGTACCTCCAAAAAACATGGCCCAGAGGCGTGTGCCGGCTGCATCAAACTTTATAATAAAACCATCGTAGCTGCCTGCATAAGCCTGCGTATATCCGCCCGGAAGTGTTGGAAATGTTGCACTAACTGCTCCACATGCCACATATACATTTCCGAACCTGTCTCCGCAAATTCCTTCCGCATAAGCTTCGAAAGCTTGTCCGTAATATGTAACCCAGGGATCAATAACCAATGAAAATTCAGGATTATAGGAAGCGAACGAAAAACCAACAACTGTGTTGCCTTCCGGTGTCTGCGACAATGTGTAATCTGTTTTTACATCTACGATCGTCCCATTTATGTTTTGATATACTTTAGGTATTGATTCGTAAAACTCATTCACACTGGTCTCAATCCTTAATTTCCCATCGACCATCGTAATCCGTTCTGCCCCGTTCCAGCTGAGTTTGATCTGACGCGGATCTGCGTGAGGCTTTACTATAATATCATACTTTAATCCATTTTGTTTATTGCCATAGTAGGTTACATCAATATTATTGTAAATATTCTGACAGGTGACTTTATTATACTGTCTCACATTGGTAATACCCTTTGGACAATGCGCGTAATAAAAATTCTGAAAACCGCCTACTTCTTCTTCTTCACTTGTAACAACATTCGGATTTGCGTTCACAAAATCCATATCCACCCGATGCACTTTCATTTTTTCATTCCTGAGAAGCTTCTCTTTCATCTGCCTTACACTTTCGGGATCAACAGCATTTAACTTTCCCTGCTTCTCAAGTCTGTCTATGGTTTCTGCTACCTGCTCCATTATCAAACCGGCATTGTTATATACATAGGAAATACCGCTTTTTCTTAAATAAATATCCGCACCGCCCCCACCGCCTTTATATAAAACATCAGGACGAAGACTTCCTTTGGAGTCAACAATTTGTCCTTTATTAGGGGTGAAACAAAGTCCGTTGCCATGAAGCGGACCCGGAGCGCGTAATTTAGGATCTGAAGCAGGTGCCTTCTGCGCCTGGGTTGCAGCCAATTGCATAAACAGACTTACAAGGAGTAATATGTGTTTCATAGGCGTGCTTTTAGGATCAAGTATACAGTATTTTCTACTAACCTGTGGGGGATTATTGTCTATTAAATTAACAAAAAATAAGAGAAAAATAGTTGGAAAATGAATTATTATTAGGTTTCTAAAATAGCTATTTAATTACCCTATACCCCACCCTATACTTATTTGTTTCGTCAACAAAAATTCGCATTGAGGTGATATTTTATGCCTTCATCCATGTTTAGCAAAGCTACCATTGTTCCCTCCTTTTACCAGCATAATGCAAGGGACAAGGAAAAGTCACATTTATTCATAAAGAAAATAAAAATGTTTAACATCCGGCATTTACTGTTCCAATATTTCCACACAGAATGGAATAAGTTTCACCACTCAAAACCCGGTTTTCCTGCGAAATAATAAAAGCATTTGATTACAAATCGTTTAAAGTAATTCTACCTCGAAATTTAAAAAGGTTCATTAATTGAAGAGAAAGGCTAAACCAATTAAATATCAATACAATGAAACCACAATTACTTTTAAGAACAATTATTTTACTTATTCTGACTTACTCTCATTCATTTGCACAATGGAACACACATGGTCCGTTCGGTGGACCAATCTGGACAATGAGTACAGCCGGCACTAATCTTTTTGCAGGAACAAATAATGGAGTGTTTATGTCGACGGACGATGGCATGAACTGGATGGCAGCCAACAATGGGATTCAAAGAAAAAATGTCAGTTCCCTTTCGGTTAATGGAAGCTGGATTTTTGCAGGAACATACGGCAATGGCGTGTTTGCTTCCACTGATAATGGAAGCCATTGGATGTCTATGAATAACGGTCTTACCAGTATGAATCTTGTTGCGATCAGTTCAAGCGGAGCAAAAACATTTGCTGCAACGACGGATGGAGTCTTTTTTTCTTCTAATAATGGGACCGTCTGGACTTCCGCCAATATGGGTATTCCGGCTACGTATACCATTTACTGCTTTGCACAAATGACAGATACTGTTTTTGCAGGCTCTTATGGTTCTGGTCTGTACCAGACAACAAATAATGGAGGTACCTGGACCTCTGTAAGCGGAATTCCTGCAGGTTCATTCATTTACACACTGGCTGTATCTGGAAATTCAATTTATGCGGGTACAAGTTTCGGAACTTATAAGTCTTCCAACAGAGGAAGATCATGGACTATTGCAAATACAGGATTCACATCGAATGCATGGGCCAATGCATTTGCAATCCAGGGAGAAACCGTTTTTGCAGGAACTTATTCGGAAGGAGTTTTTCTTTCAACAGACGGAGGCAGCACATGGACAACCAAAAATAATGGAATCCCTGATCTTCCCTTTCCAACTGGTCTGCCTCATAATTACCCTTCTGTGCAAACACTGGCTATCAGCGGACCTCACGTAGTAGCAGGTACTGTTAACGGATTATATGTTTCCTCCGACAATGGAAACAACTGGTCAGAATCCAACAATGGCGTGTTGGCAACAGATGTAATTGCTGTCGCGTCAAACGGATCAACTGTTTTTGCAGGAACTGATCGTGACGGAATTTACGCCTCCATGGATAAAGGTGGAAGCTGGATGCGCATGAACAATGGCCTGACTTCATTCAATATTCTTGCATTAACAACAAAAGGTAATTCTGCATTTGTTTCCGCGCTTGATCAAAATGTTTTTCGTTCAGATGACAATGGTTCTACATGGGTTGCAGCCAGCACAGGGCTTACAAGCGATGCGGCTTTTCTTAAATCGGACAGCACACGTGTATTGGCTATTACAACTGGCGCTAAATATGTTCCAAGAGGACTTTTTCAAACCACGAACAATGGTACTTCCTGGACTTCTGTACCCGTTAGTTTTTCTGATGAAATGAGTGCGCTCTGGTCTAATACATCCTCCATATTCGTTGGCAGCACGTTGGGAAAAATGTATTCCACAACTAACAATGGAACAAGCTGGCAAGACATTAGCTCCACATTACCTGTTGTAAAAATAAAATCAATACTGACTGTTAGCACAAATTATTTTGCAGGAACCGAAGGTATGGGTGTATTTAAATCAACGGATGGAGGTGCAAGCTGGATAGCGATGAATGCCGGTATTACAAACGATACCATAAATGATTTGCTTGAGAGGAACGGAATCCTCTATGCAGCAACACCGGAAGGAGTTTCAATGTCGAGCGACATGGCTGCATCCTGGACTGCATTCAACAGCGGATTATCAAACTTATTTGTAACCAACCTTACTTGCGATAATGTAAATCTGTATGCAGCAACTGACAATTCGGCCTTTTCAACTTTACTTGTTGCAACGGGTATAGCTTCAGTAAATGAAGATAATAATTTTAGATTTTTCCCAAATCCATCTGCAGGAATAATTCATCTCACAACAACTGCTAATCAAAAAGTTTTGTTGACCATCAACTCGGCTGCTGGTCAGTTAATTTATCGTTATGAAGGAAATACTGAATCAGACAAAACAATTGATTTGTCTGAACTGGACAAAGGAATTTATTTTATGAATCTTCAAACAGAAAATGGAGTGGTAAATAAAAAGATTGTTATTCAATAAATGATTTTTCAAAACGGTAAAAGGTGGCCAGAAGCCACCTTTTACCGTTTGTATTAAGAACTAATTCCGGATGCTACAAATGCAAAATTTTAATTTCAATCCTGCGGTTGATCTGCTGATCCTTCTTGGTTTTTTCTTCCACCAGTTTTCTTGTGTTGCCATATCCTTCCGTACGAATGCGAAGCGGATCAATCTCCTTATCAACCATGATCTGTTTTATTTTCTCTGCTCTATGAAATGACAGGGGATAATCATTGAAACAACATACATGTCCCATGATTGCTACACGGGAGGTCGGATGCTTACTCATAAACTCATATAAAAGGTTTATGGGCATAACAGAATCTCCAACCATTGCAGTTTTATCGAGCACGAACTGTATGTTTCGCAACACAAAGACGTCCCCTACTCTCAATTTTTCCATATCCTCCAGTTTTTGAGGATCAACAATTCTTTTTCGTTTTTTGGGATAGATCTTATCCATTACAATTATCCGAATCTCAACACGCCTGTTCAGAGAATCCCGCCCCTTTGTGTATTCAGGTTTTGTTTCTCCAAACCAATCGGATTGAGTAACAAACAATCCATGATCTGTGATATAATTTTTAATTGCCGTTGCCCTGTTTTTGGAAAGCACCGTATTGTATGCAATGGAACCCAATGAATCTGTATGACCCGTAAGTGAAATATTAACGCTATCCGCTTTTTCAAGTCTTAAGCAAAGTGAATCAAGTGTTGCCAATGCATCAGCACGTAATGAATATTTATCCAGGTTAAAATGCACTTCGGTGCGAAACTGCCTTTGGCTAAAAGACCCTTTTACTATTGTCAAACAAATAAACAGGATCACTAATCTTTTCATGTCTATCATCAATTGCACACAGTTGTTTATTTTGGGAACTGAGCCTTTTGCAAAGGTAAATATTAAAAGAAGACATTAAATGTTAAACTGTTCTGCATCCCGGTTTATTGTTTATAAAACAGCTGTGAGCGAAAAAAACGACTCTTTCCTAAATGGGTATTTAGATTTGTCATCCGCATTATTTACAGCTCTTTTAGAATGAACCCAACCTACTCCGGAGAATATTTGCATTTATACTATACCGACAAAATCCGCTCGCTCTTTTCCAATATCCACAAGGCCAAAACTGATCTGAATGAAAAAAGCATTCACAAATTAAGAGTTGAAATAAAAAAAATACGTGCAGTCCTCTGCTTATTGGAAATTATCTTTCCGGATGACAATAAGTTAACTGCTTACAAGTCTCCGTTGAAACAGATCTTCCGTATTTCCGGAAAAATAAGAAAACAACAGCTAAACCTTGCTTCTCTTACACATTATAACTTACCTGCCAACGCAATCACCGATTATAAAAAATACCTGAGCAATTTAGAAAAAAAAGCGAGAGTAAAATTCAAAAAAAACCTTATGCATTCTCACATTAAAAAAATCAGTCGTTCAAAATATCAAATTAAAAAATTAAGCCGCAAAGTGAGCGACAAAACGCTAAGCGCAAAATGTCTCACATTTATAAAAAGGGAAGCTTTAAAAATAAAACAATTACTATCCTCTGGCGATAGTCCGCTTATCATTCACAGAATAAGAATGCACCTGAAAGCTATGAACCCCATTGTACAACTCCTGATTCAAATTAATCCGACCGATAAAATGAAAAAGCTATCAACTCATATTAAAAAGACAGAAATTCAGATTGGAAACTGGCACGATAAAATTGTTCTTGTAATTTCGATTGAAAAGTTTTTTAAAGAAGACAAAAACAAGGTCGACGCTGGTAAAAATATTGAACTGCTGAAATTAGCTGAACGAATAAAAAAAAGTTGCAGAATCAGTCAGAAAAAAATAAAAATAAAAGTTAATTCGACGGTAAATCCCATTGCTACATTACCTTAATATTCAACCTTTTCAACCTTAACATCAAAGCGCTGACCATAGATTTTTAACGGTTAACCGAAAACAAACCATAAAGCCATTTTTTCAATACTATTTTCAAGACTTAATTGCCTGTGTAGTGAAACTATTGTCGTTAACATTTATCCCGGCATTCATTTGCAATGCGTTGAAAATAAATTTGCGGCATTGCTTTGCTATTCTGTATTTATTATATCATCCCGTAAATTATGCACAATCCATTCCTGATACTTTAAAAGAAAGTATCAGTCTGAAAGAATGCCTGAATTATGCGCTTCGTCAACAACCCGCTTTACAGCAGGCCAGGATAGATGAACTTATCACTGAAAAAAATATCGATAGCAGGCTCGCAGACTGGCTTCCGGCAGTAAGTTTCAACTATAACCTTGTTCACTATTATGAATTGCCGACTTCTGTACTTCCCAATTTCAGTGATCCGGAATCGGGACAAAAAATTACGATCAAAACAGGAGTTGAAAACACATCCTCATTAGGATTTAGTGCGACACAAAATATTTTTAACCGGGATATTTTTCTGTCATTGAGATCTGCCCGTGAGTTAAGAAAAGCATCGAATCAAAATACGGTTCAAAATACCATCCAGGTAATTGTCAATGTCAGCAAAGCTTTTTATGATGTTCTTCTATCCCAGGAACAGCTGAAAGTGCTGGATGAAGACATTGTTCGTCTTCAGCAAAACAAAAAAGATACCTATAGTAAATATCAAAATGGCATTACAGACAAAACAGATTTTAAACAGGCCGCCATTGCATTGAACAATATAATGGCTCAACGAAAACAACAACTGGAACAGGTAAAATTAAAACATGCTGTATTAAAGGAGACAATGGGATTTACCGAAAATAAAAAACTGCATCTTGTATATGATACACTAAAAATTGAAAAAGATCTGGAGATTGACACCACACAGATCCTGAATTACGACAACCGGATTGAGTACCAGGAATTACAGACACAGCAGCGTTTATCGCAATACAATGTACTTTATCAAAAACTCAGCTTTGCTCCTGCTGTTTCATTATTCGCGAATTACAACATTTTGTATTACAATGATCAGCTATCTGACCTCTACAATAATTCTTTCCCGAATT
>Ga0206946_1218_pt1 | contig 12105 bp, 9 predicted proteins | sample Alteio_BWOrgHeat_2_FD_152965 | JGI IMG/M metagenome (GOLD analysis project Ga0206946, IMG submission 152965) | Enriched cells from forest soil in Barre Woods Harvard Forest LTER site, Petersham, Massachusetts, United States -... | ecosystem: Environmental > Terrestrial > Soil > Temperate forest > O... | reverse complement strand
TACAAAGGAAGTTTTAATAATTACTACGTACTGGGAACTTTGTCAATGGATTTGAGAACACTATCGGTAACGATACGTGTGGAAGAACAAAACACAGATAAGCGTACCCGTCTGAAACTTGATTTATACGAATACACTCAGGTACAATCAGCCGTAAAGCAAGTTGCGGAAAAATTCTATGTGAAACCGGAACTGGTAGAAAGGGATATGGTTACCCTTACTGATCTGGTTGAAAAGTATCGTGAAGAACTTGTGCATAGTAAACAGGTAATACCAAACAGAATACCGAAGACAGAAAGCACACGACCTACGCAAGAGCGTGATGCGGTTACTTTTCTGTCAGAGCCAAAGCTGATGGAGCGAACCGATAAGCTGCTTGAACAAGCCGGTATCACAGGGCAAGAACAAATACGAAAAATACTACTGCTTGCAGCAGCAAGCTATAAAAGCGAAGAACCTTTGCATATTGAAGTAACCGGGAATAACAATCTCATCCGTAACCTACTTCAAACGGCAAGCGGTTTTCTCCCGGAGGAAGACATTCTACTTCTGAATAATATAAGTGCAAGGTCATTGTATCACTGCACAAATAATGAGCTGATGAATAAAGTGTTGATTTTGCCAATAGGTGTGGATAACAAAGCAAGCAAAGCATTGGCAGACCTTCAACAGGAAGGAACCCTGTCAACGGCCACCACCATCAAAGACCGGCTGGGCAATATGGTATCCGCTTTAAAACAAGTCAAAAGTCATTTCTCAACACTGATGTACAGCAGAGAAAACACTCTTGAAAGCGGAGGAAGCTGGAAGATTGCCATAAACGAAAGCGAAGAAGAACTCAAACGACAGGTCAAAGCCGGTAACAGTATTCTCGCAGGATCAGAGAACGAAAAAGAACGAAGACAAGCCGTACAATTATTACAGAACGTTGTACGCTGTCTGAACAAAATACAGGTAATAAATCCCTTTGCCGATAGTATAGAATTACCCGTAAACCCTGATGAGCTATACAGGGTAAATAAACTCTTCCAGTCAATTGTAAGGCTGGTATGTCTGTACCATCAATACCAACGAACAAAAGATGATAAGAGCAGAATAATAGTACAGGTAGAAGATTTACAGATTGCATCGGATATGCTATTTGATAACCTGAAAGAAGATGAACTGGAACCGCAGTTGCGCAGGTTCTATACTCAAATGGTCAGCCATGCAAAAGCAAAATCCCCGGCTGATCCTGAGAACTACGATTTCACCATGCGGGAATTAAGACAGTCGCAATCCGTTTCAAAGACGTGTTGTTTTCTTTACATGCAGGAGTTAATACAATTGGACTATGTTCAACGAACAGGTACGGCAAAACGAGGCTATACGTATCGCATTATCTATTTTGAAACAGAAAACCGGCCTACAAACAAAAGAAAATTCCTGATGCAAGAGCAAATCAAAAAACTGGATGTTCAGGAACGTTCCAAAACAGTAAAGAACGCTCGTTTGCTTACCAGTACTGGGCTTGAGGCCAACGTTCCGAAGAAGGAAGATTGCACAGGGAACGATAGCAAAAAAGAACATCCGAATAACATAACACCATCAAAAGAATAAAACTCATGAAAACATTACCCCTATTCAATGCCGATTATATTAACCTGCACCGGGACTTTACAACCTCGGCAGTAGCTCAAGGCTATTCCAGAGGTGACAGCAATGTTGTTGTCCGTTCCGCCAGAGAATTCTTATTCTTCTTAGAAGCCAAACAAATCAGCGACATTAAGGACGTAAAAGCAAAAGAAATCATCGCTTATTACGAATACCTGAAGGAACGTCCCAATATTTTCCGGGATAAAGAAACCTTGAGCGAATCGTATATCCGTTCACAGATGACCGGCATACGGTATTTTTTTGATTATCTGGTATTGTCAGGCAGAATCATAAGTTCCCCGGCACATATCCCAAAATTTAATTTCGGCAAAGGCGAACAGCGGTATGTTTTAACAGAAGAAGAAATTAAACTGTTGTATAATTCAGCAGTCGGCAAAATAGAAACAGCGATACTGGCAATCGGATATGGTTGCGGATTGCGCAGAGAAGAAATGGAAAACCTGAACGTAAGCGATATTATTCTCAGTAAAGGACTGCTGAATGTCCGTAAAGGAAAAGGTAACAAGAGCAGAACCGTACCGATGGCAGAAGGAGTACTTGCGCAGGTAAAAGATTATCTGATCTATGACCGACCAAGCCGGATATTCTATGATGAACAAGACAACCCGGCATTCTTCATCAACAACAGAGGCGTTCGCATGAAAGGAGAAAATATATACAACCGGCTCAAAAAAATGGTAGAGCGTACAGGTAACAAAGAACTCATGTCAAAACATATCTCAACCCATTGTTTGAGACACTCCATCGCCACACACATGATTGACCGTGGTGCAGATATTGAATTCGTCAGAAAGTTTTTAGGACACGTTCATCTGGATACAACAGTTGTATATAGCAAACGAAGAAAACAACGCTTAAAACTGTACAACATGCTATCGGAACATCTGATGAAAAACAATATGTCCAGAGTATAACAAAGAACACAGCGCATGATAACACAAAATAAACTGGAAAAACATATTGAGGGATTCCGGGAGTATATGAAAGGTAAAGGCCATACTCCCGACACCATCCGTACATACATTTCTATGGCAAGAAATTTCCTGCAAACGAATGCTTGGGGTGATAAGTACCTGTATCAGGACATACTTGGTTATTTTGAAAAACTGTCCCGAACAAGTTTAAGTCTTGGAGCAAGAAAGTCAACCCTTTCGTATATGAAAAAGTACTACGACTTTTTACTGGATACCGGCATACGGGAAGATCACCCCTGTAGGGCTATGCAGATCAAAGGAAGACCCGACAGAGCCGTGATACATTCGGATTTATTCAGTCAGAAGGAACTGGAACCGCTTATCGACCATCAACTTAGAGGCAGGCCGTACAGAACATGTTACCAGGCAATCATATCCCTGCTCATCTATCAGGGCGTAACTGCACAGGAACTTGTACGGATGAAAACAGAACACATTGATCTGGACGAGGGGACTATCTATATACCAGCCGGTAATACACTTACTTCAAGAACACTGGAATTAAAACCCCGGCAGTATGGTATATTAAGCACATACTTAAAAGACAGGAAAGAATGGCTCCATCCAAAAGACGACCATCTGTTCATTTCCATACGCAACACCCGCTTGGGGAAGGACAGCATCATGAACTACATAGAAAAGTTCAGAGATGTATTTCCCGGCAGGGAGCTTTCGGCAACAACCATTCGTAAAAGCGCAATCAGTCATTGGTTGAACGTGATGAAGTTACCGCTGGAACAAGTTCAGTTATTTGCAGGACATAAATTGATTTCAGATACGGAGCGGTACAAACAGGAGAATGCAGATGAACAGATGGAAACACTCAAGCAATTCCATCCGTTCGGGTGAATTCAGCTCTTTAAACTATTTCTTCACAAAACTTGCCTGCAATCCTAAAATGGTCGAATTTTGCTTCGTTTTTATTCCATATTAATGAAGCTTACGAAAAAACAATATTTAATTATTGCTGCCGTTTTGGTGGTTTTACTTTTTGCCTATATAGGTTATAGGGAATATGACAGACGGCAAAAATTAGAAGCATCTGAGCGTAAAGATCAGTGGAACAATATTGGTAACTCCAAAGGTACACAGATTGAATATTCGGAACATCGTATAAACCCATTTGATAACAGGTTATCCGTTGGTATTGATAAGCTAACGGTATTTGAAAAAGTGAAAGACGTTTCGGCAGCGGAAGTGAAAAAGCTGCTTCCAAAAGTGAAAAACATGCCGGAGAAGAAAATCAAAAAATATTTTTGTGAGATAATCAACAACCATTACCCTCAAAAGGATTGGGGCGGTGAGAACAACGATATACACGCTACGATATTGCAAGACGGCAAACAGTTATCAACGTCATTTATGTTAAAGGGAAAAGCAGAAAAAGGCTCACTCACAATAGCTAAATGTGGGACGACTGGCAATCAAATTCTAAAACTAACGAGTAACATTAATGATATTTATTTTATTCAGCACGTCAATCATATAACAGAGGATGTTGAAAAGGACGTTGCTACCAAAATAAAACTCAAAAGACACGAAGGTTACAATGCTTCTTACTGCCTAATTAACGGGACAGACACAGCCCGTATTTTGAAGGCTTACGGATATATGGCGTAAGTCAAACATCTTTTATAATCAATTTAATATCACAAGGAAATGCTATCAGCGAAAGACTTTGAAAATATATTGAGTAAACCTGAATCATCAGTGCTTGATTTCAAAAGAGAGAACTACAAACTCATCAACGATACTGACAACACGAATACTGCAAAATTTGTAAAAGACATAATTAGCTTTGCGAATACGGTTAGAATGGAACCTGCCTATATTATTATCGGTGTTGAGGCACAGCCGGACAATACTAAGAATCTTATTGGCATAGATCAACATATTGACGATGCAACAATGCAAGATAAAGTAAAAGACAAAGTTTTTCCAAGACCAGAGTTTAATTATTATCCACTCCCATATCAGCAGCGAATTTTTGGCATCGTTGAAATACCCGTAGTAAAATATCAATCGCCTATTTGTGCAATTGTAAAAATGAAAGGTCTTGAAGTAGGTCGAATGTATTACAGAAAGGGTTCCGCAAACGTTGAAGCGAACATGCACGAAATAATTGCTGTTAATAATTGGCTAAGTACATTGCCTGAAAGTACCGGGAGTAAAACATTACAGGATCAGGTAACCGATATTATTAAACGTGTTACTTCCAGCAAAGAAAAGTTATCCGTAATAATGACAGATATTTGGAACCTGTCCAGAACTTACAAATTGGGTTCACTTGAAAAATTTGCAGAAGGAGAATTGAAAGGAGTAGAATTGGATGGCACCTATACTGAAGACCCTCAATACATGTACAGGACGCAAAATGTTATGAGTTCGTTTGAAAAAATTGAGTTGAATCCATACATAGGTTACACTGGCCAGCATGTAAGAGACCAAATGGAAAAAGATAAAGCATTTATAAAAGTAAGACTACTTTTTCCAGAGTCCCTAACCGTTATTGAAGACGTTTTAGAATCCGTTAGTAAAAACACTCTCGGTACTAAAACGGTAAGTTCTAAAAAATATTTGCCCAAAAGCGGAGTTGAAACTGATCGTCCAATTTATCTTTACATGTTCGACCAAACATATCAGAATTTGTATAAAAGCATTCGCCAGAAAATGCTTGATAAGATGATCGAAGTTTCATAAAACTCTTTAAACAATTATTGTTCGTGATGAATAACAACTGCACTTACTGTAACTGCTACTTTTTGTTTTTCAAAATTGCACAGCGTATTTAGTCGATTGTTACGATGGGTTTCAGTTTACTGGTGTGAGTTCTGCTGGTGCAACAATTGGAGATCAAGGTAGCACTTCTATTGCATCCGCTAATGAATGGCACGGTACTTTCACTTATGGTTTAGAAGGGGCTGTCATTGGTTCGCCTGCACCTAACTGGTATTATGATCCAACAAGTTATTTTAATCCGACCGCTTGGAGTATTTCAGGATTTGGTAATTCGGACAATCCATATATGTTAAGTTCTGGCGCATCTACCGCGTGCTCAACCTACCCTCAATATAAGTTAACTCCTACAGGAGCGGCATTGATTAGGGACAACAAGTTAGGTTTTGCTCTAAAATCTATGGCAGCTGATTATACATATGCCGATCAGCTTGATTATGCTGCAAAACAATATGTATATAAGAATTTGAAGAATAATCCGAGCGATCTGCATATTGGTGTAGGCGATGAACCTTTTATTGCATTTTATGATTCGCTAGCAACAACAGGAATAGGACAATTTGAAGCCGTGCGAGAAATGTTACATGGTAAAAATAAAAATATACAACAGGCATCCGCTATGAATTCCGCCATCACTCCTTCTAATGTAATAGAATCCAACCGGAAAATTGTAACGGACATTTATGCAAATAAATGGTTAGCCGGCATACATGAATTTACGGGAACTGACTATAAAACACTTTATGATATTGCCAAGCAACAACCTATATTGGGTGGTACAGATGCAGTATTTGGAGCTCGAGTTATGCTAGGTCTTGATTTTAACTTTCTGAATGGGATTACTAATCTTCCATTATTAAGCAAGAAGGCAATATCGGAGCCATTTGCAAAAGCAGGACATTTATATCCGAATCCGAATAACGGTAATATGCAAATGAGTTATTCACTTGCACAGGGAAGTAAGGGAGAAGTATTCTTATATAGCTTAGCTGGTGTACGGATTAATACATATGCGTTGAGTGTCGGCGAAGATAATATTCTGAGTATAAATGAAAACAATCTGGATATGGGTATTTATTTTTATCAGGTGGTCATTGATGGACAGGCAATAGTCAAAGACAAGATCGTAATCATAAAATAGGATAGACATAGTAATTTTCGTAAATTAGGTAAAAGGTCATTTGTGATGAAAAATCGGTTTGCTATTGGCTGTTTGATATTTAGTGCTTGTCATTTATTTGGACAGAACCTCGTGGATAACCCGAGCTTTGAAACTATAAATACCTGTACCGTAACGGATGGCTTATTAAGCAAATATGTAGATCACTGGTATACACCAACCTATGGAACCCCGGATTTTTATAATGTTTGCTTTAATAGCCTAGGAAATAAAGTCCCGAAAAATATGGGAGGATATCAAGTAGCTCATACTGGAGTGGGTTATTTGGGAGTTGTTTGCGGTTTTCAAGCACCAAATTGGCGGGAGTATATTTCTTCTAAACTAATTGATTCGTTGCACGTTGGGAAAAAGTATAATGTGTCTTTTTATGTGAATCTTTCGGATAGCTCACAGATGGCGACAAGCAGAATAGGCATGTATCTTTCCAAAGACAGTATTTACACTAAAGCGGATACTGTTCTCGGATTTATTCCCCAAATAGAAAATACATACGGGAATATAATTACTGATACAGTTAACTGGACACTGATCAGCGGATCATTTATAGCAAGTGGTGGAGAAAGATATATTACAATAGGCGATTTCTACGCTGATATAAATAGTGATTCGGCTTCTATACAAACACTTCAAGGTTTTCATAAAATGGCATACTACTATATTGATGACGTAAGTGTTGTAGATAGCGCTGATATTGGAGATGGTATAAATGAATTGAATAATAATTTAAATTTTGATGTGTATCCCAATCCGGCAACAGGTATTGTAAATGTTGGACTTTCTCAGCAAGGGAAATACGATTTACGATTAATAAATGTGTTGGGAGAAGTGGTCTATCGTCAACAAGAGACCATTGACGGAAAAACGATCATAGATGTGAGTGGTTTTTCCAAAGGCATTTACTTCATAGAAGTACTCGAAGAAAGCACAAAGGTAATTGGCCGAAAGAAATTAATTATTCAATAACCGCTTGTTTCCGGATTGCTCCGTTTGCAATAAATTGCCAGCCGTTAAATAAATAGAAGGCATACAGATTCTGCTATAGTCGAATTTTAGGGCATGAAAAAACAAATACTAAGTATACTTCTCACCTTATCTGTTTTCGCTGTTAAAGCCCAATGGCATGCAACAGCAGGACCAGAGGCTGGTGTTGTTGTGGGATTTACTTCAAACGGAAGTACTTTATTTGCATCTACCCTGAACAATGGGTTGCTTCTCTCTACTAATAACGGATCAACCTGGCAGCCTTCCGGTTTAAAAAATAAAATGTTAGGTGGACTCGGTGTAAATGGAACGGATGTATTGGTTGGAACACAATCCGGTGTAGCTGTCTCAACAGATAATGGTTTAACCTGGACTTTGGATACTATTGGCATAGGTAAGAAAAGCCCCGCGACCTTCGTATCCAGTAGCGGTAATTTATATGCCGGAACCGCTTCGTATGGCGTATTCCGATCAACAAACAATGGCAATAGCTGGACCGCCGTTAACACAGGCTTAACAACTAAATCCGTGAGTGCACTGGCTTTAAACGGGACCAATTTGTTTGCGGGAACCGGTGGAGGAGGAATATTTCTCTCAACAAATAATGGAGCAAGCTGGACTTCGGTCAATACCGGTTTAACTGATCTGTATGTGTCAACACTCGAAGTAAATGGAAATAATATATTCGCAGGAACACTTAACAGTGGTATTTTTCTTTCCACGAATAACGGAGCAAGCTGGTCAGCAGTCAATACAGGTTTAACGCAACTCAGTGTCATTAAAATTTCTTCGGGCGGGAGCAATTTGTTTGCTGCGTTGGACAGCGGTATCTTTTTCTCTGCTAATAATGGCGCAAATTGGGCAATGCTTAGTTCAGGTTTTCCGGATCGGTATATCAATTCATTCTATGTGAAGAACAATACCTTATTTATCGGCACCTCTGACGGAACCAGTGTTGGTATCACTTATCGTTCAATTGATACGGGGTTAACTGGGAACTTTGTAATTCAGGACTGATAAATACTGTTGTCAATTCATGCATTGTGGATGGAAACAAATTGTTTACGGGGACCGACCAGGGTATATTTGTTTCAACCAACAATGGGAATGCATGGAGTCCCGTCCTTCCTGTCACGTCACAAAAGTTTGTTTATTCACTATTTAAAAACAATTCCTATTTATTTGCAGGAATCTATCCGGGCAATGTATTGGTGTCGACAGACAATGGGGCCAGCTGGAAATCTGATACAGTTGGAATAGGCAAGAAACTTGTTCGGACCTTTGCGGCAAACAGCAATGGTTTATTTGCAGGAACATGGGGTGCCGGTATCTTTTTCTCTACGGATAATGGAAGTTCATGGACAGCTGTGAACGCAGGCATAGGTGATCTTTACATTAATACGCTTATGGTCAATGGCAATTATTTGTTTGCCGGTACAACTGATAAGGGTATTTATACTTCCACTGATAACGGAACCACATGGACATCGCTTAACAATGGTTTAACGAACAACTATGTTTTTGCGCTGCTGGCAAATGGAAGTAATTTATTTGCAGGAACAGTCGGAGATGGAGTTTTCGTATCGTCCAACAATGGTGGCAGCTGGACGCCTGTCAATTCGGGTTTAACGTCGGATTCCATTTTGTCATTTGCCGTAAGTGGTAATAATTTATTTGTTGGAACTCAAGGTAAAGGCGTTTTTCTTTCTACAGATAATGGAGCCGACTGGCGAGCGATTAACAATGGATTAACAGAATTATATATTAATAGCCTAACCGTAAATGGTGATAGTTTATTTGCGGGGACTAATGGGGCTGGATTATTTGTAACCTCAATAACTGAAATTACGGGAATAGCCAAACTTCATAATGAAATCAATTTTGCGATTTACCCCAACCCCGCCACAACGAGCATCAATATCAAAACTTCAAATACCAATCCTGTTCAAATCAGCCTGCTGAATTTATTGGGGCAAACGGTTTACAGTTCCAGTCCAACAATTTCTTCAACTTATTCTATTGATGTGGCTGATTTGCCCAAAGCGATCTATATTGTGGAAGTAAAGAATGTATTAACAGGTACTATAAATAGGCGGAAAATTGTGGTAGAGTAAGCAAGATGTTATTATTGAAAGCCACTAATTTTTCAAATACCCCATTTACCGCCTGAAGGTAGCCATTCAATAATTTCTCTTTAGTACTACCTGAAAATAACTGAACTTAGAATAAAACTAAAATCTATGAAAATACATCTACATATTTTAGCATTAATAGTAGTAATATTTGATAGTGCGGGTATACAGGGGCAAAATGCTAATTACCTTGATATAAATAATATAAAAGTAACTTTTAATCCGAGTGGCACATTAGTTTCATTGGAAGCTCCGAAAAATTCAGGAAAGAAAACCATTTCATTTAGTAACCTTTGGATTGGGGGCATTGATGCAGGTGACTATCTGAAAATTGCGGCCCAAACATATGCACAAAAAGGAACAGATTTCTGGTCTGGGCCTTTAGATACAACTACAGTTTCAACGGATTCTTCAATGGTGAAAATATATGATCAATTATGGAAAGTAAACCGATCCACAATAGATAGTTTTAGATCTGGCACAGGCCCAATGACTTCAGGAATTCTTAATTGGCCGGGTAATGGCATTAGTTCACACAATCAGGCAAAATTTCTGGCTCCTTTTTTTGACAAAGATGGAAATGAAATTTATGATCCTACCAATGGGGATTACCCTAAAATAAAAGGAGATCAGGCTCTTTTCTGGGTTTATAATGATGCCAAAAATCATGACGAAACACAGAGCGTTGCTCTTGGTCTTGAAATCCATGCAATGGCTTATGCATTCAATTGCTCTGATTCTGCTTTCAAGAATACTGTATTTGTTCATTATGATATTATTAATCGTGCAACGATTTTATATAACAACACACGAATTGGCGTATGGGCCGATCTGGATATTGGTAATCCTGCTGACGACTATATAGGCAGCGATTCTGTTTTAAATACCTATTTTGCTTATAACGGTTCAGCAAACGATGTAATTTACGGACCAAAACCTCCTGCGCAGGGTATTGTTTTTTTGAATACAGCTATGAGTAATTTTACATCTTACCATAATGACTTCACAACAACTGGAAATCCAGTTAGAGCGTGGAACTATTATAATTATCTAAACTCAAGATGGATTGATAGTACAGTAGTTACTTATGGATCATCAGGGTATGCTGGAGTACAAGCTGCCAATTATATGTTTCCAACTGATCCATCAAGTTCAACGGGCTGGAATGAGATTATTGCAGGATTGAGTCCGGTCGATATCAGAGGAGTTGCTGCTACAAGTCTGTTTACGTTTCATCCGGGAGAAGTAAAATCATTTGATATTGCATACGTATTTGCACAAGACTATTCCGCAAGCGGAACAAATCTTTCTGCAGTTAACGTTCTTAAGCAAAGAATTCAAACGGTTCAAACAGCTTTTAATAATAATATAACTCCATGCGGAGGCGTTTTTAATAGTGTAAATGATTTCTTTACTCCTAAAATTGATTTTAGTATTTACCCCAACCCCGCCACAACGAGCATCAGTATCCAAACTTCAAATACCAATCCCGTTCAGATCAGCCTGCTGAATTTATTGGGGCAAACGGTTTACAGTTCCAGTCCAACAATATCTTCAACGTATTCTATTGATGTAAGCGATCTTCCAAAAGCCATGTATGTTGTGGAGGTGAGGAATGTTGTAACAGGTGAGGTTGGGAGGCAGAAGGTTGTTGTGGAATAATACTGCAACCGGTCGTTTCTAAATAATGCCTTTTACCATAAATTGAAGGCCGCTGAATAAATACGGAGGAAAGAGACAGTCCGATAACTCAACTTTGGAATATGAAGAAAAGGCTATTTTCTATTATACTTATCATGTTTGCTCATTTTGCGGAAGCGCAATGGGAGACCATTAAATGTCCTTTTGCCGGAACGAATTTCCCGGATATAAATTCGATCTATTTTGTTAATTATAATTATGGATTGGCTGCTGGAAACGAAACTTCCAATAAAAGCGGATTAATTGCACGGACAGTGGATGGAGGTAGTACCTGGGATACCATTTACAATTCAGGTGCGGATACTGTGAGTTATTTGAAAATAGTTTGTTTTAATAAAGACACTTCTGTCGCAGTGGGTCACAATCAGTATGTCAAAGGAGAAATTATTCAAAGTTCAAATGGAGGGACGTCGTGGAATAAGACAAGTATGAATAACCCAATGACAGCCGTGTGCAAAACAAGTACAAAAACATGTTATGCCGTCGGCTTTAAAGGAACAATTGTTAAGAGCACGGATGCAGGAAATACCTGGACTGTTTTAACCAGTGGATCCGTTTCTGATTTTGAGTCTGTTTTTTTTGTAAATGATTCGATTGGATTTGCGACTGGAGATTCGAGCGTTTTGAAAACGGTAGATGCCGGTTCTACCTGGACTCAAACCACTCTGTCAATGATTGACAATATCACTAATGTATATTTTACATCTAAGAATGATGGATACATATTGGCAAGTTCGGGATCAAA
>Ga0206946_1081_pt1 | contig 12134 bp, 11 predicted proteins | sample Alteio_BWOrgHeat_2_FD_152965 | JGI IMG/M metagenome (GOLD analysis project Ga0206946, IMG submission 152965) | Enriched cells from forest soil in Barre Woods Harvard Forest LTER site, Petersham, Massachusetts, United States -... | ecosystem: Environmental > Terrestrial > Soil > Temperate forest > O... | reverse complement strand
AGCAGGATTTATTAGAAACAGAAGGATGTCTTAAAGTTGAGCTTAAAGAAACAGAAGGGCGTCTTGAAGTTAAGCTTAAAGAAACAGAAGGGCGTCTTGAAGTTAAGCTTAGAGAAACAGAAGGGCGTCTTGAAGTTAAGCTTAGAGAACTGGAAGTTAAGCTTAAAGAATTGGAAGGGCGTGTTCTTGTTGAGATTGAGAAATCAAAATCAGAGATTATAAAATGGTTTATTGGGACATTTTTAGCATCAATTGGGCTTATAGCTAGTATTGGCACATTGCTGTTTAAATTAATTCATTAAGCACCGCTCGGTATTCAATATGGTTTTCTGAGATAGCAGGGCATTTTGTGCACCGCTTGAAACAAGCAGGTTTTGTGATACAGCGTTCTATTTTTCCTTTGTGCTTAAGTATTTCCAAATACGCTAAAATTTTTTCGCGATTGTCTGGGAAAGTTTGTAGCAATGCATCGAGGGTAACCACTTTGCGTTGTACAATAAAATTTTTTACAGTGAGAAGACTTAGCATAATTCGTGTGCGAGCCTCGTTTGCATACGTGTTGTGTTGTGTATTCTCAGCGTCAAGATCGCGATGATACAAGTAATGCTAGCGATCCAAAGAATTGATGGTAATGGATGGCGCATGATCCTTGCTGTTTGATAAAATAAAATCGACAAACAGAATGCAGCAGCCATGCTCCAGGTAATCGAAAAATAGGCCCATCCGTTTCCAATTTCTCGTCGCATAATCGCCAGTGTTGATAAGCAAGGGAAATACAGTAGGATAAATAATAAATAGGCGTAAGCTCCCACGCGGCCATCGAAATGTTGAACCATCAAACCATAAACACCTTGATCAAGCGAATCATCCGGTGCGGATGCCTTTAAAGGATTGCGTAGAGCTGCCGCTAATTTTGCTAAATTAGTTGGAATTGAAATAAAAGCGGAGACTAGTTTTACTTTAAGATTTTTGTTCTCTGCGTTATGGCTGTGTAGACGTCCTTCTTGTACATATAAGGTATTAAGCGTACCAACAACAACTTCTTTTGCCAGTAATCCGCTGACAAGACCCACAGTTGCTGGCCAATTATCAGTTGTTAAACCGAGTGGCGCGAATAGAGGCGTTATTTTTTTACCTATAACAGATAAGAGTGAGTCCTGTGTAACTTCGCCTTGAATTAATTGGCCTGATGTATTGATACTGTTGAGGCAACCTAACAAGACACATACGGGAATAATAAAGCGACCCGCTTTACTTAAAAATAATTTAAGTCGTTGCCAACTGTGTCGAAATACACTTCTCCAATGCGGCCAATGATAATTAGGTAATTCTAAAATCATAGGCGTTGCGTCAGAGGCTAATGTAGTTTTGCGTAGAAAAAATGCCGTGATGATAGCCATGACAAATCCAATTAAATAAAGAGAAAAGATAATTCTCGCGCCACAGCTTGGAAAAAAAGCACTGACAAATACCGAATAAACAGCTAAGCGCGCACTGCAGGATATGAAGGGCGCCATCATTACAGTTAAAATACGATCACGCTGTGTGCTTAAAGTACGTGTTGCCATGATCGTTGGCACATTACAACCAAGGCCAATAATCAAAGGAATAAATGCTTTACCCGGAAGACCAATGCTTGCCATAAAGCGATCGATTACAAAAGCGGCGCGTGCTAAATAACCTGAGTCTTCAAGGATCGACAAAGCAAAAAATAAAGCAGCGATAACAGGTGCAAACGTGATAGTTGTATTAATGCCTTGACCTAAACCATGGGCGAGACAGGCTACGATCCAAGCAGGTGCATGTATGCTTTGTAATAAGGTGTCAAAGCCATCAACAAAGATGGCCTCGCTGCTGATATTGAAAAAATCTTGGAAGGCACCGCCTACATTGACAGAAAATACAAACATACCGTACATGATTAGCAAGAAAATAGGCAGACCTAACCAGCGATTTAATACAAAGTTATCCATGCGTTCAGTACTGGTTTTATCGATAGTCTGTTTATTTACTACATGTTTAAGTAAAGCGTATACCCATTGATAACGCGCGTCTGCGATGAGTAGATCGATCTCTTCTCCTCCGTGTCTATTTTTGAGATCCTGGCTGATCATGCATGCATGATGCGCAAGCTCAGCATTTACCAACGTTTTAGCGAGTTGATCCTCTTCTAATAAGCGTAGAGCAAGCCAAGTTTGTGCGGTGTGATTTGTTAATCGTTTTTGTAGATTTTGACAAGCTTGTTGAATGCTCTCTGTCAATGGATAATGAATACTATGGGGCGCTGAGTGCGGACGTGTTATCGCTTGACGTAACTGAGCGATACCACGTCCGCGATGTGCAATCAAAGGTAAGACAGAAACACCTAAGATTTTAGCGAGATTCTCTGTATCGATCGTAATTTTCCGCTGCTGTGAAATATCTGTCATAGTTAAAGCGAGAATCATGGGGATATTTAATTCCAATAATTGCGCAGTTAGATAAAGATGACGTTCTAGATTACTAGCATCGATCACATTGATGATGAGATCAGGTTTGTCAGATAGTAAATAAGAGCAGGTAATGCGTTCATCCAGAGAAGCTTGTTCGCTGATGACGCTCAAGGAATAAATACCAGGTAAATCGATTATTTCATATCTGCGATTATCTAGAATGAAGCTTCCGCTTTTTTGTTCAACAGTCACGCCAGCCCAATTACCAATCTTTTGTTTGCTCCCGGTCAAAGCATTGAATATGACAGTTTTTCCACAATTCGGATTGCCAATCAATGCGATACGTTTAGCGGGTATTATTTTTTTGCTTTGTAAAATTTTTCGTTTTTTTAAGAGGCGAGTTAATTTCATGTTATGAATTTTAAATTGAAACATAAATATATTGTGCCTCACAGCTACGCAGACTAAAATGACTGTCTACAATCGCGAGCTCTAATGGATCACCCAGCGGAGCGCGTCTAATCAAAGTGATAGACATATGTTGGCGAATGCCGAGTTGTTGAAACAATTTACGAGAATGTTTAGATAATTTAACGCTAAAGCCTTGTATAACAGCGGACTGACCGGATTTCAGTTGTGTCAAGGGCAGAGTGATCATATTAAATGCAAATGAGAATTATTCTTATCTATAATAACAAGCTGCATGAAAAACACAAGCAGATCTCAAAATAAATCCTTAGCTATTACTTATTAAAAGACTTAAACAATTTAAATTACTCGCATTATCCAAACCTGTAGGATGCCGAAGGCCGGACTTGAACCGGCACAGCTTGCGCTACCGCCCCCTCAAGACGGCGTGTCTACCAATTTCACCACTTCGGCAACATTTAATCAGACGTTTTTTTATGTAGCTTTGATTCTTTCTTTATCAAAGCATGAGGTTGCGCCTCTTTTTTATCGCTTGAGTTTACTTGAGTCAATTGTGGATGTTTAGCCATTTTTGCCAATTGCTCGATTGGATCAGAACGTTGCGTTTGTCGCGCTACTTGATAGTTTAAACACAGACTATTAATGAAAAACAAAGCAGCGCAGAGGAAAGTCAATTTAAATATAAAAGAATTTGAACCTTGACTTCCAAATAAGGTTTGTGAAGCGCCGCTACCAAATGCACTGCCTACTTCTGTGCCTTTGGCAGGTTGTAATAATACAAGCGCAATCAAACCGATGGCCAAGATAATCTGAATAGTGAGTAAAAAGACTTCCAGCATAAATACAACATACTCAAGAAAAACAAGGCGTTAGTATATACATTTTACGTTCATTCGAACAGCGCTTGCGTAAATTTCTAAAAATGCTTGCGCATCTAAAGAGGCAGCACCCACTAATACTCCATCCACTGTTTGAGTAGCCAATAAATCAGCGATATTGTTTGTATGAACGCTTCCTCCGTACACAATAGGAATGCGTTTAGATAGATTTGGATCAAATTTTTTTAATTCTTGACGCAACCAGGTATGCGTGCTGTGTATGTATTCAGGCGAGGCTGTTAATCCAGTCCCGATTGCCCAAACGGGTTCATAGGCAAGTATCCAAGCCGCACTTTGATCAAACTTAGGCACTATCTGCAGTTGTTGTCGTAATGTAGCCTGTGTTCGTTGTTGTTGATGCTGTTCTAACGTTTCTCCAATGCATACGATTGGGATCAGCTGATGTCGTTGCGCTTGCTGTACTTTAGAAGCGATGTTGTTATCGGTTTCGTAGAATAAATGTCGCCGTTCAGAATGACCACATAACACGTAACGACAACCAAATTCTACTAGCATCGTAGCGGATATTTCACCCGTATAAGCACCTTGATCGTGATCAGATAAATTTTGCGCTCCCCACAATAGTGTGCTGTCATTCAAATGATGTTGCGTTTGTTCCAAGAATATAGACGAAGGTAATACGATTAATTCCACAGAGGGATCAGAGTGATTTAATTTAAGTGCTTGCAATAGCTTTGAAACACTTTGACGTGAGCCGTTCATTTTCCAATTGCCAATAATATATTTTTTCCGGTACATGATCGTCATCTTGATTTAAAGCAAAATTACATCATACGTGAGTGTGTAGGAGAAAGCACGGTTGCTATTTTCGAAAAGGAACCCTAAACTGCCGAAAAATTTAGATAAACTTTTCAAATAAATTCATTGCATGCTCAACTTAGTACGTACACGTTTCCCTCCAAGCCCTACCGGTTGGTTGCATATCGGCGGTTTAAGAACTGCTTTGTATAATTGGTTATTTGCGCGAAAAAATCAGGGATTATTTATTTTACGCATTGAAGATACGGATCGAGAACGTTCAACACCTCAAGCTGTGACGACAATCCTCGATGCTTTGAAGTGGTGCGGTCTTGATTATGATGCAGGCCCTTATTTTCAAACACAACGCTTTGATCGTTATCGTCAAGTTTTATCAGATTTATTACGGGCGAATAAAGCATACCGTTGTGATTGTTCACCCGAGCGTCTCGATGCTTTGAGAGCCACACAAATCGCTCAAAAGCAGAAACCGCGTTATGATGGATTTTGTCGTGAGCGCGTTATTACAGCGCAACACAGGCATGTTGTTCGTTTTCGCAATCCCGATTCAGGCAGTGTTGTGTTCGATGATAAAACCTACGGTCGAATTATCGTCGATAATGATCAGCTCGATGATCTGGTTCTAGCACGCAGTGACGGCACACCTACGTATAATTTCACAGTAGTAGTAGATGATTGGGATATGCAGATTACCCATGTAATTCGCGGTGACGATCATTTAAGTAATACACCGCGTCAGATCAATCTGTTAAACGCATTAGGTGCAACTGTGCCAGTTTATGCGCATGTTCCAATGATTTTGGATCCTGCCGGAAAAAAATTGTCGAAACGTAGCGGTGCTGCCAACGTTTTAGACTATGAAGCGCAGGGTTATTTGCCCGATGCTGTACTCAATTATCTGTTGCGCTTAGGCTGGTCTCGGGGTGATCAAGAAATCTTTTCGCGTACTCAAATGATTGATTGCTTTGATCTGGATGTTTTACACAAAGCACCGGCTGCTTTGAACCCAGAAAAATTATTGTGGTTAAATCAGTATTATTTAAAAAATACTGATCCGCATACGATCGCTGGCTTTTTAGAAAAAGTATTTCAGAAACATGCCGTTGATCTTCATTCAGGCCCTACTTTAGTTGATCTAATCGTAGCGCAGCGCGATCGAGTAAAAACGCTCAATGAATTAGCTGAAAAAAGTTTATATTTTTATTCAGAGGTGGAAGTAGATTATGGAAAGATCTCCTCTGATCTATTCCCTGCGCTACAACAATTATTGGTTTGCTTTGAACAATTAGATCCATGGGAAGCCGCGAGCATTCATCAAATATTGCTCGATGTTACGACGAAATTGACTATTAAATTTGCTGCATTAGCACAGCAGGTGCGTCGTATTATGACGGGGGGTAATGTGTCACCCCCTATCGATGTAACGCTCTTTTTGCTCGGTAAACAACGGGTTGTTGATCGACTAAGAATTGCTTGTTCAAATGAGCATTGATAGTTATGTTTAGTCTTTCTGAATTATTATTGATAGCGGTGTTAGCAGGTATTTTATTCAAGTCAAATCATTGGCAGTTTTTTTTGCGCAACCTGATACTATTTGCACAACATGTGCGTTTATTTCAGGCACAAATACGCAGGTATTGGCAAACGATGGAGCAAGATCTGCAATGTAAACATCAAGAGAGGCGTGCTCAGCGCGCCGATCAATATTATCAAGATACCGATAAATAAACCGCGGAACTCAATTAAGAAATAATTCCAATGTGAGAAAAGTAGTATGTTATGTATAAAAGTAAAAGAAATATAGATATAGATAGTGAAATTTCAAAGGCTCGATCAGCGAAACAATTATTTAAAATTTTTGCTGATGAAAAATCTGTTTTTGATGCAACTAACTTATCTACTTTATTCAATCAGTTGAGGAAAAAATTAGAAAAAAAAGATTTTTACTCTAATGAGGGTAGAGAAGAATTATTGAAAGGAATTTCAGAAATAACTAAATACTCAAGCGATAGCAATTTTAAATTTGATGCTAAAGGTATTTTCATTGTTTTAAATGCTTTGAGCCGATGGCCTATTTCGCGCGAGAGCGAGCCTTATAAATTTACTATTTTGTATTTAATAAAACAGATTCCAGGTGAAAATTTTATACCGATAGGCATTGAAGGTACATTAAGTGCTTTGAGTCGATTATCTATTTCAATAAAAGATGCACCTTACGACGCCGCTATTTTGCATTTAGTAAAACGAATTTTAGATATTCCAAGTCAATACTTCAAATCAAAAGATATTTCAGGGATATTAGGCGCGCTGAGTCGATTACCTACTTCAATCCCTATTTCAATAAAAGGTGAGCCTTACGAATCTGCTATTTTGCATTTAGCAAAACGAATTTTAGATATTCCAAGTCAATACTTCAATTTAAAAGATATTGTGGGGATATTAGGCGCGCTGAGTCGATTACCTACTTCAATCCCTATTTCAATAAAAGGCGAGCCTTACGAATCTGCTATTTTGCATTTAGTAAAACGAATTTTAGATATTCCAAGTCGGTGTTTTATTGCAAAAGATATTTCAGGGATATTAATTGCGTTGAGTCGATTGCCTATAAAAGATTGGCCTTATGACCCTGCTATTTTACATTTAGTAAGACAAATTTCGGAGATTCCAAGTCAAAATTTTGGAGAGCAATCTATTGCAAATATACTCAATGCTTTTAGTAAGTGGTTTGTTTCGATTGAAGACGAGTTTTATAGAACAGCTATTTTACATTTAGTAGCATTGATTCCACAGAATAAAGTATTTCATGCACAAGAAATAGCAAATGCCTTAAGTGCTTTGCGTAAGTGGCCCTTACCTAAAAATAAGAACTACGAACGTGCTATTTCATCTTTAGTGGGGCAAATTCTTAAACACCCGTTTAATGAACAGGAAATAACAAATATCTTAAGTGCTTTAAGAATGCTTTCTATTTCGCTTCAAACTGTGTCTTATGACTCCGCTATTTTGCACTTAGTAAAACAGATTCCAAGAAAAAATTTCAATGCGCAAGGCATTTCAAATACATTGATTGTGTTAGCCAAACTGTCTGCTACGATTCAGAAGGAGCCTTATGCTTCTGCTATTAATTCGTTAATGAAGCAGATTAAGAGTAATAGTTTTGATCCGGAGGGCATTGTAAATATATTACGTGCTTTAAGTAAGTGGCTTATTTTACTTAAAGAAGAGATTTATGAACCCATCATTCTTTATTTGGCAAAACAAATTCAACCACAATGCTTTAATGGACGGAATACAGCAAAGATTTTGAACGCTTTGAGCGAATTTCCTATCCCAACCAAGAAGGATCCGTATCATTCAGCAATTCTTGGTTTAGTAGAAAGAATTCGTACCGAATCGTTCAATGAAGAGGAACTAGCAACTGCATTAAATGCGCTGAGTAAGTTGCCTACTTTCACTTTAATCGAGGGTACGTATCACCCCAAAGAAGCTATCTTGCATTTAGTACAACAAGTTCCGAAAAGAAACTTTGATTCTAATCTATTCAACGTTGTTTCAATTATATTCACCTTATCTTTGCTTAAGTTTTCTGGAGCATTTTATGATCCGCAGTATGATAAGATAACGTCGAATCTTATCGAAAAATATGCAAATAAGCTTATCGAAAAGTTAGATCGTACAACTGATCATATAGCGGCTATGCAGCTATATCAAATTTATCTCTATCGGCCAGAATTATTTGATCATTTTAATGCGTTAGTGGAAAAGATTAAATCATTTATTCCACGATTTAAAGATGTGGAACCCACTTATTCAACTATGCAAAAAAATGTTTCACGAAGTCTTGAAAATTATCTTAAAATAGTTGGGATCAATTTTGAGTTTCAAGAAGAGTATTTTATAGGATTTACTCATGTGGACATCGCTTTTCCAGAGTGTAATTTAGTAATTCAGAGCAATGGTCCCTTTCACTATTTTGATGAAACTTTAAATATACGAAGTCAATTTAATACGCATTTGTTAGAGAAACAAGGTTGGTCAGTAAAGGACATTCCTTATTTTGACTGGAAAAAATGTTCGAATAATGAGAGAAAAAACGAATATTTTTCTAAAGAAATAAAACCCTGTTTAGAACAGGCTGTAAAAAACAAATTAGTACCTTTAAATACTTGTAGGAATAATGAGCAATTTTTTCAGCTAGCTACGAGTACTCAATCTAAAACAAAGAGTACCCAATGCTCTTTTAAATAAAAAAACATTTAGCTTTCTTCATGGATATTGCCTGTTTGACGGATCAAGATTATTTGCCTCTACTTTAAAAAAATAAACTATAAATCTTATATCAAGGTCAAATATGTCTATAAAAAAACGCGCCATTAGAATCGATCGAAGACCGAATTACTGGTATACTTTTGATCATGAGCGCTTAAAGTTTTTCTTTGTACTTGATACGCAAGATACTTGGTTTAGAAAAAGCGTAGAATCAGCGTTTGAATTTATCAATCAACTTGGTTTTCTTCAGGTTATGATCGTCGCAGATCCTGTGCGTGCGAATAATGAAAACACTACGATCGATCTTCCAGAAAATGCAGTAGAATTTCAGCTTAAGTTTGGAAATCTTCTACGTATTACAGAAGATTCAGCGGATCAAAGCGCTATCTGTCGCACGATTTTAAATAGATCATTCAAAAAGAAACCTAACTATGATTTAGGAAAAATTACTTGCAATATCGATAAACATGACGTTTGGCCTGGCGTAATATTCCATGAATTTTTACATCTTTTTGGCTTCTTACATAGCCATGTTATTCCTACGCGTATTTTGCATCATCAATCACCTTCTAATCTAACGCGATTACTCTTTGATAATTTTGACGATCTAGTTACGGAAAATAGCAATATTTATTCTCTTTTTTCAGCGATGTTTTATACCCAAAAAGCGTTGCAAAAAAAGGGGATTTCACTGAATCAAGAAACTATTTTAAACCTGCTCAATGAATATAATTTTTCATCTGAATTAAAAAAAGATGTCATGGATGCATTGGATTATGTTGGACGCTGTTTTGTTGTGTCACACGATGATTTAGTCGCTTTGCTAGAAGCGGTCTATACAAATGATCCCGTTTCGTTTAAAGAAAATTTTTCTCAAGGCCTCATTGTAGAACCGCCTCCGTTTTTATTAATCCCGGGTCATTATATTTCTCAATCAGACCGACAAAAATTAATTCGCGTATTAAATGCTTTATGTGAGGCGGAATTCTGCCAATACCCACTCTTACTCAAGGATGACACTGTGTTTTATTATTTTCAAAATGAAACCGTGGAGATTGACTTGAATCAGGAGTTTTTGGCCGTAAATTTTTCCGCACCGATAGCCTGTAGTCTAGAGGATGATTTACCGTTAGGCTTGGTATTGAATGAAGAAAATTGTCATATCTTCGGAACAGTCGATACCGCTGATTTGAATTCGAGTGAAGTAAAGACTGCAAGTATCACATTTTTCTATCAGGGTGAACCCTATGTACGATCGCTAGATTTTGTATTAAAAAACAATAAAAGCAGTCAGCCAACTCAAGAAAAACTCTTTCAATTACAAGATAATGTCACAGTCCTCGACGCTTGTCAGAATCAAACAGAAAGATTCTTTGTTTATAGCGTTGATCCCAATATAACACTTTCGTTTAATGAAAATACTACGAATCAAGCGGTTGACTTAGTCGATGCATGTCAGGCGGTGACTATTCCGTACGGTGAAATGCTGAACTGCAATTTAGAAGATACAAAGATTTCTGATGCGTATGTCAATGAAAAATGTCAGCTTATAGTGAAAAATAATACAGGGCCGGGTGAATATAATATTACGGTTAGTCTGGCAAAAGTGTTCAATAATTCAATAACTTTGCCGATCATGCTGACCAATTATTCAGGTTTATCGACAATAAATGACAGTGATTCAAACGCTGCAATTGAGGAAAGTAGCGCATACTGTACATTGCGTTTAAGGATCCCGGCGTCCAGTAAGTATTCTCGTAGTAATTTCACTGATATAGAAATCAACGATGCTGAGCTTTTCAATACACATGCGAATAATAACAGTGCGTATGCAGTGCATGCGCTTGCGCATGGTGTTCAAAATGAAATGGTGTATCAGCTGCCGAAAAACGATCCTACAATTTCTTTGCCTACGCAATGGTTTCTATTCGCAGGAGTTCCTTTGATGCAGGGCGCTGCAGAAGCTGTTTTAGCGCGATTTACTCAATCTTTTACTGCACCTTATTGGCGCGGTGTATTCTACTTAATTCCGCGCACAACGTTGCTAGGCCTGGGCTATCTTAATGTATCTAGTTTATGTATTGCCTCTTTTTTAGAGATAGGCCTTCCTTATTTGATAAATAGTTTATTACCTAACTATAAAAAAGCAGCCAGTGTTTTAAGTTTTTTAATGATAGCTTCATTAGAATATGGGCCATCAAATCTATGTGTGTTGACCACAGCATTGTCAGTGTTACATCAGGGTTTTGCGCAATATGGCTTGGCTCCTGCGATAAAATACCTTGGATATACTGCCTGCGAGACGCTTATCAGACAATTTGATCATTTCTTTCCAAATAAAGATCCAGAGACGGTACAAGCGGATCAATTGATCGAAAAAAGAGAAAAATCTAATACTTGGTGTAATTTTTTCATCAATTTTTTTCAAAAAAATGAAACTCCAGCGCCTGAACAACGTGAGATGAGTCAGAGTTGTTCGCTATTAGTTTTGAACAAGACATGAATCTATCGCTTTTAAACTATTTGAGTGAATGCCGTAGGCGTTTGTTGTATTGCGTTGCTGTATTTAGCGTTATTTTTTTTGTCTTATTTCCATTTTCAAATACACTTTATCATTCTGTTGCTCGTCCTTTGTTAGCATGTTTACCTAACGAAGGACGATTTATTGCAACGGCCGTGACGACGCCACTGTGGGTGCCTGTAAAATGGGTATTGGCTTTAAGCTTAATGCTTTCTATTCCTTTTATCATTAGTCAATTTTGGTTATTCATCGCGCCCGCATTATATAAGCGGGAACGATCTTGGTTTCTTATTTTATTGCTGTTAAGTAGTCTTTTATTTTATCTTGGTATGCTGTTTGCTTATACGGTTGTTTTCCCTTTGTTTTTTCAATTATCAGTATATAGCACGCCGTCACAGGTAACTCTATTGCCTGAAATCAATCACTATCTTGATTTTGTACTGCAATGGCTTTTTGCATTCGGCATGGCGTTCGAAGTGCCGATTGTGATATTTGGTTTAGTTCGTAGCGGTTTGGTAGACATTCAGTATTTTATTCAACAACGACGTATATTAATTGTTTTGTTTTTTATCTTAGCTATGTTGTTGACGCCCCCTGATGTAATGTCTCAAATTTTTTTAGCGATTCCTTTATGTCTGTTGTTTGAATTGGGTATTTTGTTGGCGAAGTATCTTCCTGTTTGATGTGGTTCATGTGAATCGCTACCCAACGATGAAACGCTAGATTGATACTTCAAAATGAGTTGCACCGTTTAGGTGAATCGAACAAAATAAGGCATACTACAAAGCTTTAATTTAAAACACTGAAATTATGCCATCTACTGTC
>Ga0206946_1215_pt1 | contig 12167 bp, 9 predicted proteins | sample Alteio_BWOrgHeat_2_FD_152965 | JGI IMG/M metagenome (GOLD analysis project Ga0206946, IMG submission 152965) | Enriched cells from forest soil in Barre Woods Harvard Forest LTER site, Petersham, Massachusetts, United States -... | ecosystem: Environmental > Terrestrial > Soil > Temperate forest > O... | reverse complement strand
TGCCCAGAACATCGAGCGAGGTGTGTTGGGCGTTGTGCTGGCCAAGGCAGCCCTAACGCTAATGATCCATAACTGGCCTCAGGCTATTCCGAGATTGACAGAGGCCCGGCTGGACGCTCCTGTCCTCCTGCTCAGCACTGTTCTTTCTTGCCTCACGGGTCTCATCTTCGGGTTCGTACCGGCTGTGCTGTTGTGGGGAAGGGATCTGTATGGTGCCTTAAAAGACAACTCGCAGACCGCATCTGGCGGCAAACATCGTACTCAGCTAAGGAAAACGTTGATCTCTGTTGAGATAGCGCTCGCAATCGTGCTGCTGACGGGCGCAGGACTCATGCTTAAGAGCTTCTCGCGTATGAGCGCGAACGCGCCGGGTCTCAAGCCTGAGAGCATTCTGACGATGCGCGTCTCACTTGCCGGTAAACAATATGCCACATGGATTCCTCAACAGTCCTACATTCAAACAGCTCTCGAAAGGCTCGAAGTCTTTCCTGGAGTTGAAGCCTCCGGCATTACCAGCGAGACGCTCAATACAACTGTGAAAGTTCAGGGTCTCGTCTCCGGGACTTCGGAGGGAATATCTTCAGCTGTACGAGCGGTTTCTCTCGGCTACCTGCGAGCAATGGGAGTGCCGCTGGTTGCTGGAAAATGGCCGTCGGACAATCAGACGCTCGACGAGGTATTGGTCAATGATAGCTTCGTCCGCAGTCTGTCTCAAAAAGGGGAGCTGCTTGGCAGGCAGGTGAGCGGAGGGTTTCTGAATAGCCGTATCGTAGGCGTCGTTGCCGATTTCAAATACTCGCAGATGGACGCTGAGCCCATCCCAGAGGTCTACACGTCCTACCAGCTCGCGCCTCTCATGAGCCCGATGACCGTGCGCTTTTTCGTTCGTGTCGGTGGTACATCTGCGCCCGACGCCAACGCACTGCGAAGAGTCGTCGCGAGCATCGACCCTACCCAGCCGGTCTATGCTGTACAGACGCTACAGCAATCACTTTCGGACTCGATAGCCCTACGTCGATTCAACCTCTTTCTTCTGGGAACCTTTGCTGCCGTGGCGCTCCTGATGGCGCTGGTGGGTATTTACGGTGTCATTGCCTATTCGGTTGCAGAGAGAACTCAGGAGATTGGAATTCGCATGGCCGTCGGGGCTGATCGTGGCCACATCATCGGAATGGTGCTGCTGGAAGGGGCGAAGACTACGTCATTAGGGGTTGGCACTGGTTTAGTCGCAGCGTTTGGATTGACACGGCTCATGTCGAGTCTTCTGTATGACGTTAAGACGTATGATCCAACCACTTTTCTTAGCGTAACGCTGCTGTTGATAGGAACAGCGATGCTTGCATGTGTGGCACCCGCCCTTCGAGCCTCTCTAGTGAATCCAGTGCTCGCCCTTCGATCGGAGTGATTCCAGCCAGTTCGTTTTTTACTATAGATAACCTGCAAAATCGGACAAAAGAATCTCGCAATAATTCGCGACATCTCAGAACGGTCGAAGACATTCCCTGGTGATAGCATTTTGAGATGCTCTACAAGTTGTCATTCACCAAGACGGCTGATGGTCTGTTAGAGGTAAGCGCGAGTGTTGGCCGTGCTTCAGAGCATGTCATCGCGATTTATCAGAGTGATCTAACATTTCTTCATTTGCTGAAGCATGCCCGCCTAACCCAAGAAGTGATCGACAAGTTGGAACGCGCCGTCGAGATCGGTTTTGGTCCGGCTCGAACTCCTGCATGCTGCGAGGAAGTTGAGCTCGGTGACGATCAACTTTCGCTCCTCCGACTTGCTGCCGCACACACACTTTCTTCTGCGGTTCCCTAGTTGGTATCGACGAAAAGCTGAAGGCGTAGCCAAGGAGCAAGCGAGCGCGACGAGAGTTTTGACGTGATCTCTTTCAACGTCAGGCACCGCTTTCCTGGGAAGCTGCCCTTAAGCAATGTGCACAGGGTTTAGACCGCGCTCTCGACTCTAAAACGAGTGTGCTCATTTTGTGCCCATACTATTTCAAAATCAGTAGCCCGTAATGGGTGAAGCCCATATTAATCTCACAAAAAATACTGCGAAGATCGCCCAATAGAGCAACGGATTCCCCCGAGCAGCCTTTTTCAGGTGTTCAAAGCCCAGCCTAAGACCAATCGCGAGACAGATCACGAAGACTGGAAGGATTACCAAACTAGACTTCTCCACCTCTTACCTCCCGCAGTCCATGAGTGGGTGAGGCGGCCAAGCGTAGTCGTTTCCTGCTCACACCGTAAGATGAAAGAGTTTGCAAATAACAATGCCCCCCATCTGTTCAGAACTAGCAGTGGAGGGCATTTTGTGGTTTTCGACAGCCCATCTTATGTCCAGCGAAAACGCCGGTGCCCTAATAATGCAACGAGTCCGCCAGTGCAAAGTAGAACAATCGACGCAGGCTCAGGCATTATTGCTATAGTCACAACCGTCCAGTTCCCAGCGACGTGGTTCTGTCCTGCACCATAGGCCTCGTCTGGCAGTCCGTGGTTAAAATCGTACCCTGTGTAATCCCCGTTACTGCTTGCTGTTCCGAGGCATATGTCCTCGCCTCCTGTGGCTAACACTGGAGCACACCCTGAGCTCGGTCCAGAGTTGTCCGCTAACTCAATAGCCCAAGCTGTAATCTGGCCGCTTGCATCAGTCGAGAACAGAAAAAAATCGATTGGCAATGTTGAGATTGTCTCCGAGTGGATTTGCAAGCGTAATCGACCCGCTCACTCCGATCGAGGAACATATTGGGATATAAGTGCCAGGACAAAAAGTAGGAGGGTTGGGGTTATAGGGTTGTCCTGTGTAGATATAGGTCGTGTCTGCGTGGACCCGTGTTGCGGCAAATACGATACCAACCAGTAACAGGATGCGCCCCAGTCTTAATAATGAAGGCGTTCGCATTTGTTCCCAAGACCTCATAAGTGGATTTTGGGGCAAGTTTGACCGTTTGGTCAGCAAGTATCACATAACAGTTCCACAGCGTCGAGCTGAAAGAGTTTGCAATGTGCTAATTACTTGCAGAGCAAAAAGCGCCCATCATTCCTCTCCACTCGCACTGGTTTGGCGTGGGGTTTTTCTTGTTTGTATTGGAATGGATCAAATCTTACGATTTGGCCGAACAAGCCCAACATCGCGGAGGAGAAAGCCAACGAGGAAGACCAGCCCTGTAAATGCACCCCCGACAAACGTAGGCCAGAACCAACACAGAAAAAACAAACGAAGCAAAGACACGCTAAATTACCCCCAGGTATTGCCACGCGCGGACCCGGATGCCTGTTTCTCTGTCGTGGTTCCGCTAGTATGCCGCTGGAAGATTAAGATTGCCTGAAGGTCGCCAGCCGGATAGCAACGATGGCTCCATCTGTTAAGAACATCGGGCAGATGAAGTCTTTCTTAAGCTCTGAATCAGGCTCTACGGCATCGTCTAATAGCTACGATAGAACCTATCATCCGTGTGCCGAGTAGAACGAAACCAGCGGACTCGGGAACAGGTGGTGTGTAATCCACATCAACTTGGACCGAGAATGGAATATCCGCTTGGCCCCTGCCCTCGATCCAACCAGCCCAGTTATAGCCTTGGGTATCTACCGTGGCAGCAATGTCACCAAATGTAATGAAAGAAAGATTCCATGTGCCAGTAGATACTTCGTTGCCGTTGATTATCGGAGTGCCAGGGAAGACGCTCGGAGGAATGCCCTCGGCGGTGTAAACACTTTGTACATAGTCGGTCATTGTCGCGGGGGAGTTGAATGTTGGCGGTGTGTGCACACTACCCACGCCAAAATCTGGTAGGGGATAGAATTCTGGTGCAATCGCGACTGACGCTGTACCTAAGATGATTGAAGGATAAATAAGTTCCATTGTGGGCTGAAGTGATTACACTTCCGGCAGGCAGGAAGAACGACACATTAGAAAACGTCGTACTGCCGTTCACAAATGGAACACTAACATGCACTGTCGACATCGTGCCGTATGCGTCAGCCAGCGTCTGGTAGGTTCCCCCACCAGTTGTCATCTGGACTACTACCAGATACCTGCACACTGGAACTGATGGTGAACTGGAGCTATCCGCTAGGGCTGCGCAAGGACCCCAGCCGTCGGAGCGGTTGCCCCACCGGTGAAGGGAATAGCGAAGGTGAGCCCGATCAGAGAGCCCATCAGACCGCCCCATCCTGCACCCTCACCTGTGGTCATCTGGTAGCTCTGGTCTATCCGGAGCTTGCCGTTGTAGTCACGATAGGCGGCGACAGCGCCGTGAAGATCGACCACCCAATCATCGTCCAAATTCTGCAACTGAATAAGTACCTCCGATGCCCGGTACATACGGCATGTGGACTCAGAAGCTGTGCTTGCCATGCTTCCATAGCCGTCAATCCTCGTCGGTGACGCAAGAATCCAGAGTTTCCGTAACCTGCGGTCAATCAACACCGCCGTCCAATTCAACGCGGTTGAGATTTCCGCGAACCAGGGTGTCCACGCGTTATGACTTTGGAAATACAAGACTTCAGAAAACCTCATGCCAAAGGCTGCGTCGCAAAAGCGCAACGCCGCTTCTTTCTCTGCTCTTCCATCCCTTGAGCTTCGCTTCCATAAGCTCCTCCTCGGAAGAGAATCTCCGATAAGTGACCATCAAACCAGAACGGGCTGATCCTTTCGAAGCCGTTCGCACCCTCAATCGAAGAAACTCTTGACCAATCAATGCGAAAATCTGGAATCTTCAGAGCCCGTCTCGAACTTCCGTGCGAGCGAGAAGAAGTGGAAGAATATCGAACTCAAGAAGTTGGTTTCGTGAGGCGAACCAACCAAAGGAATTATCCGGGCCAACCTCAAAAGCTGCCAAAAACGCTCCGCCTTGAGCATGCGATCTGCGGAGTTCCTGGATAACCGACACTAGATCAGCTTCATTGACCGGGACCTGAGCGTTTAGCTGTCCTGCTCAAAATCACCACGTCTGGGGAACAGACGGCGGCCAGGCAGTGTGCATGTCATGCTATGTTGAGGCAAAGGAGTAGTTTGACCCCATCTATGCTCACCCTAATCAGAGTGTGTCTCCTGCTGGCCCTGACCTCCGGCCCAAGCCTGTTCGGCGACGATTTCACCATGAGGGTGAACGATAAGAATTACCTCGATACTCAAGGTTTTAGCGTATTTCTCTACGACAGCACGTATCATCCCGTTTTCGTAGACCAAAAGAACACGGCCATGGAGATGATTTTCCACGGCCAGCGCATCGCCACTAACGGCGACGTGCGCCTGATGCCAGCGCCGGAGCAGTGGGACCTGGTGGCCACCCTCAAAGGGCGTCAGGCCGATAAGGCGAACAATCGGCTCACTGCCAACCTTGCTTTCCCGGCCTTCGATTTGAGCTACACCCTAGAAGTCGCAGCGGAACCAGGCGGCGTGAAAGTCAGCATCAATCTCGACAAGCCGCTACCGCAGAAACTGGCCGGGCGAGCGGGCTTCAATTTGGAGTTCCTGCCTTCGATCTACATGGGCAAGGCTTACCTTGTGGACGGAACCAAAGCCGGCATCTTCCCGCGAACGCCTAACGATCCGATGGACAAGGTGGTGCCGCTGTCTGATGAACCGAAAAAGGCGTACTACCTGGAGGATTGGGAGAAGGCCAAGGGATACACTCAGCCGCTACCGTTTGCCGAAGGCCAGAGCATCACCTTGGGGGTCGACGACGCGCTGGCCCGGATCAACGTTAAGTCGGATACGGCCGACCTCATGTTGTTTGACGGACGGAACCGTGCGCAGAACGGCTGGTTCGTGTTGCGTTCGTTGATCCCTTCGGGCAAGACCACCGGCGCCATCGTATGGCACATCAGGCCGGACGTGATTCCGAACTGGACGCGGCCGCCGATGATCGCGCATAGCCAGGTCGGTTATGCGCCGGGTTTCTCCAAGGTGGCGGTACTCGAACTCGACCCGAAGTACAACGGCCCGAAGACGGCCAAAGTGCTGCGCCTGATGGAGGATGGATCGTACAAGCAGGCGTTCGAGGGCCCGATCACGCCTTCAACGCCCTGGCTGCGCTACGTCTATTCGAAATTCGAATTCACCCCGGTCAAGGACCCGGGCCTTTATGTAATCGAGTACGCTGATCAGCGTACGGCACCCTTCCCCATCTCCAAGGACGCTTACGCTAACATCTGGCAGGACAGCCTGGACCATCACCTCGCGGAGCAGATGGATCACGTTTCCGTTCGCGAAGCCTACCGCGTGTGGCACGGCGCTTCGCACCTGGATGATGGCCGTCTGGCGCCCGTGGTTGGGGAGCAATTCGACGGCTGGAATCAGGCTACGGCAACGGACGGGAAGTACAAAGGCGGCGATCGCATTCCTGGGATGAACGTGGGTGGTTGGTATGATGCCGGCGACTTCGACCTTGAGGAGCCTGCGCAACTGAGCGTGATTCAGAGTCTGGCTTTGGCGTATCGCGAATTCAATCTCAAGTACGACGAGCTTACAGTGGATGAAGTCGCGCGTGAGGTTGAGATGCACCGACCCGATGGCGTGCCGGATACGGTGCAGCAAGTCAAGCACGGCGCACTGCTCATCCTGGCGCAGTTCCACAATATAGGCCACTCGATCCGAGGCACTCACGAACCAGATCTGCGCCAGTATACGCACTTGGGCGATGGAGCGTCGAAAACCGACGGCCGCATCTATGACCCGAAGCTCGGCCCGAACGAAGTGAAGGGCGACTACTCCGGCAAGCCGGACGACCGCTGGATTTTCTCCACTACGAACCCGTTTTTCCAATGGAACGCCATCGCAGCGCTGGCTGCGGCGTCCGATGTGCTGAAAGGCTATGACGACGCATTCGCGAAAGACTGCCTCGATACCGCGATCAAAGCATGGAACGACGAGAAAACTCACCCAACGCCGAATCCGGCGGGCGGCTTTGGCGGAGCGGCTCCGGCAGGTGCTCCCGGAGGTGGCGTGTTGGCTGCGTCTCAGGGCGTGGTGTCTGGCGCGCAAGGCGGTCGTAACGGCCGGGGCAGCTCAGGCGCTCCGACAAGTTCTGGCACGACTAGTGCACAAGGTGCTCCGCCGGCCGGCTTCGGCCGTGGCGGCTTTGGCGTCGGACAGGAGTGGGCTGCGGCTCTGGAATTGACCATCGCCACAAATGGTGCCGAGCCCTACAAGTCCCGCCTGAAGGAGTTGTTCCCTCAGATGATCACCCCGCGGCAGATGGACCTCCGCGGTTGGACGGCCGTCCGAGCGTTACCTTACCTGGACACGGGCGCGAAAGATCAAATGCGAGAAGCGGTGAAGACATACATGGCGGGTCTGGACAAGCAGTTGGACGTCACCCCGTTCGGTGTGCCCCCGAGCCTGGGCACCTGGGGCGGATCGGGCGCCGTGGTTGACATGGCCATCCGGATGTACTTCCTGCACAAGACGTTTCCGGATCTTGTGGGCCCCGGATATACACTTCGCGCCGTCAATTACATTCTCGGCACGCACCCGGTGTCCAGCACTTCGTATGTAGCTGGCGTCGGTACGGTCTCGAAGACGAAGACGTACAGCAACAACCGTGCCGACAACGCGTACATTCCGGGCGCCGTGATTCCGGGATATATCATCATCAAGCCGGATTTTCCGGAGTGCATCGACGACTTCGGATTCCTCTGGTTCGAGGATGAAGCCGTCGTTGCCGGGTCGGCAAGCTGGGTCGTGGCCGGCAACGCTGCGGATGCGATCACTAAGGAATTGCAATAGGGCCAATAGTAGAAACGCCCGGTGGCCGCGAGGAGTTCCTGGTTTCAGCGACATGCCGGAAATTGACATCGTGTTGATCGACAGAAAAGATTTGCCATCGACAGGCGCGGGCGAGACACCAATCGTAGGCCTGGCCCTCGCAGTAAGCAATGCCATCTTTAGCGTGACCGGAAAGCGGCTGCGCGACATGCCGATGGCTGTGGGCGGCGACCTGACAAGTTAATGCAATCCGAATCGCTGGTGAGATCGGTTACGAATCCGAGCCAGCGTTCAACCGCGCCTTCAGGCGCGAGTTTGATGCCACGCCCGCGCGCTATCGTCTCAAAGCCAAAGTTGCCGCCGCAAAATCAACCCGGCGGTCCCATTGGGAATGGGCGTCCCTGTGGTCGCGAAAGGCCGTAACGAGTCGATCGGCCGCAATCACGTGTCCGAGATGCCGATTATTCGGCCACTTACCGAACTAACTGATATCTTCTTCTGCACGACAAGCATGGTCGAGTCGTTCCGACGACTGGCTAAATCGGGACAGCCGGTCACAACAGACGGTTACTCTTCCATGATCGATTCGTTATTTGAAAGGCGAATGAAGCCCCGGTTGCGCTGGTGCTGGTTGGGCTGTAGCTCTGGTTTCTTTTATCGAGGAAATATCCAGGACAAGTTGCTCACCCGTCTCCACTCCGTGTCGATGGGTAATTTTACCAGTAACCTTCACACGTGCGTTTTCCAATTGTTCCAATTGTTCGGTTTTGCGATAACTAACTTGAATCGAATTCACTTGCCTGCCGTCAATAACGGTTGTGGATTCGAGTTCAAGAATCCAGCCTGTCGATTCTCCACCGATGGCCATCCCTCGGACGAGCTTACCGGTTATGGCTATATTTTGTATGGAAACCGGTTGCGCTGGTGCTGGTTGGGCCGTAACTTTGGCTTCTCTTATCGAGGAAGCATCCAGGACAAGGTGCTCACCCTTCTCCACCCCTTGTCGATGGGCGATTCTACCAGTGACCCTCACCCGTGCGTTTTCCAGTTTTTCCAATTCTTGGGGTTTGCGATAATTAACTAAAATCGAATGCACCGGCTTACCGTCGAAAGTGACCGCGGATTCGAGTTCAAGAATCCAGCCTATCGATCCTCCTCCGATGGCCATTGCTCGGACGAGTTTACCGGTTGCAGCTATTTCTTGCTCTGATGGCTGCGCCGGCAAATAGACGCAAACAAGCGCCAGAATGAAGCCTGTAATTAGTCGCTCCATGCGCATTTCACGCCTCCGCTGTATGATCTGCTTATCGTCATGCGACGGGTGGTATTACCGGACACCTTATCCGGCTACGCCCACCAAGCCTACCACTGCATACGTCATCACCTTCTGCAGCATTATTCTCACCTCGAGCATCCCAACAGTCACCATCCCTCCGCCCACAGTTTGGCGGATCTTCGTTTCCGCCAAAGTCACTCTTGATAGATCGAGCACCCTTCCCCCGAGGTTACCTGAAAGCCGCCCTTTAGGAGCTTCGGAGTCAACTTCAGATTAGCCGGGTTTCTCGGCAAATTTGCCGAAGACACAGTTCGATCTCGATAGCTCAATGAGTGGCTCGTCCTGAAGTCGACATTTGAGGTTCTATAATTGTTGCTGTGCGATGAGCTATTTGCCGCCCACTCGGGCCACGCACCAAGCGATAACGAATTCCCGAGATCCAATCAGACTTGGATTATGGAAGGGGGGACTTCTCGTCAGTTACGGAAGCCCCAAGCTCTGCAGCAGGTTCTGAAATCGCGGATCCGATCGAACCGGATCAAAATCCGGATCCACTTTCAGCCGCGACAGTCCCGGATGGTGGCGTTCGTAATAGTCCTGAAGCAAGCTGAACGCCAGATCTTTTTCGCCTATCTGGACGTAACAACGTGCGGCATCAAAGAGTGCACCTGCTCTTTGATAAGACTCCGCCTCTGCGCGAAGAACGCCGGGGAGACCGGCTTCCCGATAAGCCCGCTCAATCGTCTGCGCCTCTTCCGCGTCCGCTGTGGCGAGGCGAGCGCGGACCGCCTGATCTGCCATACCCTTATGCCGGTATGCCCGCTCCAAAAAGATTGAAGCTGCGCGGTATTTTGGGTCGAGCTTCAGCGTCTCCTGAGCCTGCGTGATTGCCCGATCAAACTGGCGCGCATAGTAAAAAGCTTTCGCCAGGTTTGCGTTTATCAACGGCGAAAATGGGTCGATAGCCCGTGCGTGTTCCTGTTCGTCGATCGCTTCCTGAAAGCGACCCAGCGTCAACAGGTAGTTGCTGTACCACTGTCGGCCCAGGGCATCATTGGGATCCAGCTCCAGACCCCGTCGGAATTCTTTTTCCGCATTCTGCCATCTCCACTCCTGAAAGTGGGCAGCCGCCATCACGAAATGTGCGCTGGGCAGTTGATCATCTAGTTCCAGCGCTTTCATCGCCTCCGCCGTTCCTTTCGGTAATTCCTCGGGTGGCAAGGCTTCCCATCCGACCCCAGCGAGGTATGAAGCGGCTAATCCGACGTGGCCGGGAGCAAAGGCTGGATCATCTTCGATGGCCTCATTAAAGTACTCGATAGATTTCTGCCAGCCTTCCTTCGTATATCGGTAGAACTCGTAACGCCCTTTGAGGTAAGCAACGTAGGCAGCGGGATTGACCACCCGAGTGGAATGAATCGGTTTCACGATGGTACTTACCTGCCGGGCAATATCGGTCGCCACGTCCTTCTGTAACTGCAGGATGCTGCTTAGATCCTGCTCGTAACTCTCTGCCCAAAGATGAGAGTCGGTCGACACTTGGATCAACTGTGCGGTGATACGAACGCGATTACCTGCGCGCTGTACTGTCCCTTCTACAACCGCATCCACATTGAGTTCCTGCGCGATCTCCTTGAGAGTCGCCCGGCTGCGTTTGTAATGCATTACCGAAGTACGAGAGACGACGCGTGCCTGGCTAATCGTGGCGAGGTTGGTGATCAATTCATCTGTCATGCCGTCGGCGAAATACTCCTGCTCGGGATCGCGAGAAAGGTTTTCTAGGGGAATGACTGCAAGGGCGGTGATTTGCGAATTGGGTCGCAACCGACTTGTCGTCCAACGGGGGAGCTCGCCGAGATTTGTTGCCAGCACAATGCTCAATGTCCCGAGCACAGCCAGCGCGGCGATCCAACGACCTGATCGGGAAGCGGATACCGGATGCGACGTCGTCGGCAGGCCTGGGCATTCCTGCCGATCGGAATCGACGGACGCTATAAAACGGTAGCCTTTGCGCGGAAGGGTCTCGACGAATTGCGGATTCTCCGCAGAATCACCAAGAGCTTCTCGAAGGTTAAGAATCGCTTTGTTGAGGCCGCGGTCGAAATCGACAAAGGTGCCCTCTGGCCATAGCCTGCGAACGAGATCCTCTCGCGTCACCAGTTCGCCGGGCGTCTCAAGCAGGGCTAGCAGGAGTTGGAAGGGTTGTTCGCGAAGTTGGGTCTTCGTGCCGTTGCTAGAAATCTCGCCGGTGCGTGAATCCAGCCTGAATGTCCCGAAACGATAGACCGGAGGCTTGGGCGTAGTATCTTCCATTGGCCGTACCCCAGGCGCAATTGGAAGAAGTCTACCACCCGGTCATCACAGGCGAATAGCGGTTGGCGTGTACGAGTCTAACTCATTCATAAATAGAATCTAATGTCCGAAACCACATCATGTGCACTCTTATGGTGAGCGTGTGACGGTTTTCCGAATACACGGGGAACCTACATTCCACCCTCAGGGAATCTCCATGGGATTGATCCCAAAACACCTTTGCGCAACAGTGAAACCTGATTCGAGCGTCCTGGTGAGACGCCAAACGGCAAGCCGTCGAGAGGATGCAACAGGTTTGGGCAGTCGCAACAGACGCACTCGAAGCAGCCAAAAATAACTGAGTCAAAGGAGACAACAACATGAAAGCCAAAATGGTAAATAGTGCTACGGCATTGATGGTTCTCACTGGCTTGTGCGGAATCGTTTCGGCGGAAAACTGCAAAGACGTAACCGTGAAGGTCAAGAACGACTTCGTCCACGGAACCAACAAACCGCAAATCAAGGTCGTGGATTTTGACTATTTTGACAACGCCGACGCGAAATGGAGGGAGGAATTCGGCATCTCCAATATCGTTATCAACAACGGAAAGACCAAAACCGTGGCCACCCGCGACCTGGAGCACGTGGGCGGAGAAAAGGGTGTGCGCGTTCGGGTGCAATTCAAGTACCTGTCCTCACCCAGCGGCGGTTGGAGCGATATCCTGAACGCCGAGTCCGACACCTTCACCTGTAAAGCAGATGGCCCAAATACTGTCACCGTTACTGTGTCTAGTATTTAGGTGCATCAATACTGGTAGTGGGTTGGAGAGCTTTGTGCTCATGCCACGCAGCGAGCTCGCCCAATTCGGGGCCTTAAGCCTTGAGG
>Ga0206946_1213_pt1 | contig 12229 bp, 12 predicted proteins | sample Alteio_BWOrgHeat_2_FD_152965 | JGI IMG/M metagenome (GOLD analysis project Ga0206946, IMG submission 152965) | Enriched cells from forest soil in Barre Woods Harvard Forest LTER site, Petersham, Massachusetts, United States -... | ecosystem: Environmental > Terrestrial > Soil > Temperate forest > O... | reverse complement strand
GTGTTGTTGCACGAGGGCCGCGCGCGCAGCAATGAAGCCATTCTGCGGGTGATCGATGAATTGCGGGAACGTGGATATTCGTTCGTCATCCCGACGGACGAGCAACTGGTCTAGCTGTGTTTTATTGGATTGCGCGGTTTTTGCTGCGTTGCATTTCCTTTCATACCTTGCGCTTTCGCACCCTTGGGCTCGACGCGGCGCGGCGGCCCGGCGGCTGGTTGCTGGCGTGCAGCCACGTGAGCCATCTCGATCCCTTCTGCATCGGCTCGCAACTGCCGCGCAAGGTGAGCTGGATGGCGCGCATCGAGTTTTATCGCCGTGGCTGGACGCGGGCGTTGCTGGGCGCGGTGCACGCGTTTCCCGTCAACCGCCAGGGGGTGCCCGTGAGTGCGATCAAGACGGCGTTGCACAGGCTGAAGGGGGGCGAAGTCGTGGGCGTCTTTCCCGAGGGGGAAATCAAGACGGCGCGCGAATCCGTGCTGCGCGGCGCGGAGATCAAGCGGGGGATTTGCCTCCTGGCAGCGCGGGCGAATTGCCCGGTGCTGCCGTGCGTGATCCTGGGCACGGACCAGTTGAACCAGATCGGACCGTGGCTGCCGGCCCGGCGCGGGCGGCTCTGGATGGCCTGCGGGGATTTCATCGAGCCGGTGCATTGGCCGGACAAGCGTGCGGCGCGGGCCGAGATGGCGGCGCGCCTCGAACGGGCGCTGGTCGAGCTTTACGCCCGGCTGCGGCGCGAGTACGCACTGGAGGACTCGATATTGCCTTAGACGCCCTTTGCATGAGCGAGCTTTTCTACCGCACGGTGCGCACGATCGGCCGCGCCATCTTTTACCTGTCCTCGAAGCCGCGGGTGTTGCATGCGGAACGCGCGCCAGGCCGCGGGGCGTATCTGCTCGCGGCCAATCACACCTGCGCCTATGATCCGCCGCTGCTGATTGCCGTGAACCCGCGCATGATCCATTGGCTGAGCATCGTGGAGCTGTTCCGCAATCCCCTTTCGCGCTGGTTCCTGCAGGCGTTTGGAGCTTTGCCGCTGGACCGCAGCAAGACGGACACGGTGACCGTGCGGCGGATCGTGCGATTGCTGAAGGCGGGCCGCATCGTGGGGATTTTTCCGGAAGGGGGCGTGCGCCAGACCGAGGATTCCGTGCTGCACTCCGGGACGATTGAGGCCGGCGTTTGCAAGCTGGCGCAATTGGCCGGTGTGCCGGTGTTGCCGTGTGTGGTGCTCGGCGCGGAGAAATTTCGCCGGTGGACGAGTTGGCTGCCCGGGGCGCGGACGCGCTGGGCCGTGGCCTTTGGCGAATTGATCCAGCCGCGGACGGCGCCGGACCGTGCGGCGGCGCGGGCGGCGATGGCGGAAGAGGTCACGCTCGCCCTGCGGGCCTTGCAGGCGGAGGTGGCGGCGTATGTCTAGCCGCGTGGCGCTGTGCTTCAATTCGTCGTTTTTGGGCTTCTTCGCGCACGCGGGATTTCTGCGAGCCTTGCTGGCGCTCGGCGTGCGGCCGGTGGCGGTCAGCGGGGCTTCGGCGGGCGCGTTGGTGGCGGGATTGTTCGCCGCGGGCGTTGAGCCGGAGGAGATGCTGCCGCTTTTCGCTTCCCCGGAGTTGCGCAAGGTTTTCCGCGAACCGGGTGCGCCGTGGCGTGGCGCGGCGACGATCTTGAATCTGCGCGGACATACCGGGGCGCTTAGCGGGGAGCGGGCGGCGGCCTTGCTGCGGGCGAAACTCGGTGCGCGGCGAATCGAGGAGTGCACCGCGCCGCGGCTGGCGCTCTCGGTGACGAACCTTTCCGAGGGGCGCAGCGAAGCCGTTACCTCCGGTCCGCTGGCCGATCTCATTCTCGCCAGCGGGGCGTTGCCGGGGGTCTTTGCGGCCCGCTCCGTCGAGGAGCGATGGTATTGGGATGGCGGCCTGGCCAACGCGCTGCCGTTCGACCATTGGATCGACGACCCGGAGATCGACACGATCCTGGTGCACGTCGTCGTCAATCCCCAGGAATCGACCGTGCGGCAGGGCGGGCGGCCCCGGCGGATGTCGCATGCGGTCAATCTGTCGCATCAGATCATCTGCGACGAGTTGCTGCGTCTCAAAACGGACCTCGCGCGGCGCGCCGGCAAGAAGCTCGTGATATTACGCACGATGGCGCCGCGCCCCAGTTTGTGGAACCCGGCGAAAGCCGGCGCGGGCTGTGTAGAGATCGGCGCGGCGACTGTGGAACAAAATCGGTCGCTTTTGGGTGAACTGGCGTCTTGACGACCCCCCGAGGCATCTATTAAGCACCGCGCGCAACTGATGGCCACGCAACCTATTCCACAACAGGAATCCTTGGAACAACAACTCGTCCAACTCGTCAGCGAACGTCTTCTCGAAACCCGGCCCGGCTTCGACGCCGACAGCAATCTTTACGAATCGGGGCTGGATTCGATGGCCATCATGCAATTGCTCATTCTCATTGAAGAGGAGTACGGCGTGGCCTTGCCCGAGAGCGAATTGACCCGGCAGAATTTCAGCACAGTGCGCAGTGTGGCCGGGCTGATTCGCGCCCGCACCGCGCCCTCGGTAGAGGGCTGATGGCTGCCGGGGAAAATGAGGCGACGCGGGAGGCGGTCCGCGTGGCCGATTGCTTCCTGCTGGCCCACGACGATTTCATGCGCCGGACCCGGCAGGGGCGGCATGTGAGCCAGTCGATCCTCGAACTCGCCCGTGTGCCCGAGCTGGTCCGCTTGCGGCCGGCACTGGTGCGCCTGGTGCAAAAGCATCCGCTGCTGGCGGGGCGTTTGCGGCGGGATTGGCGGACGTGGCTGCTGTATTGGGAAGTGCCGCCGGCGCCGGATCGTGGATTGCCGGTGGGGTTGTGGCGGGAGCGCGGTTCGGCTGGGGTGCTCGCGGAGGCGGCGGAAATCGAGAATACGATGGATTTGCTCCAGCGCGTGATGACGGAACCGCTAGACGTCGATGGCATCGCCTTCAAGGCGCGGCTGGACGTCGTGGAAATGCGGGACGGACGTGGCCGGGTGGCGCTGTCGTGGTCGCATTTGCTGATCGATGGCAAAGGCGCGGAGCTGCTCCTGGCGGAGATCGGACGGCTTTGCGACGGCGTGGACGTTACTTGCGAGGCGAAGGAGCCGGCCCGACCGGAGCTGACTTTCAAGGAGAAGATCCAGAAGACGAAGGCCGCGATTTATCGGCTGGAGGATCTGGCCAAGGTGGGCGCGCCTTCGCTGGCGGGGCCGCGTCCGCGCCAGGGGCGGGGGTACTATCAAGTGGTCACCCTTGGGCAGGAGGATTCGGCGAGGCTGACGGCGCGGGTGGAAGCCATGGCCGGGGCGCTCTTCCCGATGACTTTTTATGTCGCCTGCGCGACGCGGGCGCACGACCGGGTCTTTCGGCAGCGGGGCCGCGAACCGAAGGGCTATGTGGTGAGCGTGCCGGTGCAGACGCGCAAGCGCGGGGCGCGCGGGCCGCTTTTTCATAATCAGGTGTCGATCTTCTTTTTCGGCGCGGTGCGCGAGGTGCTCGGCTCGATCGAGGCGGCGACGGCGTCGATGAAACAGCAGTTTGCCGAGATGACGCGTGGGAAGCTCGAGGAGTCTTTCCTCACCGTGCTCGAAATGATGATGCGCCTGCCATCCTGGATTTTCATGCACGTGGTGCGCTGGCAGTTTAAGGGGGAGATGTGTTCATTTTTTCATTCGCACACCGGGGCTTTTGCGCCGGAGATGCTCGAGTTTGCCGGCGCGCAGATCACGAACGCCTACCATCTGCCGTGCCTCGCGACGCCGCCGGGGACGGGCTTGTTTTTCTGCGAACGGGGCGGGCAGGTGAACATCACGGTTACGTGGCGCGAAGGCTGTCTCTCCGACGAAGAGCGCAAGCTGATGCTCGAACAGACGATGGAAGATTTGTTCGGTGAACCGCGACCCGATTTGCTCCATGGATTTTGATGTTTTTGGAGGAAAACGCAGAGGCGCAGAGACGCAGAGAAGAAGAAGAAGCGGCGTCATTTCGTACCTCTGCGTTTTCAAAATTCTTCAATATGGAAGACGCTTGGTTCCGGCTTTGCCGGCCTGGGTGTTGGATGTCTTTTTCGGGTGCGGCGCCGTCGAGTGACGTCTCCGCACGCCGGACAATCTTTTTGGAAAGGGCTCCAGATGGATTTTGACGTCATCGTGGCCGGCGGGGGAAGCGCGGGCTTGGCGGCCGCGGTGGCCGCGGCGCGGCTGGGCGCGCGGACTTTGCTCGTCGAGCGCCATGGCTTGCTCGGCGGTATGGCTTCGGCGGCGCTTGTGCATTCGATCTGCGGGCTCTACCGATTGCCGAAAGGGGAAGGTGCGCCGGTGCTGGCGAATGAAGGTTTTGCGGCGGAGTTTGCCCGGCGCCTGCTGGCGACCGGCGGGGCGAGCGGTCCGGTGCGCATGGGGCGTGTGGAAGTGCTCTTGCAGCGACCGGTGGCTTTTGCGCAGTTATGCGATGCAATTGCGCGGGAGACGCCGAATCTGGAGATTCGCTTGCAGTCGGAGATCGTCGGTGCGGAGGCGGAAGCGATCACGCTCGCCTGGCGCGGCTGCGCGGGAAAGCTCGGTGCGAGGGTGTTCGTGGATGCCACGGGCGATGCGGTCTTGGCGGTGCTGCGAGGGGCGCCGTGCGAGATGGAGACAGCGCGCTTGCAACGCCCGGCTTACATCTTCGCGCTGGGCGGCGTCGAGACGGGTACGCTCGGTGACGATGCGCGGCTGCGCCTGGCGCGGCGGATTGCGGAAGCGGTCAAGGCGAAGATACTTCCGGCAGCGGCGCTCGGCGCGCATTGGCGCGAGAGTGCGCAAGCGGGGGAAGCATTCATCACCATCGACCTGGAAGGCGGGCCGGATTTCAATCCCTTGGACATGGCGTGTCTCTCCCGCCTGGAAACCGAAGGGCGCCACGTAGCGGGGCGTCTGGCGGATTTCCTGCGTCGCGAGGTCGAAGGATTTGCGGCCAGTTACATCGCGGCATGGCCGGCGCGGGCTGGCGTGCGAGAAAGCCGTCGCATCGTGGGGCGCTATCGCCTGGAGGCGGAGGACCTCGAGCGCGGGGCGCAGTTTGAAGACGCCGTCGCGTTTGCGGCGTGGCCCATGGAATTGCGTGAGACGGCCACCGGCCCGCGGCTGCGATTCCCGACGGGCGATGAGCCGTGCGGCATTCCGCTGCGAGCCCTCCAGGCGCGTGACGACGAAGCGCTCTTCATGGCGGGCCGCTGCATTTCGTGCAGCCACGAGGCGCAAGCTTCCGTGCGCGTGATTGGCACATGTCTCGCCACCGGCGAGGCCGCGGGCCTTGCCGCGGCGTTGAAAGCGCTTCACGCTGATTGCGACGCGGCATCCGTCAACGCCGCGCGCAAGAAGATCGCCCATGAACATGAATAGCGCACGGGTTAGGTGTTTCGTTCAGTGGCAGGTATGAACCGAGAACATCGGTAACAAACTGACCGGGCACATCGGTGACACCTTAACCTGGGCGAATGCCCTGGAAAAAAGAGTCACCGATGGAACAGAAACAACGATTTATTCATTTGGCACAGAGCGGTCATTTTACGGTGACCGAGCTGTGCGCGGAGTTTGGGATTACGCGCAAGACCGGGCACAAATGGCTGGAGCGGTATGCGGGGGGAGGGCTGGAGGGGTTGGAGGAGCGCAGCCGTGCGCCCCACCAGGTGACGGGGCGGACGGCGGTGGAGGTGGAGAGGTTGATTGTGAGCGAAAAGCGTCTGCATCTGACTTGGGGGCCGAAGAAGATCCAGCGGGTTTTGCTGATCAAACATGGGCTGGAGACGCCGCCGGCGGTGAGCACGGTCGGAGAGGTGCTCAAGAGGCATGGGATGGTAGAAGCGCGGCGGCGCCGCGGGGCGGTGTTCAAGGTGGAGCGGGGTACGCTGACGGCGCCGGAGCGCAACAACCACGTGTTGGGAGTGGATTTCAAAGGATGGTTCCTGACCGCTGACGGGGAGCGTTGTGATCCGCTGACGGTGACCGATTTGCATAGTCGCTATCTGTTACGGGCCGAGGCGCTGCCCCAAGCGACGACGCGGTGGACACAACAGGCTTTTCGCAGCTTGTTCCGTCACCAAGGGCTGCCGGAGATCATCCGCGTGGACAACGGAGCGCCCTTCGCCTCGATGGGTCCTGGAGGACTGAGCAAGCTCAGTGTGTGGTGGATCGGGCTGGGGATCGAGGTCCAGTTTTCGCGACCCGCGTGCCCGCAGGACAATGGGTGTCACGAACGGATGCACCGGACCATGAAAGCGGAATGTTGCCAGCCGCCGAGCGCCCACCGGCAGGCCCAGCAGCAACGCTTTGATCGCTGGCGCAAGGAGTTCAACCAGGAGCGTCCGCATGAAGCGTTGGGAATGCGGGTGCCGGCCGATGTCTATCAAGCCTCGGCGCGGCGCCTGGACGAGCGCATCAAACCACGGCTCTACGATCTGGGGACCGCAACACAGAGGGTCTCGGCGACGGGGTTCATCGCCCTCAACGGAGGCAACTGTTACATCGGCGAGTCTTTTGGCGGAGTGGATGTGGCGGTGGAAAGAGAGGAAAAGAGCGGATTGCTGCAGGTGAGGTATGCGAACGTGAAGCTGGGAAGTCTCGACGACTCTCCCGACGCGCGGCTCCGGCCTCCGGCCTACGTCGCGCGTTGGGAGAGTAAACCTTGCGCTGCCAACACCGCCGCAGTATTTGCATGAAAGTGTCACCGATGTGGTCGGTTCATTTGTCACCGATGCTCCCGTTCATACCGCATTTCTTCCATCGGACGACCGCTAGGGGTCAGTTCTTACTATTGACACTCGAGGCCCGGCGCGATAGTCACTGCGCATGCCTCGCCCATTGCGTATCGAATATGCGGGTGCGATCTATCACGTCATGAGCCGCGGAGATCGCCGCGAAATGATTTTCCTCGATGAGAGCGACCGGCGCTCGTTCCTCAAGACCCTCGGCGAGGCCTGTGCGAAGACGGGCTGGGAGATTCACGCCTACGTGCTCATGGGCAATCATTTTCACCTCGTCGTGGAAACGCCTCAGGCAAACCTTTGCACCGGCATGAAATGGCTGCTGGGCACTTTCACCCAGCGCTGGAATCGCCGTCGGCAGGCGTGGGGTCATCTCTTCGGGGGCCGCTACAAGGCCCAGTGCATCGACGAGCGCGCCCCGCAGTATCTGCGCACGGCGTGCGATTATGTGCACCTCAACCCGGTCCGCGCGGGGTTGGTCCGGCCCGAGCAGCCGCTGGAAAGCTACTTTTGGAGCAGCTATCCGGCGTATCTGCGCCCGCGGCTGCGGCCGGAATGGCTGCGCACCGACCGCCTTTTTGGCGATCACGGTCTGGATGAATCCCGGCGCGGCGCCCGCCGCGAATTTGCCCGGCGGCTGCACGCCTTGCGCAGCGAAACGTCGGACGATCAGCGCGCTTTGCAGCACGGCTGGCGTTTTGGCGCGGAAGATTTTGCCGCCTGGCTGGCCGGTAAACTGGCCCGCCGTGGCCGCCCCAGCGAGCGAGCCCGCGAGCGTCGCGAGACAGATGGACAGCGTGCGGAGAGCCTGGTGCGCGATGGGCTCAAAGCAGCTGGCTGGTCTGAGTCGATGCTGGGCCAAAGCCCCAAGGGCGACCCCATCAAGGTGCGCTTGGCTCGTGAGCTGCGCGCCTCCACCCCGATGACCCGAGCTTGGATCGCCCGGCGTCTCCACATGGGCAGCCCAAGTTACCTGTCCGCCCTCCTGAGTGTCAATAGTAAGAACTGACCCCGGTGCTTAACGAGAAAATTGCCCATGGACATCGTTGAAAGGATTTTCCACGAATGCGTACCGATGCGTAGAAACCTATAAGCGATAGACATGGACAAGAAGGCTCTCGAATCCGTACTTAGTCGTGAACTGACCACTAAGGGTTTTAAGAAGAAAGCCTCTTCTTGGTATCGGCAGGGGCCGGAATCTCTCCAGGTTGTCGACTTGCAGAAGTCGAATTACGGTCTGCAGTTCTATCTCAATCTATGCTGCGTGCCTGCTGGCATGATCGTTGAGGGCATGCCTGCTCCGAAAGAGTACAAATGCCCGATCCGAATACGATTAACGGCGGCGTTCCCTGAGCATCGCAATGAGATTGAGGAAGTATTCGACCTTGAACGTACCACCTCTGATGAATCACGGAGGGCCGAGCGGTTAGCCCGATTGGCGAACAATCTAGTGGTGCCTTTTCTCAATTACATGAAGGATGCCGCATCGCTGAAGGACGCAATTGAACAGGGCGTCTTCAATCGAGGATCTGTTAATCTGGCGGCAAAGAAGCATCTTGGCATTGTCTCGGCCGACATCAGTACAGAGTAACTACGGTTGGTTCGCGCGAGAGAAGATTGCCTATGAACATCGTTGAAAGGATTTTCCGGAATGCCGACCGGCAGGCGGTGGCGTTGATCGGTGAGGGCGAGGAAGTCACCTATGGGCGGCTCATGGAGATGGCGCACGCGGCGGCGCAAAGGATCGGAGCGTCGCTGGCGGCCCGCGTGGGGCTCGATTGTCCTAACGGCATCGCGCATGTTGTGCTGGCGCTGGCCATTGTGCGCGCCGGGAAGTGCCTGGTGCCGCTGGCCAGTGAGTTATCCCACCGCGAGCGCGAGCGCGTGATTCGGGAGACGGGGGTCGGTGCGATTGTCGATGAAAAGGGCGAGATTCGCGAGGTGACGGTGGCGGATGAATTGGGCTTCGACGAGCAGGCGCTGGCGGCGCTCAATCCGGCGTTTATCCGCTTCAGTTCGGGGACCACCGGCACGAGCAAGGGCATCGTTCTTTCGCATGAAAGCCTCTTCGAGCGCGTGACGGCGGCCAATCGTGGTCTGGGCATCGGTCCGGCGGATCGGATCGTCTGGATTCTGCCGATGGCGCACCACTTCGCTGTGTCGATCATGCTGTATCTGCTGCACGGCGCCACGACCATCATCGAGAATTCTCACCTGGCGGAAGATGTGCTCTCCGTAGCCACGAAACACAGGGGGACGGTGCTCTACGGCGCGCCGTTTCATCATGCGCTGCTCGCGGCGGAAGGCTCGGGCCGTGCGTGGCCGGCGCTGCGGTTGGCGGTTTCCACGGCGGCGACTTTGCCGCTGGCGACGGCGCGCGCGTTCGACGAGCGTTACGGCCTCCCGCTGACGCAAGGCCTGGGAATTATCGAAGTCGGCCTGCCGCTGCTGAACTTGCAGCGGGCACGCGAGAAGCCGGTCTCGGTGGGCCGTCCATTGCCCGATTACACCGCGGAGGTGCGCGGCGATGGCGAACTCTTTCTCCGCGGTCCGGGAATGTTCGACGCGTATCTCCAGCCGTGGCGCACGCGGGCGGAGGTGCTGGAAGACGGCTGGTTTCGCACCGGCGATCTGGCGCGGGTCGATGACGACGGCGACATCCATCTGCTCGGGCGCAGCCACTCGGTGATCAATGTCGCGGGGTTGAAATGTTTTCCCGAAGAGATCGAGGCGGTGCTCTGCGAGGTGCCGGAAGTGCGGCGTGCCCGCGTGTTCGGCAAAGCCAACCCGCGCTTCGGCGCCGTCCCCGTCGCCGAGATCGTGCCGCGCGACCCGGCGAATCCGCCCAAAATTTCCGCGCTCGCGGCGTATTGCCGAGCAAACCTCGCGCGGTATAAGGTGCCGGTCGAATTCAAGCTGGTCGAGAGCGTGCCGCTCACGCCTAGCGGGAAAATCCAGAGATGAAGCAGAAAATCAAAACCGTCGGTATTATTGGCAGCGGCCCCTCGGGCGCGACCCTGGCCTGTCTCCTCGCGCAAAAGGGCATCGAAGTTACTATCTTCGACGATGGCCGCCGCCCGGACCTCATCGTGGGCGAATCGTTGATTCCCGCCATCGTTCCCGTGATGCGCCGCCTCGGTCTCGAGGACCGCGCCGCGGCCATCTGCCAGCACAAGCCCGGCGTCACCTTCACGTTTGGGCGCGAAGAGGAAATCAAATTCTGCTTTCAATCGGTCGACGGCATCCTTCCCACCTATGCCTACAATTCGCCGCGCCCCGCGCTCGACCGGCTCTTCGAGACGCGCGCGGATGAACTCGGTGCGAAGCGTGCCAGGGTCCGGGCGAAGATCGAGCGCGTTGGCGCGGACGGTCTCCAGCTTGCCGCCGAGACGCTCGAGCAGGCGCCGTGGCTCGCCGGCAGGCAGCCGGACCTCCTCGTCGACTCCACCGGGCGCTCGCGACTTTTTGCGCGAATCATGGAAATTCCATCGGAAGTAGGTCCACGCAAAGATGTTTCCTACTTCGCCCACTATGAAGGATTCATCGAGCACCCGCCGCGCGGGCAGGTCATCATTGGCCGGATGGATCACGCCGGCTGGAGCTGGCGCATCCCGCTGCGCGACTGCCTTTCCGTCGGCATTGTGCTGAACAAAGACGAAGCGGCGCTCCTGGGCGCCACGCCGGAGGAGCGGCTCGAAGCCGCCATCGCCCGCGATTCACAACTCTCCGATGCCGGCAAGGACCGCCGGCGCATCAGCGAAGTGGCTGTCTATACGAATTACCAGCTCGTCTCCGAGCGCGGCCACGGCCCTGGTTGGGTGATGACCGGCGATGCCTTTGGTTTCGTCGACCCCATGCTCTCGCCCGGCATGTGGCTGGCGCTGCGCTCCGCCGAAGTGCTCACCGACAATCTCGACAACCTGCCCGCCTACACCCGCGAGATGCGCAAGCTCATCAAGGCGTGGATGGAACTCATCCAATACTTCTACGATGGGCGCATGTTCGCCATGTACCATACCGGCGCGCATTTCGAGCAGGCCTACCCGGGCAAAATCAGCGATGGCATCAAATCGTATATCAACCGCCTCATCGCCCTCATGGCTTCGGGCGCGACCACGACCTCGCTCTACTCGCGTGGCTTCATCAAGTTGATGGCCCACCACGGCATCTGGAAATCGAACCCGGTGGAACTGGCCATCCGCTGACGTGTGATTGTCGAGCGCATTGCCCGCCACTATTCCGGCCCGTGGCTCCGGTGTTACGCGCGTGGCAAGCTGTCGCGCGATCCCGTTTTCGCCGCCGCCTTCGATCTGCTCAAGGATTCGCCGTTGCCCGTGCTCGATGTCGGCTGTGGGGTCGGGCTTTTTGAATTCTATCTGCGCGAACGCGGCTTCCTTCCACCGCTCTGCGGCGTCGATTTCGACGCGGCGAAAATCGCCCGCGCGCAACAGATCGCCGGCCGGGCCTACCGCGATATTGCCTTTGCCGTGGGCGACGTGCTGGCCACCGGAGAATTCCGCGGCCATGTGGTGCTCTTCGATGTCCTGCATTACCTGTCCTCCGCGCGGCAGGCCGCGCTGCTCGGGCATCTCGCCGGGCACGTCGCGCCCGGCGCCCTGTGCCTCATCCGGGCCACGCCACGCGGCGCGAACTGGCGCTTTCGCGTGACGAAGTTTCAGGAATTCCTCCTGCACGCCAGCCGCTGGATGAAATCCGGCGCACGGCATTACGGCACCGCGGAGGAAATCGCCGCGCCGTTCCGTGCGCGCGGGTTTGCGTGTGAAGTGCGTCCGCTCTGGGAGGGCACGCCGTTCAACAGCCATTTCTTCGTCTTTAGAGCGCCGGGCTAAGGCCCACGGCTGACACCGCAAGTGACTTCGAATAGTTCGGGTTCAACTCAACGCGCCTACGGCCTCCAGGCTTGTCGCTGTGTCCACGATCGTGTCTTCCCAGGGTCGAGATGACCAGCCAAGGTCCTTTTCCGCCTTTGCGCTAGACGGTCGCCGTACCTTGCCGAGTTCGAATAACTGGCCGCGGACCTCGTTATCGAAAAGCCCAACGACCCGGACGACCCAGTCGGGCAGTTTGCGGGTAGGCACCTTCTTTGCCTTGTCGCCCAAACGCTCCTTCAGAACATTTGCAATATCGCTCAAGGAGATGAACGGGCCGGACCCGATGTAGCGTTGTCCGGCCGCTTGGGGCGCGGTCATGGTGCGAACCTCCAAATCCGCGAGGTCACGTACATCGACAATGGGGTAGCCAAAGCGCGGCAAGCCTGGAATTTCGCCCTTTAAGAGCTTCGCCACGATTTGAACCGAAGCGCTGGAGTTCTTGTCCAACACCGGCCCCAGAACCAGGCCAGGGTTGATGGCGACCCATTCCAAAGGCCGAGGCAGCTTGGGCAGTTCCGCCCAGGCGGCCCTCTCGGCGATGGTCTTGCTGCGGGTATAGGGCACGTTGT
>Ga0206946_1211_pt1 | contig 12292 bp, 6 predicted proteins | sample Alteio_BWOrgHeat_2_FD_152965 | JGI IMG/M metagenome (GOLD analysis project Ga0206946, IMG submission 152965) | Enriched cells from forest soil in Barre Woods Harvard Forest LTER site, Petersham, Massachusetts, United States -... | ecosystem: Environmental > Terrestrial > Soil > Temperate forest > O... | reverse complement strand
CGCCATCGCCCGCGCAAAGAACGCCTTCGAACTCGCCCGCGCGCGCGAAGCATTCAAAGCGGAAATGTGGCTGGCGGAGTGCGAGTTCCCTGGGCGTTGGCGGCAGGCTGGGTCTACCAGGCCGGTTCAACCAGCAGCGGACGGCACGCAGGCGGCGCCGATGGTTACGATTGTGACGAGTGGAAAGGGTTTGGAGGATTCGAAGCAGGTTGCTCGCAAAATTCAGGCTAGTGAGGTTTGAACAAAATCTGATCGACAAGAGCTATATCGTTTGCTCAAGAATATCGTGGTATGGGCATTATTCGTGCTCCCTTGTTTAGAGAAAACGAGAAGAACGTACCCCCATCCTAGCCTTCCCCCTCCGGGAGGGGGAAGGGACTTTTCTGCGGCTCTTTGCTTTTCTCCTTCCCCCTCGTTCCACCGCAGGTGGAAGCGTCAACTACTCCTTGGCGCAGCCAAGGGGACGGTTGGGATGGGGGCTTGTTTACTCTCCCTTGTGTTCTTTGCTTTTCTCCTTCTCTACAGGGGAAAGGGACTGTGTGCGGTGGGCTAGCCTGGCATTTCCAGTATCGCTTTCAATTTATCGAAATCGGCCGGCTTCACCAGGTGGAAATCGAATCCTGCGTTTCTGGTGCGCTGTTTGTCTGCTTCCTGCCCCCAGCCTGTTACCGCTACCAGCGTGATGGTTTCGCCCCAGGGCTGTGCGCGGATTTGCTGGGCGACTTCGTAGCCGTTCATTGCGGGCATGCCGAGGTCCAGCAGGACCACGCCGGGCTGCCATGCGGCGGCGATATCGAGCACTTTCACCGGGCTGTTGGTTTGCTGCACCTCGTGCCCGAGCATGCCAACCAGCACGGCCAGGGTTTCTGCGGCGTCGGCGTTGTCATCGACGATGAGCACGCGATGCTTGGTCCTGGTAGCGGGTGTCGGAGCGGGTGCCGGAGCGGGTGTTTGCTCCGCCTGCGGCGGCCGCTCGCCTTCGACGCGTGGGTTGGCGATAACGGGCATTACAACTTTAAAGGTGCTGCCCTTGTCGAGGCCGGCGCTCTCGGCGGTGACTTTGCCGCCGTGCAGTTCGACCAGGGATTTTACGAGCGTGAGGCCGATGCCCAACCCGCCGAGATTCTGGGGCCTGTCGACCTGGGTAAACATTTCGAACACGCGTTCGAGCATGTCCGGCGCAATGCCTTCGCCGGTGTCTTGAACCGTCAGCACCAGGTTGTTGCCCGCATGGTTGTTGGCCCCACGGTTGTTGCCCGCATGGCTGTTGCCCCCAAGATTGTTACCCTCCTGCCAGGCGGAAAGCGTAATGCGGCCGCCGGGCTTGGTGTAGCGCGCGGCGTTGTTGAGCAGGTTGGAGATGATCTGGGTAAGCCTGTGGGGGTCGGCGTCGACCCACACTTGGGGGTCGGCTACCTCGATGGTGAGTTGGTGGTTGGCCTCGCTGATCATGGGCTGCGAGGCTTCCACGGCGTTATCCACCAGTTCGCCCAGCCGCGCGCGGCGCCGGTGCAGCTGCAGTTTTCCGCGGGTGATGCGGGAGACATCCAGCAGGTCGTCAACCAAAGTCACCAGCAGCTCGGTCTGCCGGTCGACGATGCGCAGCGCGCGTGCCGATTCGGCGGGGTCGTTTTGCGCGAGCTTCATGACGTGCAGGCCGGTGCGGATGGGCGCCAGCGGGTTTCGCAATTCGTGCGCCAGGGTGGCGAGAAATTCGTCTTTGCGCCGGTCGGCCTCGCTTAGCGCTGCCTCGGCTCTGCGTGTCTCGCCGACCACGCGCAGCGAAAACACAAGCCCGATGCCGAGCATGACGGTGGTGAGCGCGAGCACGGCGATTTCGGTGACTTCCACCAGAAAGCGCGCGCCCTCGCCCAGGGTCGTGGAAAAATGGTCTTCGAGGACGGTGAGCCGGCTGTCGGTATCCACTACATCTTGCAGCAGCGGATTCAGCGCCGTGCGGTCAACACCCGCCGACATGGCGTAATGAACCTGCGCGCCCAGCTCTACCAGGTGTGCAATTTCCGCGTCTCCCTGGGTCCAGATGGCGATGGCGTCGGCGACGTAGCTCACCTTGTGGAAATAGATAAAAAAGGTCGCCATGCGGTCGACGTCGTCGGGGTGGTTGCGGCCTTGCAGAAAGCCTTTGCGGGCCGCTTCGAAATCCGGCGGCGATTTCTGCAGGGCCAGGCGCGCGTCGCGGTCGCCCTGCGGCACGACCAGCGCATCGCGAAAACCCTGGTAGTACTCTTCCGAACCCAGCCGGACATAACGAAACAACAGGTTAACCGCGCGCTTTTGCGCCTTGGAATAAAGGCCTTCGCCGGCGATATAGGCGCGCACGTCTGACACCACCATGGAGCGCTCGTAATCCAGCACCAGCAGCACGAGAACGATGGCGACGAATACCGCGGCAATGCCGTAAAGCGCAAAGGGTCGTCTGGACATGGCGGCGACGATTTTGTGATGCGTTTTGTGATGCGACCAGTCTAGCACCGGGGTTGCGGTGTTGGCAGTGGGCCAAGCCACCTAAAAGCGTGAAGGATTTAACAAAAGTTGGGTTTTGGGGCGAGATTGCCGGGCACGTGAGGCATTCAAAGCGGAGATGTGGCTTGCGGAATGCGAATTCCCCGGGCGGTGGCGGCAGAGCGGGTCAACCAGGCCGGTTCAACTAGGGATGGCCGACGCGCCGGAGAGGCCGATGGTTAAGGTTGTGCTGAGCGGGAACACAGCGACCAAGCCAAAGCAGCCGCGACCCTAACTTACAGTTTGCTCGCCGTCAGTCTGAACAAGAAGGATTGTTTGCTTGTTGGTCGGTTTGGTCGGTGGTGTACGAATCATGTCTGCGTCGATACTCGGAACATCGAGTTGAAGATTCTCGATCGCTGTATTGCCATTCCTTTTGTCCATTATCTCTTTGGCACTCTTTAAGATCTCGGTTATCGCCTCTGCGCTCGCGCCGATAGCGCCCTTAAATTTGAATGGGCCTACCTTCAATCCCCATGCTTCAAGCGGTGCGATTTCGCCTCCACATAGCAGAAATCCCGCCACAATCAAATATAGGAGCCTCTTCTTTTCCTTGGCAGATAGCTTTGGCCATATGTCGCCCTTAGAGAAAAATCCTGCTTGAACTGTAAGAGAGTCGGGGGGCTCGCCGCCAGACATCGACGCAGCTAGTTCCTCGAAGTCCTGGAGAATGGAAAGTAGCGCGACTATATCGACGTTTCGTATGTCGGACTGTTGTCTGATTCGGAGACTTAGATGTAGTTCATTCTTGTAACCGAACGCCGGAAACAAAAGGTGGTAAATGTAGTCCCAATATTGGGTTACCTCAAAAACGCTGCGATGGGAATAAAAGACTCTTTCCAGAGGAAGCGGGAGGGTCGCTCTGGAAATTGCCGGGCCCCAGATGACAGGGCGCCTTAATTGATACGATAACGGATCATCCTGAAAATCCTCATTGGAGAGGTCTACAGGAGACCCGTCAAAATACGGAAAACCAGCGATGCGTCCAACAAGAACCGACGCGGAATTGACTGTCACAACGATGTCGCCCAGATTCATATCGCTACAAAACTGGCTAATTTGAGAGATATGGCTTGAGACGGTCCCCTTCGGTCGCTCGTATTTGGTCTCAAGTTGACCCGCGACGAACTCCAAATCCAATTCCCCTTTTGCTAGCGTACTGGATGGATTTGCGAAATTAAAAACATCAAGGTGCCCAATAGCGACAATCCCTGCCGCTTTAAAGTGCGGCAAATAATAGCCGGCGCTCGACCGAACCATCCAAACTTTCTCATTCTCCGGCCGCTGCGGTATGAGCGGGGTAAGACGATCGGACTTAGGCATAGTTTTCCTTCCGAACAATATTTAGATCTTAATGTGTATTGAGAAATTCAGAGTAGCTCTCCTCTCTGACAGGATCGAAACTTCAAATCAGGCTGGCCAAGAATTTGTCCTTCGACAAAACCGCGGCGCCTCTCCAAGAAAACTCGGGCAGGTTGAGATTTCAGCCGCGCCCAAACCCAATAGGAGCTGCCGCAGAGGCGTCCCATCCGTCAAAAAAATGCCGCAATCCTCTGTTTGTTATCGATATTCCCCATAACGTTGTCGCTTTCAGTACTAATAGTACCATAGTACTAATAAAACTATTGCATCATCTCCGATACCGTGAGATACTGCGCTCGTCGAGGGGCAATCCCTCTAACGTAAATAGGAGACGCCGCTATGGGACAACAGCCAGTGAACGGAAGCATTTTGACTTTCCGCCTCGGAAATGCCGATTTTCAAGTCACCAGGGAATTGTGGGACGTGAAGAAATTGAAGCTTGACCCGAGCAATCAGCGTCTCGGTTACCTCCTGCGGCAGAATAAGAAAGGACTTGCGGTCGAGGACAAAGAGCTACATGGAATGATTTGGGATATTGACCAAGTGAAAGCCCTATATCAAAGCGTCTTTCAAAATGGCGGCTTGCTGGAAGACCCGGTTGTTCGCACAGACGGTACTGTCGTTGAGGGCAATTGTAGAACCGTGTCTCTTCGTGAACTGCACAAAAAATATCCAAATGACGATCGGTTTAAGCGCGTGTACGTTCGTGTGCTGCCGGCCGACGTGACCGAGGAGCAGATCAGCCTCCTGCTCGGAGAGCTTCATATCGCGGGCAAGATTGAATGGCGGGCATTTGACCAGGCGGAGTACGCGTGGAAAATGAACAAGGTTTTCGGCAAAACGTTCGATTTCTTGTCTACACATCTTCGGTGGTCGCGGTCAACGCTCTCGCAGAAAATCGCTGCCTACGAACAGACCAAAGCATATTTGGAGCGGACGGGGGACGCCAATGGCATCAACCGCTTCTCCTACTTTGAGGAGTTCATGAAGAAAAAGCCACTTCGCGATCGGCTCGAGCAAGATCCAGATTTTGCCGTGCAGTTTGGTAAATGGGTGCACGAGGGAAAATTGGCAGAAGCGAAAGACGTACGTGATCTCCCGGCAATACTTGAGAACGAGGACGCCGCACGTAAGTTCGAGAAGGAGGGAATCAGGGCAGCGCGCACAATACTGCATAATGACAATCCCTCGATGATTTCAAATCTGTACAGTGCAGTCGACCAGGCCAGTGCGGAGCTGGAAACGATATCTCTGCAGGAAATTACGTCATTGCAGGAAGGCAACGAAGCAAGGCTTGAAAAACTCCGTCGCTTGGCTCGCACAATTCAAAAGGTCGAGAAATTTGCCGGGATCAAGCTGGCCTAGTGACTCCAATTGCGTGAACGATATACAGGTCTCTGCCAAACATGGACGCCACAGTCGCAAAGATCAAGAAGACCGGCAAGACCGAAATCTGGATTTCTCTGCGCGACTTCCAAGGCAAGCAATTCATCGATTTGCGCGAACACTTTCTATTAGCTGACGACAACCAATGGCACCCAACAAAAAAAGGTGTCATGGTGCTGCAGGAGCACTTTCCATTGCTTATCAAGGGTGTTCGAGAACTGGAGGAAACTACCGTACTAGGTACTGTCGCGACACTGCCGAAGTCATCGCGGGAGGAAATACAAATTGGTGTTCGCGAATTTGCGAACACTCGTTATGGAGAGATTCGAGTTTGGTACTCTGCTGACGGCCAAGCCGAAAAGAGACCGTCTCAAAAAGGGGTAACATTTAATCTTGTTCTCGCGCAACGCTTGGTCGATGCATTTAGTAGCGCCGACAAATACCTTTCCGCGCACCGCAACAGCCCTTAATGAAAAAGAGGCTCCTTTTTCGCATCGTGCCGCACAATGGCGGCGTCGTTTTCGCAGCGCCCGAACGGGCAAAGTTTATTGCCAGGATTCATTCAGCCATCAACTCGTCGCAAACTTGGAGGCAATTCCGGTCTGCGATGCCGCGGAAAGAGTATTCGAACATTCTCTGGTCCGCGTTCGACGATGCGGGAGAGGGGCGTCCTAAAGGCACCGATCCATTTTCGGGTGAGTCATTGCCGGGTTGGTCGGATGGTGATTATCCGCCTTGGCTTCAGGCCGAAATGGAGCGCATATTACCCATCGAAGTGCTCGACCAATTCGGCGAGAGAGAAAGCACGGCTCTGAATGGCCATTTCTGGCTTATCCCAAAGAAGAATATTGCTGGCATATGTGCAGCGTTGGAGTCATTAGGATGGGATTTGGAACTCGCTCAGGATTTACCGTTCCACTAGGTCGTTACCTATCCGTCTCGGCGCCATGTATAAATAATAATGCTCTCAGCTGAAATTAACAGTCGTCCATTGCGGCGTAATTGTGCCCACTGTAGCTCCTCTCAGCCCATCATTCCTCTTAGTTTGATCGCGGTTGTTGACAGTAACCGTGCAGTCGCTCCAGCGGAGTCATAGACCTTCCCTTTGTGAACAACTGAATCACGCGCTGCCACCGACTTTCTCCGTCGGTGAGAACGCGTCAGGCCAGCCACCGTGCTTATCGATGACCTTGTCGATCTCTTTCATAAGCCGAATTGTTTCATTTAGTGCAACGACAATTTTTTGGTAGTGGGTGACGTCCTCATTAGAAAGCGTGCGGCCTTTGCGATCCTTGAGCCATTTCTCACAAACTTGATACCCGCCGATCGCGAAATTCCAGACGTTTTCGGGTACGCCAGAAAATCCGGTGGCCTGCGCCTTATCAATCCAAACGGTATTGTTTGACCATGAGATTTTTTCGACTTTCGGGTTCGAGCCGCCGATAGACGCCGAATTTGATTTATCCAGCATTGGCGATTTCAAGAGATGAAGAGAAACTATTTCGCCTCCAAGCCGAGCCAATTCCCGGAAAAGAATTGGTTCGCCGGCCAGTGGCAGTCTAGGAAAATCCATCTTCAAGAACTCCGCATATCTATTCCGATAGCATGGGCTATGGAGCACGGCATAGATGTAATGCAGGATGCTTTCAGCATAAGGTTCACCCTCAATTAGCTGTTCAGTTCCAATCCTGTCCGAAAGCGCCTTTAGGAAAGATTCGGAAAAGTTGACTCGCTGCGGGCCCTCCAACACAAGCTGATTTTCAGGTTGCAAATAAAGGGGAAAATTGCAAGCACCACCGCGATAGAAATAATTAAAATCCACTGCAAATCGCGTGCAAGAAACCAAATTCCACTCGCCTGACCCTACCACTTGCCCCGCTTTACCAACGCATAAGCCAATATTATTTGTGGTGCCTAAAAAATGGCGCGACGCGCGTAATCGGCGATGAACCGCGACGTGTGAGTTATAAACAGTCCATCGCACATCAAATGGGCGATAAAGAATTTGACCAACCTCTTCCAACCATTTTTGATTAGGTAGCTCTGCCTTAGCGTGATCATAACTCCATTGCGTTGTTCCACAAAGCCGAAACAATTGTCGTGCCTGAATTTCGTCTTGCGTTTGTAATAGTTTTGACACTTTCGAGATGGCTTCCGCTCTTGACCAAGAAATAGCGAACTCGTCATGTGTCGTCACAATTCCTGGAGCAGGGTCACCATTTGCGTTCATCGCGGCAGGAAGCGTTATGAACTGATCATATTCTTCGGCAAGAGAGCTATTCTCGGGTCGGAGTAAAAAATATTGCGGCCGCGGGGTTAGCGGCTGCCATGCTCCATTAGCAATGTCGCTATTGCCAAGCGAAGAATACTTTAGCTTTCGCAAGCCGAGCAGTTCGGAAAACATAACAATTGAATCCACCTGCGAGTGACGGGTGGCCAATGCCACACAAACTCCCTGAAGAATGTCAAACACGTTCTCGTCCAACGACCCATCTTTGGCAGTTTCTTTCTTCTTTTGATTTCCATGTAAGTCGAGGATACGAATAGAATCAAAAGTCCCTAGTAAATGATTGCGCATGCCGCGAAATGTGGGATTGTCCAAATAGCTGTGGTTGGTTATGTAACCTACCGTTCCCACACCGGCTTGGTCGATACACACCTCCGCAAATCGCACAAACTTGACGTAGTCGTCTTGTAGCCACTTAGCTTGCGCAGGTTTATTGAGTTCTGGAATACCTCGTTTATAGTCATGAACCTTATCCACTATCCACGTAATTTGGTTGTTTAGACTATGGCCAGCGTACGGAGGGTTACCAATCACCACGGTAAAACGTTTATGCCGCTTGATCTCGTTTACTGCTAACGCTTCGTGGGCGAGAGCGGGGGCAAGCTCTGCAAATTCTTCCTGCTTCTTGTTATCCGTCGGCGGTTCAAGGGAATTGGTTAAGTAAATTCGAGCACGCTCTGTAGTGCCGAAGCGATACCCGGTCTCGTGCAGCTTTAACCCTATCTTCATGTGAGCGATAGCATAAGGCGCCATCATCAATTCATAACCGTGGAGGCGCGGCAAAAGCGAGAGCGCTACATACTGGTTCCACCAAGTCTGAAAATTTTCAGACCTTTGTCCCCAGTTCGATGGCGGAAGGCGAGGCATCGCTTTCAAGCCCCCGTTTTCCCATTTCGACTTGAGATGACGATGTACAACATCGATAACAGTGACCAAGAAAGTAGCTGTGCCAGTAGCTGGATCGAGAATCTGAACAAATGCTTGGTCGGGGCTAGTTCCCTCAGGAATTTCTAGTTCCAAGTGGCTTCTTACAATTTCGCCCCATGTTATGGTTGAGGCAAGCCCATCTTCCAGGCCGAATTCGGTTTGCAGGAGTTCGTGCACCCCGCGAACGATATACGATACCACCGGCTGAGGTGTATAAAAGACGCCTCGCTGCGCTTTGAGTTTCTTGTCATAGGCAGCTAGGAACAATTCATAAAAATGAATTACCGGATCCTCCTGCCGCGTCTTGTTGCCGAAGTCCCGCAGCACCGCATCGAGGCGAGTGTTCTTGTCATTGAGTAGGTTAACGACTTCTTGGATACCAAGCTCGTCGAAATCGAGTTTGCCTTTGCGACCACCAGCCTTCAGAAAGCTTCCGAGCATTTCTTTCAGGAACGGATTGGTAATCGGGACCATATCGGCCACGTTTTCTTGAACTACTGAGGTACCGGCGCCAGGTACGGTCCGGGAAACCGCCGCCGAAAAAAGCCCATAAGTGATTGTCTGTGCATACATATCAGCAAATTTATCGTTGTCGAGATCGTGCATCAGAGCCGCCTTAAAGCCTTTCATTAACTTGCGCAGCGCGCCCATCTCATTCTCATGTTCAAGAACACGCAAGGCCCGGCCGCGAATGCGCTTGGCTAGCTCCGCGAGCCGCAATGCAAGCTCTTCGGAAGTGTTGACGACCTGTCGAGGACGAAATTCAAAAGCATCAGACCAACGCGTGCGCCAAGCCTGCACATCCGAAGTGTTCGTGGGCCATGTAAGTTTCTCCCTGAGTTTGTCTGCAACGTAATCCAGTTTGAGATTGGTATCCTCGTCATCCCAACCCAATACACGCAAGGTGGGCTTGTCATTCGTTAACTCACCGGATGGTTCGCTAAAATGAGCAAACGTGAGCTGTCGCTCCTCGTCTTCGCCATATGCCGAGATAAATAAGAGATCATGTTGCTGCCAGGATGCACGTTGAGCTTTGTTGGCGCTTGCCCGTTTCTTGAGAACCAATGCGTTCAAGATTCGGCGGAGGATAACTATCGGCAGACGCTTCTTCTCGAAATTAATAAAAAAGATGCCCCAAGGCTGCCCTCCTTCTAGCGGACGAAGTTGCTTAATCTCCTTAATGCCTACATGCGCAGAATCTTCCAGCCCGAGGTCGTCCGACCAATCGAACGTAAGGTCATCTTCATCCTCGCCGCGCTCAATGGGCCATTCCAACTCGTCGCGCAGGAACGCGATGAGCTGAGAGAATGTCTTGATGTCGCGCAGGCGCTTGCGTTGTTCGTCGGTCATGCGGCTTCCTTTGTCAGTTCAATTCCATCCAAGCTCGCAAGAAGGGCTTTATGCCAACGGGTGCCTGCACTTGCCTAAGGTAAGTATTTTTCAAGTGCTTCTCTACTTCATTCCGAATTTCGCCCAGCGTTTGTTGAGAAATAGTGGTTCGACGCTCGGTCTGCGGATCGCTACGAATGTAACCGATGATTAGGTTTGCATCCTCCATGAGTTTTTTCGTTTCAAGGTCATACAAAATCCATCGCGTATATCCCGCATCCATTGTCCAACGATCTGCGTCATTCACGGATTCATCGGCTATCAGGTTGTCGTGAGCAGGCAACGCGTAACAGAAAAATACGGCGCGCTTGCCTTGTGTTGGTTGCTCTTTCCCTGAAAACACCTTTCCCGGCAATGCGTCCAACCGGGCTTTTAGGTCGGGGTGTTCCAGAAGCAGTCGCTGGTATTCAAGATGCATAGCCTCATCCGCACTTGTGGCACCCTCATAGGAGTGATTGAAATCCCTGAGAGCTTCATAGTCGTCATCCGGTCTAAGTAACTTCTTGCCCTCTATTCCGAAAGTCTTGGAAATCCGCAAAGTCTTATGCGACACACGACCATAAAGAGAAAGTAGGCTATCCAATTCGTCGGGGGGGAGGAAGTTCCAGAAAATAACTTTGCCTCGCAGTTTTTTCTGATCCGGATGATCTTTGACCAGTTGAGTTTCGATATCGGGATTCATACGACGATCTACCCGCCCAATTCGCTGCATGAGGCGCACCGGATTCCAGTGCAGGTCATAGTTGATCAATCGCGTGGCGTCCTGAAGATTTAACCCTTCGGACAGCACGTCCGTGGATATTAGAACACGTGTTTCCTTGAGGCCGGCAGACTCTAGTTGCGCGCTGGACGACTCATTGTAATAAGGCGCAAACTGTCTAATGACCTCGCCGCGATCACGTTTGGTCGCGCTGTCTATCTGGTCTACCCCAGTAATTCCAGCATTCTCCAGTTCCTGCTTGAGATACCGCGCGGTAGACATGAACTCCGAAAAAATTAGAACTTTATTCTTACTTAGTACCGAGTCATTCTTAAGCAATGATATCAAGGCTCGTAATTTGTCGTCGTGCGAAGCTTTGAATTTTCGTAACTCCTCTAGGAATTTTGCCACCTGGTCAAGATCAAGCAAAGTCTCATTCAATATCTCTTCCACTCGATACTCTTCGCGAGATAATTCTTTGACGTTTTCGAGCATCTCATCGGTAACGATATCTTCATCCGCCTCTTCTTCATCTCCCCCGAAGATTTCAAGTTGGTGATGATGGACATAACCTATCAGTTCGTCATGTTGAAGTTTCCAGCGATCTAATAGGCGCATTTCCGGGCCTGTCTTCGCATTCTTGACCATGAAAGCCAACAATTTCAACATCAGCATTTCACACGACATTTCGAATGCTTTGGCAGAACTCTCAAAACGTTTAAGAAATAAGGTTCGAATAAGCCCAACCACTTGTCTTTGGCGGTTCTCCAACTGTGGGTCTATGTCTGTTGAGTCACCTTTGGGATAGGCTAACGGGTAATACATCGCAAGTGAGAACAGCGGCTTCTGTTTCGAAAACGCCTCCTCCAACAACGTCAATAATTTTCCGTAAGTTTTTTTAATTGAGTATTCCATTACCTGCGGAGGTTCGCGCTCCGGGAATATTGCCTTCTTACCGCCATGTTGCAATTGACTCGCCTTAACATAGCCGCGGCTTCGCTGGACCACCAGCGCCTGAAATAACGCGTCTTGCGTAAGCACTCGCTCGGCCTCGAATTCATTGATTTCGAGTTGCAATTGCGCGTCTGGCGCAGCGCCGCTAACCATTCTGTCTAATTCCTTTTCCATTCGCCGGAAATGACCAGGCAAAGAATGGATTCCTAATGGCGCGGACTTGAAATAGTCTGCCTGACGTTGTGAAAAAAGCTCTATCAGATGCTGGAGATCAATTAGCTTGTTGTTGATAGGGGTCGCGGTAAGCAAAAACAGTTGCTTGTCTTTAGCGAGCTCAAAGAGTTTCCGATATCTTGAAGGCGCCTTACCGGTTTCGCCCTTGACGCCTGGATTCCTAAAATGGTGTGCCTCGTCAACTAATATGACATCCGCTAGTTCCCGCATCCGCGCCATGCGTTCTGGAAAATCGCCGGCACGTTGCAGATCTGTATGATTGAAAATCGCGAGGTTGCTGAAGTCTCCAGCGAGGTGGGGAAGATAGCGCTTCAGCGCCGCTTCCCAAACCGGCTTCCGCGCGGCCTTTGGTACCAGCAACATAACCCGTTTTCGGTCATGCATAACCAGACGTTCAATGACCATCATTCCAATAAAAGTTTTGCCAAGTCCGACGCCGTCGCATAGAAAAGCGCCGCGGTGTGTATTCGCAATCTTTACCAACGCTTGATAACCCTCTTTCTGATACTGATCAAGCACTCGAAACATCT